>JAABUH010003658.1_pt1 | contig 12989 bp, 8 predicted proteins | sample 5559121 | NCBI WGS metagenome assembly JAABUH01 (sample SAMN10711871, study PRJNA513364) | rock metagenome | isolation source: Antarctica rocks | place: Antarctica: Victoria Land, Battleship Promontory nord | collected 2015-12-28 | reverse complement strand
AGGTTGGGCGTAGGCGGCTGCGCCGACGGCGGCGCGACCAGGGGGGCGTAGGCGGCGATCATGGGCACTCCTCCTCCTCCCCCCAGTCTACACCACGCAGGCGTCAATCTAACGTTGTAGTATTAAGCAAGGCCGCGCGTTGGGGAGGGGCAAAAGTACTACCCCACCCACCTATACCCCTAATGGGGGATGCGGCCGGCGTCGCGTCTGAGTCAGACTATCCCACGGACCACCTGAGCGATCCTATTGACCCTACCGACCCTATCGACCCGGACACACGCCCCAACGTTCGACAGCGCCGTACGAGCATGGCAAGGAGACACGGAGTATGAGCCTCGGCGCCAGACCATTAGGGCGTTCGCTCGCCAGCGTGACGACCCTCACACTCCTCGGGCTGGGCCTGGGGCCCGCCGCGGCGACCCCGCCGCGCGCCGCCGGCCCATCGATCGATCAGCACCGGACGTTCTCCAAGCATTGGCGCGGGACCGGCACGCTCGTCGCCCTGCACGACGCGGGGCAGACGGGCGATCTGGCCACGGCCGGCGAGGTCCTCATCCCCCTGCGCTTCTCGTCGCGCGCGCAGGAGCGGGGTCTGCGTCCGGGCGACACGCTGGCCGTTTCCGCCGATGCGCATGGCCATGCCCGCCTGCTCGTGCGCTCGCTCTCGAGCAAGCACTGGCGCTCGGGAGGGGTCGGGGGGGCGAGCAAGCACTGGCGCGTGCGTGGCGTCGTTGCGCGCACGCTCGACCACGGGCGAGCGGAGGTGCTCGGCGTCAACGGCGCGGCCATCGTCGTCGATGCCTCCGGCGCGCTCGTGACGTCCGACGTCCAGCCGGCGGCCGCGCAACACGGTGCTACCTTGTTCGGGCCGGCCCTCGCCTTGGCCGCCTCCAACGGCCCGCAATCCCGCGTGTCTCGCCTGGTGATCGGCCAGGCCATCGAGATGCAGGTCGCCCTCGGGCGCGCGGGCGCGCTCGCGGCCACAACCGTGCGGGTCGTCGCCGCGCGCGTCGCGCGCATCGATGTCGAGGGCACGGTGGCGCGGGTGGACCGCAAGGCCGGGACGATCACCGTCGTGGATGAGAATGGGCTGGGCACAATCGTGCGGGTGAGCCCCGCGACAATCGCGGCCTACCGCGTTGGGCAGGGCGTCGAGGCATCGGGGTCCCCGACGGGGCATGGGACGATGCAGGCCCGCGAGATCGAGCGCGATGTCCCCCTGTCGTCCGGCCAGCCGCCATCGAAGCGTCCCGGCAACCGGCCCGCGCCCTCGCCTGTCGCGACGCACACGGGCGCGCCGCTAGCCAGGTCCGTGACCACACCCTCCCCGACGCCGGCGACGACCGTCCCCCCTGATAGAGCCGCGTCCCCGGCCGCGTCGCCGTCGGGTATGCCCGGGACCGCAGCGCCCACCCAGACTGGGACGAGCGCCCCGGCCGCTACCCCGACGAGCACGACATCCCCGCCAGTCGTGGTCGTGGTGATAGCGCCGCCGACGAGCACGCAGGTGCCGGCCGCGCCGGCCGCGCCCGCTGGGACGGAGACCAGGGAGCCGTCCGCGACGGCTACAAGGACGGCGACGGCGACGGCGACGGCGACGGCGACGGCGACGGTGACGGTCGAGGACGACCCAGAGAGGGGCGGCGCCACCCCGCCCCCGCCACCTTCGGCGACGCCTCCAACAGGGACGAGTACGCCGCTGCCGACCGCTACCAATAAGCCAACGTCGACGACGACAAGCACGGCCGTCGCCACGGCGACCGCGACAGCGTGCCAGGCAACGATGCCCACGCCGCTGCCGACAACGGCCAGTAATCCGACGCCTATACCGGGGTTACCGAAGGGCGCGCCAAAGGGGTTGAAGATTCGGTATCAGGTCGGCGACCCCGGCCACCCCTGCGACGGATACATCGTGCCCAAGATCCAGATTGTCAATACCGACAAGGCAAACGCCGCGGCCAAAGATTTGATCGTGCGCTATTGGTTCGGCGCCGATACGACGCGGCCCCAGAACTGGTTCAGCGCCCCGCTCGACAACAACAACTGGACGGCCGCTATCTACACCCCCACCGCTCCCATAGCCGGGGCCGATGTCGCGATCGCGTTCAGCGCCAATGTCACAAATACCCAGACAATCGCGGCCAATGGGGGCGCGAGCGATGCGCTCTCGATCATATGGTGCAAGCCCGGCTCCGCCGCCCAGACGTGCCCGGCCGGCTCGGAGCCGTTCTAATGAGTACAACGACTACTCCTACAACCCATCCATGACCTCCTACGCGGACTGGGACAGGGTCACGCTCTACTGGAAAGACAACGAGGGCGTAGAGCACCTCATCTGGGGCGCGGAGCCGCATTAGCCTCGCCCTCGCCCTCGTCCAACCGGTCCCGGCCGGCGCGCCAGTCGGGCTACGCGCCGGCCGGTCGTTGGGTCTTTTGCATGGTAGGAGGTTATGTTATGGCAGTCCAAGCGTCAGTCGGGCTACGCGCCGGCCGGTCGTTGGGGTGCCCGCGACCTCCGCTCGCGCAGCCCCGCGAGCGCCGCGGCCATGACCACCGCATAGCCCAGCAGCGAGAGGAGCGCGCCGAGGGGGTACGACGGCGGCGCGTAGACGAGCGTGACCCTGTGCGTCCCAGTCGTCAGGGGTAGAGCGGTGAGCAGGCCGTCGGCGCGACGCAGGGGGACGGTGTAGACCTGCGTCCCTCTCAAAGGGCGCCCGTCCGTCGCCTCGTCCTCGACCGTCGCCGTCCAGTCCTTGTCGTAGACTTGGTCGAGCAGCAGCACCCCCGTCCGCCGCATCGTCGTACGCAGCGCGACGCCGTTCTCCGACCGCCCGAGTTGCACGACACCTGGTCCCACGACCATCGGCCGCGACGCCGGGGGACGCAGGCCAAGCCGCCACGCCTCGAGCAGAGGGTTGGACGCGGGCGCGGACCCCGGCGCGTCGTCGAGCAGGGCCTCGCGCAGGGGGTCGAAATGGGGCGCGAAGACGGCCGCGCGGACCCCGGCGGAGGGCGCAACGCGCATGGTGTACAGCGGTAGTGCGAACGGCAGGCGCGCCGTCACCCTGTAGGCGTAGGCAGGTCCGGGATGCGCCTCGGGATGCGACCAGTCGCCCTTGAGCAGGCCATAGTACGGCGCGCGCACAACCCCCAGCAGTGTGAGCCCCGGGTCATGCAGGGGGCGGCGCGACAGGACGATCGACACGCCCAGCAGCGCCGCGATGTGGCCATTGTAGGGCGCGATGTCGTCGGCGCGCGCCATGCCCGTATCAATCTGGCCCAGCTTGGCGCCGGGGTGCGTGAAGAGGTAGTAGCTCGAGAGTGTGAGCGGCGCGAAGTCCTCGATGTCGAGCGTCCGCCGGTCGATCATGCCCAGGCGCAACGGCGCCGCCCGGTCGAGCGACCACATGCGCCCCGCCCCCTCTCGCGTCCGCGTCAACTCCACCGCCGCGTTTCGATAGTAGGGCGCGGGATCGAGTGGGTGGACCAGCGGCCTGTTGGCGCTCCACAGGTCGGCGACGACGAGGACGATGAGCAGCGCCGCCCCCGCCGGCCGCGGGAGCTGGGCGACGGTGAGGATCGCCAGCGCCGTCGCCAGCGCCACGACGAGCAAGCGCGCCAGGGCCGGCCCGAGCGTCACGCCCCGCAACGCCGCGCGCGCGTGGTCGAGCGGGAGCGTCGCCGCGACGGCGGCGCCCAGTAGCCCGAGCAGCAGCAGGGCGGCCAGGGCCGCGAGCAACGCCGGCGGCCGGAGAGGATAGTCGATGGTCGATGGTCGATGGTCGATAGGGCGGCGGCCCGGGCGCGGCGCCGCGCGGCGCCGGATGGCGGAGCCGAGGAGGACGTCGGCACCGCGCCCGGCCAGCATGGCGACGGCCAGCGTGACCACGAGCATCCAGCGCGCGGGGGTGCGCGCGACGTCGAAGCCGGGCGCGAGGTGGTAGAGTAGCCCGTAGAGGGGTGTCTGCGCGCCCAGCGCCAGCAGGAGCCCGAGGACCGCGAGCGCGGCGTAGAGTCTGACGAGGCCCCGGCGCCGCCCCGCCACCGCGCCGGCCAGGGCAAGCGCGAGGACGGGCAGCCCGATATAGGTGTAGACCTCCTGGAAATAGGCGTCGCCGTTGGGGAACCAATACGTGCCCGCCACGTCGGAGCCGAAGATGCCGGGGGCGACGGCCAGGACCAGCCCGGCCAGCGGCTCGGAGGTGCGCGTCAAACGCGGGAAGCTCATCGGTCCGCTACCACGCAGCGTTTCGCCGACCAGACTCTGCAGGGGCAGCAGCACGGCCGCGCTCATCAGCAGGGCGACCGCCCCGGCCGCCGCCAGCGCCAGCGCGCACCGGGCCACGGTAGGGCCGGCCGTGCCCTGGCGCCTCGCCACATACAGGGCGCGCAATGATAGCGCGAGCGCGACGAGGGCGACCGGATACCCCACGAAGATGAGCCAGCTCACCCCGTTGGCCAGCACGAGCATGGCTAACGCGCCCCCGCAGAGGGCGCCGCGCCGCAGCGCCTCCCCCTGGGACGTGGCGTCGAGCGCCCGGTGCAGCGCGGTCAGAGCCACCGGGAACCACGACATCAGCCCGACCTCGAGGAAGTGCCCGGCCAGCACGTGCGCCAGGATAAAGCCGCTGAAAGGGTAGGCCACCGCCGGGACCAGGCGCGCCGCCGGCCGCACCCCCAGCCGCGCCGCGAGCGCGTAGGTGCCCAGCCCGCCGATGGCGAGATCGAGCGCGTAGGTCCAACTCATCGCGGCGGCGACGGGGAGGACCATCAGCAGCCACGTCGGGGCATAGAAGGGCAGGGCGCTGAAGGGCGCCAGCGGATAGCCGCCCCCGCTATAGGGGTTCCACAGCAGGGGCGCGCCAGCGCGCAGGGCGTGCGCCACGAGCGAGAGCAGGGGATAGTTCAGCAACACGATATCCACGCCGAACGGCACGACGCGGCCCCCGAGGTAAGGCAGGAAGAAGATGAAGGGCAGGAGGACAGGGAGGAGCCACGACGTTGAGCGCACGCGCGATAGACCTGTGCTTGAAAGCGCATGGAAGGGAAAGGACCTTGAAAGGTTTGTGCCCACGGCATCGCGCGCCTGACGTGTTCGCGCCCTACCAATCACAGAAAATTATCCGATCCATCCGCCCAGGACCCAGCGGCCGGCGTAGACGAGGAAGAAAAGGGCCGAGGGCAGGGCGACCGCGAGGGTGCGCCCGCGCGAGCGTCCCAGCCAGAGCCACAGGGGCGCGAGCGTCAGGAGGAGGCGCGCCATCGAAATAAGTGTGTCGGAGTAGTAATGGTCCTTGGCGAGGCTCGCCGGGCATAGCGCATACATCCAGAACACCACGGCGTAGGCGCGCTCGGCCCAGTCCCATTCGCGCCAGGCCCGGGCCGTCAGCGCCAGAAACACCAGGGCGAACATCGCGTCGGTGAGCCCACGCCAGTTCGGCTGCCCCAGGTGCGGCCACCGCTGTAACGACCAGGTGAGACCGTCGTAGATGCCGACCCATGGGGGCTGGAATGAGCGCCCCCATGCGTCCTCGGCCGCGCGAAACCGCAAAGGATCGCGCCAAATCAGCCCGAGATAGGCCATATAGACCAGCAGCCCGCAGGGGATCAGCGCGACGGGCAAGAGCGCCCTCACCCCCCACCCTCCTCTCCCCCGGTTAGAGAGAGGGGGGTGGAGGGTGAGGGCTTGTTGCGCGTAGGCCGCCAGGTACGGCAAGACGAGCAGGACGCCGAGCGAGCGCGTGGCGGCGGCCAGGGCGCCACACAGGCCGGCCAGCCACCACTGGCGACGGTAGAGCGTCAGGAAGAACAGCGCCAGCCACAGTAGGAACATGCCTTCGCTATAGGGGGCCGAGAAGAAGACGCTCGTCGGAAACAGGCACAGCAACCAGGTGGTCCGGCGCGCCGCCGCCGGGCCCGCGCGGGCGAAGGCCAGCATGTAGAGCGCCACGAGCGCCAGCGCGAAGATCAGATCGGAGACGACCAGCGCGGCGAGGATGAGCCGTGGTTGCGCGGGCGCCCCGGCTGGCGCCGCGTCGAGCGCGCCGGGCACGACCGCGGCCGCCACGCGCACGGCCAGCGGGTACAGCGGGAAGAAGGCAAAAGCGCTGAAGTGGTGATCCGCGTTCACCCAGTAGCTACTGTACCCCATTTGCGGCCCGTTCCCCGCGATGCGCAGGTACCACTCGGCGTCCCAGCGGTACCATGCCGAAAGCAGTGGGCCGCCGTCGGCCGGGGCGCCCGAGTGGAAACGGCCAGGGTCGGGCAGGATGAGCGAGCGCACGGCGGGCGGCCACTGCCGAGCCGTGAGCGTCACGATCAGCAGCGCCAGCCGGGTGAGCGCCAGCGGCAGCCCCACGTCGCGCGCCAGGCGCCACCCGAGCGAGAGGCGCCCCTCCGCCGTGGCCGGCTCCCGGGCGACGGCCGATGTGCTGGAAATGGTAGCGTCTATAATCTTACCCTAAATGCTTCCAAACAATAGTCGCGGGATGCGAACCTCGCACGCAACGTCGCGCGACCGCAGTCGCCGTACGCTGCCATGCGACTGCAGTCGCAGGCTTATTCCGTACAGTCAAGTTGGAAGCATTTAGGCGATCACGACCACGTTCGGCAGCGGCCGCACGACGTACTTGAGTCCATCGGTGTCGACGGCGGGCTCGCGCCCGAAGACCTGCGGCCACGTCATCTCCGGGAAGTCGCCGTGCCCGGCGCCCTCGTACTGGTTGAAGGGAAACAGCTTGATGCCGCGCCAATGGATGCCCTGCGACACGTCGGGTCCAAGCAGTTCGTCGTAGATGTGCGCCTTGAGCCCCGGGCCGCCGAAGCCGTCGGCGATGAACACCGTGTCGACGTAGAAAAGGTCCTGCCGCAGCGTCCCTCTGTCCGTGATCATGTCCGTGCGGAACTGGTGCACCATCATGATCTTGCGGTGCAGCTCGTCGTGGCGCGCGGCGTAGGCGTTGAGCATGGCCCCGGCCTTGTTGAGCTCGGCCGCCGTGACCGTGCCGATGGGGATGCCGGGCGTGGGCTGGCCGGGCGCGGCGCGGAACTCGGGGTCGAGCGCGACCTCGACGTTGTCGTACTTGAGGTAGCCCTTGTCGATCATGCGCTTGACCTCGGTGACCGGGTCGGACAGGCCGAGCTGGTCGTCGAGGACGACGAGCCAGTGCCGGCGCGCGGCCTCCTTGATGTAGTCCTTGACAATGTCTACCCCCGCGTCGTCGAGGTAGTACAGGCAATTGCCCGTCTGCGCGCAGGGGACGGCCATGGCGTAGATCAGGTGCACGGTGACGCGCGGGTCGGCGCCGCCGTTGTTCTCTTTGATGCCGCGGGCGTACGGCTGGATCTGCCAGTCTAATTGCGCGAAGTTGTCGTCCATGCCCAGCCGGCCCAGCACCGGCGCGGTGCTAAAGGCGCGGCCGTAGATCGTCAGCAGCGTCGTCTGGGCCATCCAGGAATAGGGGCGGTGCGACACGCCGTACTGCGCCTGGTTCAGGCCGACCTTATGCGGCTTCGCTTTCGCCTTCGGCGTCGCCGTTGGCGCCGGCAGCGCGACCGCGGTCGGCGTCGGGGTGGCCGTGCGGCGCGGTGTTGGCGCGCCGGTCGCACGCCGGACCCTCGCTTTCGGCGTGCCGCCGGGGGCGCGTTTGCTCCCGGGTGTCGACGATGGGGCGAGTGTCGCCCTCTTGCCGTGGGCGCCCGATGGGCGCGACACCAGCGCCCCCGACATGGGCGACGAAGGCCGGCTGGCCGGCAGCCCTCGCGGCGCCACTACCGGTGGGGACGCCGCCGAGTGCAGCGTGGGATAGCCGGCCAGCGCGATCGAACAGATTGCCAGGGTCGCGGAAAAGGCTGCTACTATCTTCATGTACTATCTCGCCCTCACACCGATCTCTTCATGTACTATCTCGCCCTCATCCCGATGAAGCGCATCTGTCCAAACGCTCCGGAGGCCAGCTTGGTCCTGGCGCCGGAGGCGATGTTTACGCTATAGAGCCCGTCGGCGCGCGCGACGACCGCCGTGCGCGCGTCGATCCAGCCCTCGCCCTGCGCGTCCCTGGCGATGACCGTGCGACTCTTGCCGTCCGGCGTCGCCACGAGCGCGCGCGTAGACCGCATCCGCGGGACCCGCGCCCCGGGCGGATAGCTGACCGTGAGCAGGGTGTAGAGCGCGTGACCGTCGCCGGGCGCCACGTAGGCATTATGGCTGAAATACTGATAGATGCGCAGCGTCCCCGTCGTGATGCGCGTCGTGACCACGCGCTTGCCCACCGTGCGCCGCCTGGTCGTCGTGACCGCCTCGCTGGTCGGGTAGCGGCGCGACGTGTCGAGCTCTGCGAGGCTATTCGTGTTCAGGTTGAGCGCGTCGACGCGCTGCGCCAGCGGCGGGCCCTCGCCCGAGGGGGGCAGCGCGTTGGCGTCGCCATAGACCATCCAGGCCCCGTCCGCCGAAACGGTCAGGGCGCGCTGCCCCGGCGCGTCGGAGGAGAGGGGTGGGAGATAGTCGTTCACCACGTCGGCGATGGCGGGGTCGTACTCCAGCAGGCCGCGCGGCGTGTTCAGGGTCAGGCCGTTCGCCGGGTCGACGGCGCCGTAGAGATCTTGCAGCAGCAAGGTCGCGCCACCCGACCCGTACGGAGAATTGGGGCGCCAGCCCAGCAGAGCCTGCACCGCGTAGGCGCGCGCGTCCGCGCGGGTCGTGAGCACGGTCGTGCCCCGGCCGCCGAAGCGTTCCGTCAGCACGACGCGCCCCACGCCGGTGTTGAGGGTGTAGCGCGGCAGCCCCAGCGGCGCGAAGAGCTGCCAGGCCAGGGTGCGACCGTCCGGCGCGGGCGCGACCGTCCAGACGCTCTCGCCCGCGTACAGGTCGGGCGTGCGGATCCCAGAGAGGCGGCCATAGCGGTCGGTCGTGGCGAACGTCGTGCCGGCCGCATTCGTCGGATAGAGCAGACGCCCGTCGGGCAGGAGTTGCGGCCGGATTGTCGCGCTGGCCGGGAGCGTGGCCACGAGCACGGTGCCGCTGCCGTCGGGGTAGGCCGCGTAGACGCGCGGGCCGGCTTGATAGTAGAGAGGGGGCAGCAGCGCGGACGGCGCCGGCGTGGGGACCGGCGTGGGCGACGCCGCCGGCCGCGGGGTCGCCCGAGCCAGGGCCGGGGCCGGGGCCGGCGGCGCGATCGGTAGGACGAAACCGCTTCGCGGGGTCGCGGTGGCCTGCGGCCCCCTATCGGTGAAGGATAAAGCCTTCCCCGTCCCCGCGACAGACAACAATAGGGCTGCGGCGAGGGTCAAGGCGGCGAGGGCGCTTCTCTTAATCATCCGCGGCGATGTCGCTCCGATAATAGCGGTCGGTGAAGGTGATGCGCTCGGCGCTACGGTAGGCGGCCTCGCGGGCCTGGGACACGGTATCGCCCAGGGCGGCGACGGTCAGCACGCGCCCGCCCGCCGTGATGGTGCGGCTGAAGGGATCGCCCACCGACTGGCGGGCCTGGCGGTCGATTTTCTGGGTGCGGTTGCGCCCGAACCCAAACATGGCAAAACCGCTCGGTCGCTCGCGCCTCTGCAACTCCTGCACCAGCGCATCCTCTTTCACATAAGGATCGCGCGTCGCGCCGTGAAAGACCAGCGCGCCGCGCTCCACCTCTTCGAGCCCCAGGATACCGTACCCGGTCTCCATAAGGCCAGGGCCGGGGTAGCCGCCCGAGGCCAGCACGACGGCGCAGCACGCCTGCGCGCGCCACACGGGCGTCTGCTCGGCCAGGTCGCCCTCGGCGGCGGCGAACAGCAGCGGCAGCAGAGAGCTCTGCAGGCGGGGTAACAGGCACTGCGCCTCGGGATCGCCCAGGCGGGCGTTGAACTCGAGCGCGCGCGGGCCGTCCGGCGTCAGCATCAGCCCGGCGTAGAGGAAGCCCGTGAAGGGCGCGCCCTCCGCGGACAGCCCGCGCACGGCCGGCTCGAGCACCTCTCGCCGCACGCGCGCGAGGATCTCGTCGGTGGCGAGGCTCGGGGGCGAGTAGGCGCCCATCCCGCCCGTCATTGGGCCGCGGTCGCCGTCCTCCAGCCGCTTATAGTCACGCGCGGCCGGGAGCGGCAGCACGGTCGCGCCGTCGGTGAGGGCAATCACGGAGAGCTCCGTGCCGCGCAGGAACTCCTCGACCACGACGCGCGCGCCGGCGCCGCCGGGCAGACGCGCCAGGGTCTCCAGGGCCGCGGCAGCCTCATCGGGCGTGGCGGCCACGGCGACGCCCTTGCCGGCGGCCAGGCCGTCGGCCTTGATCACGACGGGATAGTCGTCCAGTGGGCGCGCGCGCAGCAGGCGAAGGGCTTCATCGGCGTCGTCGAAAATGTCGAAGCGGGCGGTGGGGATGCCGTGGCGGGTCATGAACTCCTTGGCGAAGCCCTTGCTGCTTTCGATGCGGGCGGCGGCGGCGCGCGGCCCCACGATGCGCAGATTGCGCGCGGCGAAGAGATCGACCACCCCGGCGGCGAGCGCGGCCTCGGGTCCGACCACCGTCAGGTCGATCTTACTGCTCTCGGCCCACGCGGCCAGCCCCTCGGCGTCGTCGGCCGCGATGGACACATTGCTGGCGATGCGGCCGGTCCCGGCGTTGCCCGGGGCGCAAAAAAGCCCGCGCACCATGGGCTCCCCGGAGAGCTTCCAGGCCAGGGCATGCTCGCGCGCACCCGAACCGATAATTAAGACACGCATCTATTCCCACTCGATGGTGGAGGGCGGCTTGCTGGAGATGTCGTAAACGACGCGGTTGACGCCGGGGACCTCGTTGACGATGCGGTTGGAGATAGATGCCAGCACCTCGTAGGGCAGGCGCGCCCAGTCGGCTGTCATGGCGTCGTCGCTGGTGACGGCGCGCACGGCCACAACGTCGTGGTAGGTGCGCCCGTCGCCCATCACGCCCACGCTCTTGATCGGAGTCAGGATCGCGAACGACTGCCACAGGGCGCGATACAGGCCTGCCTTGCGCACCTCGTCCACGACGATGGCGTCGGCCGCGCGTAAAGTGTCCAGCCGCTCTTTTGTGATCGGTCCGATCACACGGATGGCGAGGCCGGGGCCGGGGAACGGCTGGCGGTAGACCATGCGCTCGGGCAGGCCCAGCTCCAGTCCCACCAGGCGCACCTCATCCTTGAAGAGGTAGCGCAGCGGCTCGACGAGGGTGAAGGGCAACTCCTCGGGCAGGCCGCCCACGTTGTGGTGCGTCTTGATACGCGTGGCGTTGACCGTGTCGTGGCTGGTGCTCTCGATCACGTCGGGGTAGAGCGTGCCCTGGGCCAGGAAGTCGATGCGCGTCCCCCCCTCCCGCAGCCGCCCGGCCTGCTCGGCGAAGACGGCGATGAACTCGTGCCCAATGATGCGCCGCTTCTCCTCGGGGTCGTCCACGCCCTGGAGGCGCGCGAGGAAGCGTTCGGAGGCGTCGACGTGGACCACGGGGATATGCAGATGCTCCCCGAAGACCTCCATCAGCTGCCGCGCCTCGCCCTGCCGCAGGAGGCCGTTGTCGACGAAGACGCACGTCAGCCCGTCGCCCACGGCGCGCGCGATGAGGGTGGCGGCGACGGCGCTGTCGACGCCGCCGGAGAGGGCACAGATGACGCGCCCGTCGCCCACCTGCTCCGCGATGCGCGCCACGCTCTCGTCCACGACGTTGGCGGGCGTCCACGCCCCGCCGCAGCCGCAGGCGCCCTTGAGGAAGTTGTCGATGATCGCGAGGCCGCCCGCGGTGTGCACGACCTCCGGGTGGAACTGCAGGCCGATATGCCCCGCGTCGTCGCCGATGGCGGCGATGCTGCTCTCAGTGCGGGCCAACACCTTGAAGCCGTCCGGCAGGCGCGCCACGCTGTCGCCGTGGCTCATCCACACGGGGATGCGCGCGGGGAGTCCAGCAAAAACGTCGTCCCCCCTCACCCCCTCACCTTTCGCAAGGGGCGAGGGGAGAACGTCGCTCGACATGTCAGGCCGCTCCCCCTCTCCCGCGTCAGATCCGCGACGAAGCGCGGGTCGGGGGGTGAGGGCTGCCGGCTCGACCTCTATTGTGGCCGGCCCGTACTCGCGCCGCTCCATGCGCGCCATCTCGCCGCCGAAGCCGCGCGCGAGCAGGCCCATGCCGTAGCAGATGCCGAGCACGGGGATAGGGCTGCGCCATAGTTCGTCCGGCGCGCCGGGGGCTCCGGGATCGTAGACCGAGGCGGGTCCGCCAGAGAGCACCACGCCGCGGGGCCGGCGCGCGGCGATCTCGGCCCAGGGCGTGGTGGGCGGCAGGATCTCACAGTAGACGTGGCACTCGCGGATGCGCCGCGCGATCAAGCGCGTGTATTGCGAACCGTAGTCGAGCACCAGCACCGTCTCCTGCGCGGGAGGCTCGAGCTCGGGCGCCGGCGGCGACAAGGGCTTGGGTGTCCGGCCCGCCGGCGCGTCGAGACCTGTACCCTCCCGCGCGCCGGCGAGGGCAACCTCGAGATAGGCGGCCTCCTCCTGGTCGGAGGTCGTGCCGGCGTGGCGCGACTCCACGAGTGGTTCATCGTTCATACACAGTAGTATACGGCGCGTCCGCCCATGTCCGCGCCCACGTCCACAATCCCGGCAGGGCCTGTAAAAAGTCGCCGACGCCCTCTCTCCCCTCCTCGCCCCCTCCGCCCATGGCTGACTGGTCTCCCGGACCCTAGCCGCGGGTCCGAGGTTGGGGCGCGCCTCCGGGGGAACCCCGGGAGATGCCTCCCCCCAGACCCCCGCCATCCACGACAGGGACGGGCAAACGGGCTTGGCCGTCCGACAATTCGTTAGCGCGCAGAAGTCCTGGGGTGAGCGGTGGGGACGCCACACCGCGCGGATGGGGTAGGCTGTTCCTATATGGGCGCGCCTGAGGGGGCGCGCACGAGCGCGAGGGGGACACGATGAGCCGGGTACGGGTGGTGATCTGTCGGGTGGAGGACGAAGAAGCGGGGGAACGGACAACGGAGGTGGCGCGGTTCGATCT
>JAABUH010003657.1_pt1 | contig 12989 bp, 11 predicted proteins | sample 5559121 | NCBI WGS metagenome assembly JAABUH01 (sample SAMN10711871, study PRJNA513364) | rock metagenome | isolation source: Antarctica rocks | place: Antarctica: Victoria Land, Battleship Promontory nord | collected 2015-12-28 | reverse complement strand
CCTCGACGTGGGCGACCCTCCGCGCGCGGGCGCGTCCTCCCGTTCTCGCCTCCCGCCGTACCACCCGAGAGGTCCGCCGCATGATCACGCTTGCGTGTGGCTATACCCTCTCTCCTGATATCAAGCAACAACCACGTTACCAGCTTCGACAGTTCAAGCTCCACTACATGTTACAACTGAAGTCACGATCCAGCATTGAAATGTACAGCTTGATTTTGGCATACTTGCGTCAGTCGTGTTGGGCTCCTTTGAATCCGAGTCTGAAAGCCTATGGGCTACTTGACAGTTCTGCGCGTGGAGTTTGGGTTCTGACTCCGAGAGGCAAAGACGTAGACGCCGTAATTCCAAGGGACGTTAATCGGTTTGTTCGAGGGTTGCGATAGAAATAAGAGATCGGAGGAGCCCAGCAAACTACCTGTTGCTTTTGTGGACGTGGCTGACGTGGTGCTCGAAGAAACATGGCGGGAAGAGCTTTTGGGCCGGTTGCGGAGACTTGCACCTGACGCCTTCGAGCGATTGTGCCAACGTTTATTACGAGAGTCGGGGTTTGTCGAGGTCAAAGTAACGGGTCGATCGGGTGATGGTGGTATCGACGGGGTTGGAATCGTGCGGCTGTTCGATTAGCTTATGCCCGATCAGCCCAGGGAGTGGCGGTAGAGCCCTGCGGCGGTCGCGGCATAGAGAACGGGGTGCGGGCCATTGACGAGGTCGAGCGCGCCGACGACCGTGGCGTCGCCGGCCAATCCCTCCCCGAAAAGGACCCAGCGCGCGCCCGCGTCGCCGCTCCTGTACACGCCGGAGGTGGTGGCGGCGTAGAGGATGGCCGGGTTGGCCGGGTCGAAGGCGAACGACCCGACCTGGGCGGCGGGGGGCAGCCCCCCGCCGCGTCCCTGCCAGCTCGCGTCGGCCCGGGCCACCGGCGCGACGTAGGCGCCGTCGTTGAGCGAGCCAATGTAGACAATCCGCGCGCCCGGCGCGACCGCGACCGAGAGGACGCTTGCGTCTCGCGACAGCCCCCCCGCTCGCGCCGTCCACGAGGCGCCTCCATCCTCGCTTACCACGACCGGGCGCGCCCCCCGCGCGTCGCGCCCGGGGTTGACGCCGGCGACGATCAGGGCCGGGCGCACCGATGGCCAGGCCAGCGAGGTCACGCTGGCGGACCCCGCGTCGTAGATCTGGCGCCAGCGCGCCCCGCCGTCGTCCGAGCGGTAGACGCCGCCGTCTCCGCCGGCCAGGAGCGCGATGTGCCCCGCCACGTGCGCGGCCAGGGTGTAGATGGCGCGCGTCCCCAGCCCCGCCGACCGCCAGTGCCGCGCCCCGTCGGTCGAGCGGTACAGCCCGCCGCCCGTGGCCGCGACGAGCGAGCGATCGGGCAGGAAGGTGAGCGACCAGACCTCGCGCGCCTCCTGGGGGAACCCGTCCGAGGAGGCGACCCAGCGCGCCCCGCCGTCGTCCGAGCGGTACACACCCTCGATCGTGCCCTCGTAGAGGCGCGACCGATCATCCGGCGCGGCGACGAGCGCGTGCGCGATGAGGACGGGGCCCAACCCCTGCCAGCCGCGCGCTCCACGCGCCCTGCGAGCCCCGCGAGCCCCGCGCGCCCCGGCCGTTCCCTTCGCGGCGCCGATGGCGGCGAGCGCCACGGTGGGGACGGGGGGTGGGATAGTCAGGGCAAAGGTCGCGGTGGGGGCCTTGGAGCCGCCCCCAACGCCCACCACGATGGTCCAGCGGCCGCCGGCGTGGAGGGGCAAGCGCCCGCGGTAGTGGCCCGGCCCGAGGCGTGTCGCCCTTACCGTGGGCGGGGTGGGGCCGCGCGCCTCCGGCGACCGCGCCGCGATCGTCACAACCACGCCGTCCACGGGCTCGCCGCCCGCGTCGCCGAGGTATAGGTCGATGTCGCTCTGACCGTCCCCGGCCGGGAGGGCGCGCATCAGCACCGTCGTCCCCCCCGGTCCTCCCGCGTGCCCGACGGCGACGGACGCGCCCCCTTGTGCGGCGGCGGCGAGCGCCTGTTGCGGATAGAGATCGGCGATGGCGCCGCACAGCAGCGCCATCACGGCCAGCCCCGCGTTCACGCGCATCGCGCGCTGCACGAGCCGGAGCAGCAGGTCTCGCCGCGCGGAGAGCGCCGGGTCGCGCCGCGCGCGCAGGGCTACCTGCTGCAGACGTCGCCGCCACCCCAGCAGGCTGCGCGCGCTCACGACGACGATGGCGATCAGCAGCAGAGTCTTCGCCATCAGGGCAAGCCCCGCCAGCGTGGCCAGCGTCGACGCGCGCCCGCTTCCCCCCGCGCCGAGGCGCGGCCCGATCCCGGCGGCGTGGGTCGCCTCCCACGCGCCCGTCGCGACGAGGGTCACGAGGCCGAGCAGAGCAATGGGCGTAAAACGATTGAGCAGTGTGAGGACGGCGAGGGGCCGGCGCGCGCCCTCGACGAGCGGTATGTATGGCGCCACGGCCACGACGAGCATGATCGTCCCACCGAGCCAAAGCACGGTGGCGGCGAGGTGCAAGGCCTCGACCGCCGCCGTGGCCTGCGCAACCCCGTAGGGGCCGGCGACGGCGGTGCAGAGCAGCACGCCCGCGGCGAGGACGGCCGAGACCATCAGCCAGGCGCCGCGCGAGAGCAGCGCGCCCGACCGTCGCCACGCGGGCGCCACGATCCCCAGGGCGCGCCGGCCACGCGCCGGACCCTGCCGCGGCGTTCGGGCCGCGGTGGGGGCGCGCCCGACTTCGCCGGCGGCCCAGAGGGCCGCCACGAGGAGCAGCCAGCGCGCGACCGAGGCCACGCCGACCCGCGACCCGAAGAGCAGCGACCGTAGCGCCGGCGCGTTGAAGGCGGCGCCTACGTCGCCCCCCGCCGCGGCCAGCGCGCCCGCGCCGACCTCGATCACCAGCGTGATTAGCAGCGCCACGACCGACCACAGCGCTACGACGCTGGAGCGGCGCCGGGCCCCCTCCAGCAACGCGATGTCCTCGGGACGGACGCGCGGACCCCGCAGCACGTGGAGCAGCATCGTCAACGACCCGACCCACAGGGTTAGGCCGAGTAGGTACAGCCAGTGGACGGGCGCGAGCAGTACATCCAAGGCGTGTATCTTTCTTCCTACATCGTACATCGTAGGGTAGCGCACGCGCGTGGGCGGGCGCATCCCCTTATACCGACTACTATATGCCAACGCGTCCCTTTGACGCGCGCCGAGGCGCTACAGTTTGTGAATTCTACGCCTAACAGCCTGCCCCCGCGAAGAATGTGGGGATTGTGGATGGATCGCTAGTCGGCTGCGAGGAGGTAGCCGACACCGGGCTCGCTCAGGATGTAGCGCGGGTGGGACGGATCGGGCTCGATCTTGTGCCGCAGGTAGCGTATGTAGGTCCACAGATAGTCGACCTCGTCGCGGTATTCGGAGCCCCACACACGCGCGAGCAACTCGCTATGCAGGAGCACACGGCCGGGGTGCGCCGCCAACTCGTGGAGCAGCTTGTACTCCGTCGGGGTCAGGCGGATCTCCCGCCCCTGCCGCACGACCCGTCGCCGCGCCAGGTTAATGGTGAGGTCGCCGATCGCGAGCGTGGTAGGCGCGGGCGCGGCCCCGGCGCCACGCTCCGGGCGGCGCAGGACGGCGCGCACGCGGGCGAGCAACTCCGCCGGGCCGAAGGGCTTGGTGAGGTAGTCGTCGGCGCCTCCGTCGAGGGGCCGGACCTTGTCCTGCTCCTCCCCCTTCGCGGTGAGCATGATGACAGGGACATCGCTGAACTCTCGCAGGCGCGCGAGGAGAGTCAGGCCATCCATGACCGGCATCATCACGTCGAGCAGGATCAGGTCGGGCGGCGCGAGTTCGACGCGCTCGAGCGCGCCCGCCCCCTCGCCTGCCGTGTCCACGCGGTAGCCCGCGCGCTCCAGGTTCGCCCGCAACAGCCGCTGCATGCGCGGGTCGTCGTCTACGACCAGGATCGCGCGCCGGTCGTCGTTCCTCAGAATCAGCCCGTTCGCCATCGCGCTACCTCGCCCTACCGTCCTGATGCGTGATGCCCGCCCGGCGTCGCCCCATCATGCCCGTGCTACCTGGCCGCCGTGGCCGGCGCGACCGCCCCACGTGGTGTTTCGACCACCCTGATCGGCAGGATGACGGTGAAGGCGCTGCCTTGCCCGGGTGCCGACTCCACGGCGATGCGGCCCCCGTGCGCCTCGACCACCGCCTTGCAAAGAGCCAGGCCCAGACCGGTCCCCTCGGTCGCGCGCGACAGGCCCGAATCGGCACGATAGAATTTGTCGAACACGCGCGCCGCCTGCGCGGGTGTCAGGCCGGGGCCGCGGTCGCGCACGGCAATCGCCGCCACATCCCCGTCCGCGCGGCCCTCGACCGTGATCGGCGTGCCGGCCGGGGCGTACTTGGCGGCGTTCTCGAGCAAGTTGACCAGCACCTGGCCCAGGCGGACGCCGTCGGCCTCGAGGTAGGGAAAGCCCGCGGGGAACCGCACTTCGTAGGGGTGTGGGGGCAGGCTCGTTTGGGCGCGCACCCGGCGCGCCACCTGCGCGGTCAGCGCGGGTAGGTGTAGGGGCTCACGGTTGAGGGGGAGAGAGCCGCCGCCGAGGCGCGCCAGGTCGAGCAGGGTGTCGATCGTCGGCCAGGTGATCGGCTTCCTCGTCGATCACTTGCAGGAACTCGCGCTGCTCGTCGGGCTCCCAACGCGCGTCCGGCAGCAGCAGGGACGCCGTGTAGCCCTTGATCGAGGCCAGGGGGCGACGCAACTCGTGCGATACGCCGCCGATAAAGTCGTCCTTGAGCCGGTCGACCTCGCGCAGCGCCTCAGCCTCGCGCGCCTGCGCTCCCAGGACCGCGATCTCGCGTATTTGGCGGCCCAGACGCCGGGACGCGCCGCGCACGATGGCGAAGAGCGAGCCGTAGAGCAGGATGAACCCGACGGCTACGCTGCCCCAGATGGTCTGCCGCGCTCCATTGAGTTGGGCGTCGAGCGCCCCGAGGTCGGAGTAGGCTTCGTAGACGCCGATCACGCGGCCGGTCGCGCGGCCGGCCACGCGGATGGGTGTGTAGGTCTCCAGCAGCGCGCTGTGCCCGGCGCGGTCGCCCGCGTTCTCCGCCTGCGTCAGATGCGACACGTCCGTGGCTTGTTGCCCGGCGAGCGCGTCGCGCAGGTCGTCGTCGATGGGGAACGCTTGGCCGATCTGCCGCGGGTTGTTCGAATAGATGACGCGCCCGGCCGGGTCCCAAATCTTGATGCGCACCAGGTGCGGGTCGGCGGACCGAAGGTTCTGGGCCAGGCCCGCCCACCAGGCCTGTGCGCGCGGTTGCACGGCGGGCGCCAGGCGTGTCGTCGCCTTCAACAAGTGAGGATCGAGCACACCATGCACGACGACAGCGGCCTCGCCGGCCTGCTGGCCTAGCGCATCCTTCGTCATCTCGCGCTCCAGGGCAGCGGCGAGACCCACCGCGATGAGCGTTAGGGCAACCAGGCTCAACAGCGAGAAACGCACCAGCAAGCTGCCGCGCCGAAACCACGCGAACAGGCCGGTGATGCGCCCCATCCGTCACCCTCCATCTCGCCCGGTCCGCGCTCTATAGGTGGCGACACGGGAAGCCGTGTGGCCGCTCTCATAGACGATTATACGGCCTGCTCACGCTTGGCGGATACCACGCGGGAGGAGGGCGCCGCATTTCTCAGGCGTTTCTCAGGCGACCGCCCCCGATTTTCCGCGCTTTCTCAGGCTCGGCGTGGTTTGATAAACCTGTACGCGAGCCACAGAGTCCTCGCGACACAATAGAGTAAGGAGCAGGTAGTTCTATGGTCCGTCTATCACATCGTTTCGTACGCCCCCTGGCGGTCGCCGGCGCCCTCGGGCTTGCCGGAATCGGCGCGCACGCGGCTACCCAGGCCCAGGCGGCCCCATCCGTCGTTTCGACCGCCTCCGCGCACATCCTGGTCGACGCCCGGGGCATGACCCTCTATCTGTTCTCGCCCGACAAGCACAACAAGAGCGTCTGCACCGGCGACTGCGCCGAGTACTGGCCGCCGGCGGTGGTGTCCAAGGGGACGACCGTGCCCGCCACGATGCCCGGCGTCAAGGGAACGTTCGGTACCACGACGCGGGCCGGCGGCGTGAAGCAACTCACCTACGACGGGGCGCCGCTCTACACCTGGATCAAGGACAAGAAGCCGGGCGACATGACCGGCCAGGGCGTCGAAGGCATCTGGTGGGCCGTCGTGGTCAATACAAGCGGCGCGACCAGTTCAACCGGCGCCACCGGCTCGTCGACATCCACAAGCTCCGGCGCGGACAATCACGGGCGTCGCGGTCATGATTCGACGCCCGCCCCCACGCCCACGGCGACGGGCGGCTACTACCACGGCGGCGGCGACGGCTAACCAGTAGACTGTCAAGCACGTTTTGGCGCGTTGGCGCTTATTGGGAGCGCCGTTGTCCCGACGGCAAGCGCTTGCCGTCGGGACATCGGCGCTCCTAAATGCTTCCAGTTTGACTGTACGGAATAAGCCTGCGACTGCGGTCGCATGACAGCGTACGGCGACTGCGGTCACGCGACTCGGCAGCAAGGGTATCGGGGTTATGTTGCCCTGGCGTCGCATGGCAGCGTACGGCGACTGCGGTCACGCGACGTTGCGTGCAAGGTTCGCATCCCGCGACTATTGTTTGGAAGCATTTAGAGGGTACGAGCCGCCCGCGCTTCCAGCGTTCCGACGCCGAGACGCCGGCGGACAGCACTTGACTATTCGCGCGGGAAGGGCCTGTCGCGCGGCTAGCAGGAGGCTAGCACTGCCTCGCGCTCGGACTCCGTGGCGAGCGCGGCCTTGGTCTTGATGAGGGTGAGCAGGTCTCTGCGGTTGCGCATCTCACCGATGGCGACGGCGCCGACGAGGCGGTCGTGCAGGAAGAACAGGCGCGTGTAGGTGCGCGCGTCGTAGTCCGACTTGGCGAGGCTCTCCACCTCGGCGCTGTTCTCGGGGGTGATGCCGACCACGCGCAGCTTGGAGTGGAACATGGTCGTGGTGTAGGTCGGAACTTCCACGTAGGGCTCGTCGGCGCCGGCCATGTTGCGCGCCACCAGGCGCCCCTGGCTGGAGGCGTTGTCCCACGTGCCCATGCGGCTGTGCGCCTCCAGGAAGGTGTCGTAGAACACTGCCACGTCGCCCGCGGCGTAGATGCCGGGCACGTTCGTGCGCAGCTTCTCGTCAGTGCGGATGCCCCCCTCGATCTGCACGCCCGTCCCCTCCAGGAACTCGGTGTTGAGGGTCAGGCCCAGGCCCAGGCCCAGCATATCCGCCTCGATCTCCTGGCCGCCCGTGGTATGCGCGTGCGTAACCGCGCCGTCCTTGCCGTGGACCTCACCGATCTCCTCGCCGTGGACCACGCGCACGCCATGGTCGGCCGCGATGGCGTCGACGATGCGCCCGCCCTCTCTGTCGAGCGTGCGGCGCAGGAAGCGCGGGCCGCGCATGACCCACGTCGTCTCCAGCCCGCGCGCGCGGAAGGCCTCGGTCAGCTCGTAGGCGATGTAGCTCCCGCCCGTGGCCACGGCGGTCCTGGACTCACGGATGCGCTCGTCGATCTCCTTGGAGTCGTCGAGAGTCTGGAAGTTGACCACGCCACGCAGGTCGCCGCCGGGGACCGGCAGGCCGTTGGGTCGCCCGCCGGTAGCCACGAGCAGCGCGTCGTAGGGCTCCTCCTCGCCGGTGTGCGTGGTCACGGTCTTCTCCTCGACGCACACCGCGGTGATGCGCGTCTCCAGGCGCAGGTCGACGCGGTTCTGCTCGTGCTTCTCGCGGGTGCGCATGAGCACCTTGGTCTCGGGTGTCTGCCCTTTGAGGAACGGCGGCAGGGCCACGCGGTTGTAGAGCGGGTAGGGCTCGTCGGTGAAGAGCGTGATCCGGCAATGGGGGTCGTTCTTGCGCAGCGTCTCCGCGCACATGGTCCCCGCGACCCCGTTACCGACGATGACGTAGCGCCTCATTTCCATCAGCGCGTCTCCTTTATATGTGTGTTAGTGTCTTTCGTACTCATTGGCGCCACCCCTATGCTACCGGAGTCGCGGGCTATCCCTCTACGGACAATGTTCACAGACCCCTGTTCATAGACGAGGACCCGCGATGTATCCCTCGCCAGAGGCGCCGGCTGGCGGCCGGTGGCGGCGCTCATCAAGAGCGTCGCATAGTGGCGCCCCTGGCGCGTCTATCCTCGATACATGACGGGCGCGTCGGGTCGCGTCGAGCGCTCGGAGGGCGGCCGGAAACGAGTACCGCCATGGCGGCGTGTCGCGGGACGCCATCTGCCGCTACAGGCCGCTCTCCGGGCATATGACGTGCTAAGGGGCCTTGGTGCAATGTTTCATTCGGCTAACAGGCTGTTACACCAAATTATCTTTGCAAAAAGACTTCGTGTATGTTATACTACGAAGTGTAGAGATACGCACCACAAATAGCCGAACGGCGGCCTTCGAGGTATGCCGAAGAGGATAAGAGAGGACCACGACCATGATGCAAAATCCCGATTATATTCTGCGCGTCGCCAATAGCCACATCCAGGAGTTACGGGCGGAGGCCGCCGACTATCGGCAAGTCCGCGAGACGCGCCGCGCCGGGCGCGTGCGCAGCCTCGTCGCGCGCACCCTCATCGCCGCGGGCGAGTCGCTCGCGGCCTAGCTGTTAGCGATTAGCTGTTAGCTTTGCAGGCTATTCTTTGGTACGTACGTGACGCAAGTGAGGGCCGGAGCTAACTGTTAACGACTGATTGCCGCCGCGCATATGGCGCGGGGACAAGGGCGGCGCTAGCGCCGCCCTTGTCCCCGCGCTCCCCCATGTTCTCACGCCCCGGGTACGACTGCAGGGCGGCGCGCGTCACGTTGTCCAGAGCGCCCCCCGACGAAAGGCCTTCGCCGGGGGGCGTCCCCGTGTAGTCGCCCGTGCGCGCCAGGAAGTCGAAAGAACGGCGACGCTGGTCACAATGCTACACTACATGTACAGCGCGCTGCGACCGCGTCACGGGTACACCAGGGCTATTTCATTCTCGGCCACGACCGCCGTGGGGGATGTAGTGCATACGCCTATACGCGCGCTAATGAAATGGGTGTGCTTCGCTTGTGTTAAAGGGCGCCTCCCCCTCGCCCGCGCACGGGAGAGGGGGTCGGGGGGTGAGGGCGGACCCCAACTCAGATGAAACACACCTCAATGAAATAGCCCGGCGGATATACACGATGATGGCGCTAGCGCATACCTACTTCCGACTTCCGACTTCCGTCCTATGACGCGGGGCGCCGGCGTCCTGCTCGTCGACCACCGCGGCTGGATCCTCTTGCAGCTGCGCGATGGCAACGGCGCCTATCCGTACCACTGGGCCACCGTCGGCGGCGCTGTCGAGCCCGGCGAGACCATCAAGGGCGCGGCGCGGCGCGAGCTGGCCGAGGAAACAGGGTATCATATCGCGGCCGGCAGCCTTCTGTTCGGTGCCGAGGTCACGCTGGCGCTGCCCGACGGACCGCGCGTGGCGACTCTCTTCTACGCGCCCTACGACGAGGTCCAGCCCATCGCCTGCCACGAGGGCCTGCGCATCACCTTCATCGACCCCTCCACGCTGCACGCCCTGCCGATCTATCCGGGCCAGCTCGAGCTGGTCGAACTGACCCTGTTGAAAGCGACCGGCAACTAGTTAGCGCCTATCGGTGGCCCGCGTCTTGCACAAGAGCCGTGCCTGTATGAGTAGCCCTATCAAGACCACCCGGCGCTCGTTGCCGCGCGAAGAGTTCGTGATGGGCGCGCTGTTGCTGCTCGTGCCCGCGACGCTCGTCGCCGCGGCTATCCACGCGCCGCCGGGGCTGCAATTCTTCCTCTCCGTCGGCGCGGTCATCCCGCTGGCCTCGTTCATCGGCTCGGCGACCGAGGCGCTGGCCAACCGTCTCGGTGGCAAGATTGGCGGTCTGCTCAACGCCACCTTCGGCAACACGCCCGACCTGCTGGTCGGCATCTTCGGCGTGCAGAAAGGGCTCATCCCGCTGGTCAAAGCCACGCTTATCGGGGCGCTCATCAGCAACTCGGCGCTCATCATGGGAATCTGCTACATCGTCGCGGGCCTGGCGTACCGCCGGCCGCGCTTCAAGCGCGACGAGGCGGGGCACCACAGCGTGCTCATGATGCTGACCTTCGCCGCCCTGCTCTTTCCCTCCCTGGGCGCGCTCGTCGGGGGCGCGGGCCGCGCCTCGCCGGCCACCATTCAGCATATCAGCGTCGGTATCGCCGTCGTCCTGCTCCTGGCCTACGTGGCCTACGTCGTCTACGGCATCTTCGGCCTCGAGTCGCTCGGCCGGCAGGAGCCCGAGGGGCGCGAGATCCGCACGTCGACGGGGGCGGAGGAGGGACAAGGCGAGCGCTCCTGGCCCCTCCCGGTCAGCCTGGCCGTGCTCATCGGCGCGACCGTCGCGCTCATCCCCGTGACCGATATCCTGACCGGCACCGTGACGGCGGTCACGCAGCTGCTCGGCTGGACCGACGTCTTCGTCGGCATCATCATCGTGGCCAACGCGGGCAACGTAGCCGAGGCCTACGCCGCCATCAGGTTCGCCCTGCGGCGGCCAGGCTCGCCCGAGGACTCGCCGACCGGCGACTCGGGCCTCGACCTCGCGCTCGGCATCGCCTCGGCCTCGTCGATCCAGATCGCCACCTTCGTCGCGCCGGTCGTCGTCCTCTACAGCCTCTTCGCCCACCCCATGAACCTCGTGTTCAGCCCCGTCGAGCTCGCCATCCTTGGCCTGCTGGTGATCGTCTTCGCCTACATCGGGCAGGACGGCGAGAGCAACTGGCTCGAGGGCGCGCAGCTCCTGGCCCTCTACGCTATGGCCGCCATCGTCTTCTTCGCTCTCCCCGTCGCGGCCTTCGGGTAACAGCCTCCAGGGTTTTGCGGTTGATGGATAGCGTCATAGTGAGGGCGCCTGACGCATTGACCTCTAGTGTCGTCTTAAAGGAGTTTGTTTGCAGCGACGAAACCTGCGACTGCGGTCGCATGGTAAACCACGGCCAACTGCGGTCGGTTGTTTAGCGACACTGCAAAGCAAGCTCCTTTATCCTGCACTAGCTGTCCCATAGTCCCTCCTGACACAGCCGCCCTGATAGCAAACCTGCTACGCTGAGAACAGCTACGTTCCAACAGTATACAACGTGTTCCAACAAAGTTTGTATATTTGATGGATTGTGAACGATCGTGGTGATCGCAAGGGGAGTGTGTACAATGGGGACAGCAATCGGGTACGATGACAGCCCAACTACGGGAGGGATGACCCTGCCTAGACAGTCACGCGCGGGTGTTGCCTGGCTCACGACCCGTATGCCAGCCGCGATCCACGATGCGATCAAGGATCTGGCTGACCACGAGGGACGCAGCCTGTCGAACATGGCGCTGCGTCTGCTTGAGGAGGCACTGCGGGCGCGCGGGGTTGACGTCTCGAAGGCCGAGACCTCGCCGGACCCGCCGGACCCGGCGAACTAGGCGCGTTTCGGAGCAGCTGAGATGAGAAGCCGCAGGCACACCACGCCTAACCTTCTTTTCCCAGTAGCCCGTCCCTGGCCGTCACTGTCGTAAGGAAAAGGGGTAGGGTCGCCTCAGTCGATGTGATGGGCGACCCTTTTCCGTGCGTGGGATCGGCAACACGATGAGATCTCTGCATCTCTACTCACGTGCCAGGATCTACAACCGAAAAAGGGCGTATAAAGGGCGGGGTGGTACGATAGGCGCGGGAGGGATGCATGGTCACAACACCAACCACAGGGCCGACCACGGAATCAACCACAGGGCCAACCATAGGCAAGGCGGCCGCCCGCGCGGCCATCGATGAGATCGCCGCCCAGTTCGGCGAGACGGAGGACGAGCCCAAGCGGCTCATCAAGCGGGCGCTGCGCACCCTGGGCGAGGAGCGGGTGCGCGCATTCGTCGCGCAGGCGCTGGAGGTTGAAGCCGCCGGGGGGCTGCTGCTGCCCGATGGGAGCCGGCGGCGCACGCCAGGGGGTGTGCTCTTCCACCTGATGCGCACCGGTATCGACAAGAAAACGTCGCGCAAGATCTTCTGGTCGCACACGACGGGGCAGGGCCAGGGAGCGCAGGGGAGTGCGCAGGGCGTCGACACGGACGCGACGGCCACGGAAGCGACGCCCTTCGACTGGACGGCATTTGCGGCGGCCGCGGCGGAGGCGATGAATGGAGCAGGGGAGGCATCGACCGTGAAGCTCACGCTGATAGGCAAGCCGGGTACGGTGGTCGAGCGCGGCGATGTCGCGCTGGTGGCGCTGCGCAGCGAGAAAGCGCCGTCGCTCCCGAAGGGCGTGCCCGCGCCGGCGGCGCCCCAGACCGACTACATGGCGCTCGTTGGCATGAAACAGTGGCGCAAGGTGGCCGAGGCCCTGGCCGTGGACCCGGCCGATAAGGTCATCATCGAGGGCTACCCGACCGTGCGCCCCGATTTCGTGGGCATCACGGTCCACGCCACCTCGGCGACGACGACGGGCATCCAGGCCGCCAAGAGGACGGCTGCACCGGCGGCCACCGTTTAACTCTCTGTATAGGCCATACATACTCTTGCCCGCACCGTGGATGGGAAGCAATGGCGTGTGTATTCTGACAGCAGTGATGCATCAAGCCATGCGCAGCCCTCGGCGCGACAGACGATGAAAGGCAGACGCCCGTTTGGCAGAGTATGTAGACCCTACGACGACGACGACGGGCGCATCGAGCGCCACGGATGAGATCCTGTCTGTCCTCGCAGCGGAGGAGCCACACGGTGCCACCGCCGATCAGATCGCCCGCGTCATCGGCCTTGGCCTCACCGGTGAGGTGGTCCAAGACGAACTGGAGGAGTTGGTCATGCGCGGCGTCCTCGACCGGCGCGGGATCGGCGTCGGGGCCGTCTATACACTCGCTGCGAGGATGTGACGCGCCCAACCACACGGACGATGGGCCAGGCCGAAAGGCAGGGATG
>JAABUH010003656.1_pt1 | contig 12990 bp, 16 predicted proteins | sample 5559121 | NCBI WGS metagenome assembly JAABUH01 (sample SAMN10711871, study PRJNA513364) | rock metagenome | isolation source: Antarctica rocks | place: Antarctica: Victoria Land, Battleship Promontory nord | collected 2015-12-28 | reverse complement strand
CATGCTGTGGCGCTATTGGCGGGCCTGGTCGAGCGCGCCCCCGCCCCCGGCCTTACAAGCGCTGCTTGACGCCGTGGGGAGCGGCCACCCTTTGCACCTCTCCCTCCGTATTTAACAAAGTACCGTAAGGATCGTGGAAATAGATACCCATTCCATTTGGGGGAGGGGTGAGGAGCGTCGCTGCCCACCCCTCCGCATGAGAGGAGGCGCGGAGGGCGCCGCTCTCCGTGCCTCCCTCCTTCGTGAAAGACCTACTCTCAAAAGCCCCCTACAGGTGGAGTGCGCGCTAGCGCTGCTGTAGGGCGGTATATAAAGGACCCCGACGTCGGATATACCTTGCAGCGCGACGTAGGGGAGCGATCCGAGATGCTGAGGGCCGTCATGCCGCGCAGGTGCGACGGCATGAAAGGGACCGCGGGAGAGTCGGGCGGGAAGGTTATCGTCGGCGTGTCGTGGGCGTGGGCGCGCGCGGTACGACGGCACAGCGCGCTACGTAGCGCCCGTCGACCCAGCCAGCGTAGTCGACGCCGTCCATATTGTAGGCGACGTTGGCCCAAACCCCTTGCAGCCCCGCTATATGCAAGCTCGTCCGCGGCGGCAGGCGGTCGATGCGCGGATACACGTAGCCGGGGCCACTGTAGACGGCGCCCGCGATCTTTGCGCGCAGCACATCCCCGATGTGTGGCCGCGCTAGCGGCGCCGGCGGCGCTGTGACGATAGGTGTCGAGCGGGGCGCGACGGTGGGCGTGGGGATCGCGGCCGCGGTCGGACGTGGCGCTACCATAGGGGGAGGCGTTTGTGTCGTCGGAGCCGTCGGCGTCGTGTCAAGGGTGGTGAGGGGGCGCGTGGCTCCAGTGTAGTGGGCCAGCCAATAGGGGTCGGAGAGGCGCGTGGACTCGACCCCAGTGGTGTAGTTGTCGGCGCCGATGATCCTGCCGTCGCCGGCGTAGAGCGCCACGTGCGAGAGGCCGGCCCAGACGGTGTTGCCGAAGAATATGAGGTCGCCCGGCCGCAGGTGGGCGAAGCTGACGCGCGGCTCGCTCGCATAGGCCACGCCGAGGTCGTAGGGCACGTCGACCCCCACTTGGGCGTAGACGTAGTGGACGAAGCCGATGCACGAGAAGCCGGTGGCGGGGTCGTCGCCGATATAGGCGTAGGGCGAGCCCACCAGCGCGCGGGCCGTGGCCACGACGAGATCGACGGCCTTGTCGCGGGCATAGGCGACCCGTCCGGGCGGGGCGACAGCGATGAGTCCGAAGGCAGCGATGAGTGCGAAAAGAGCGCGATGGGACGCCGGCAGCAACCGAGACCGATGCGACACAATCCTCTCCTGTTATCCCCGCGCCGGCGGCGCCCACCTCGGGTCCTCGGACCGGCGACATGACAAAGGGGACGACGGGGACAAGGGGACGGCGCGGGATCAGCGCGTTGCCGAGGGGGAGCCGACAGGCGCTCGGGCATCGCGCAGATTCGGGGGGACAGCGCGACGGGGCTATGCCGCTACGGGAACACGCCCGACCGAAGCGCGACATCGCCGTGACCGTACTGAGTAGCATAACGATCGCGGCGCGAGTTGTGCATGATGCAGAACTCATAAAAGCTATCAGCTGGGGTGTCAGGCCGCCAGGTGGGCCCTGTTCTTGCCGGCGTGCTTGGCCGCGTAGGCCGCGCGGTCGGCCGCCGCGAGGAGGGCGGCGGAATCGGCGTGGGCATCGTCGGTCGTGGCGGCGACACCCACCGAGACCGTGGGGCGCACGGTAGCTAGCCCGGCCGCGACCTCTATGCCCGCTATCTCGGCGCACGCGCGCTCTGCCAGGGCGAGCGCCCGGCCCGTGTCGGTCTCGGGGAGCAAGGCGACGAATTCGTCGCCGCCCAGTCGCGCCGCCAGGTCGCTGCCGCGCAGCTCGCGGCGCAGCGCGCCCGCGACCGCCACGAGCACCTTATCCCCGCAGGCATGGCCGTAGGCGTCGTTGATGCCCTTGAACCCGTCGAGGTCGATCAGCAGGACGGCGAGGGGGCGGTCATAGCGCGCGGACTCGGCCAGGCGCGCCTCCAGCATGCGCTGGAACAGCCCCCTGTTGGCCAGTCCTGTCAACGGATCGGTCGCCGCCTGCACCTCGAGCCGTGCGTGCGCCTGCTCCAGGCGCCGGCGCATCGCCGTGTGCCAGCGCAGGCTGCCGACGAGCGCCGCGGCGGGCAACGCGGCCATGAGCATGGCTAACGGCCGCCCTGTCGCCACCGCTCCGGCCAGCACGAAGGCCAGGGCCGGCTCGCTGGCCAGGGCCGGCAGCGCCTCCAGCGCGCCCCATCGCGCGCGGGCGCCGAGCGTCTCCCGCCGGGCCACCACGCGTAGCGCCGCCAATCCCCAGGCGCTGCATATCAACGCAGCCTCCGCGACGAAGAGGGCCGGGAGCGCGGGGTCGGGCGAGGATAGCGTGCCGTCGCCAGCGACCAGACCGTAGAGAGTCCCCGCGAGCGCCGTCGCCACGGCGCCGCCGGCGACGTCTCGCAACCAGGGCATCGGCCGCAGCTGCGGCCGTCGCCGTCGCTGTCGTCGCCAGACTAGTAGTACGCCTCCGAGGGCTCGCGCAAGCGCGGCCATGACCGTGGCCCAGGGCGTCCCGTAGAGGGCGATCGCCGCGAGCAGGGGCGTGGAGGAGATGAGGGGTAGTAGCTCAGGGTCGGGGAGGTCGCCCACATCCTCGCCTGTCAGCGGGTAGGTCTCCGCGGCAAGGACCAGCAGCAGGAGCGCCAGCAGGCCGAGCGGCGTGCGCGGCGCCGACAGGCGCATGACGCACAGCAGCACGACGAGGCCGCCCCCCACGATGACCGCCGCGGACACGGTACGCCGGCGTACCGTGTCCGCGGCGCCCAGAAATTCTATCTCCATATGCGTATTGTAGATTGCTCGCACGCGCCGTATGCGCGTTTATGCACAACGCGTCGCAGGCCCGTTTATGCGCAACGCGCCCCGGAAAGATGAAAAAAGGCCTCGGCTCGCCTAAAGACTTCCACACCTGGGTCATGCTCGGCGCTGGCGAACTCCACGAGGGGCAGGTATGGGCGCTGGCGAACTCCACGAGGGGCAGGTGTGGGCGGCGGCGCGGGTAGCCCCCGCTACGGGCTCGGCAACCTCACCGCGATCGCCGACCACAACAAATTGTCCCAGTACGGCTGGACCTACCGCACGTTGTGTCTAAAGGCCTAACTTTATGGCACTCACATACAGCATGTGGTATGCATATCAAGGCGTGCTCGCGCGCATCGGGCCGGAGGGCTTGGTGCGGATCGACGCGCTGCTCGCGCCGACCGGTTGACGGCAGCGTGCCGCCGGGGTGGGCCGACACCGTGATGCGGACCGGGTGGAGTTGGACTGGCTATCGTCAGGAGGAGAGCGGATGACGCAAGGCTGTAACGCGCGGGGCGCCCGCGCTCGCCGGCCGCCGGCCCTATCGCTATCGCTCGCATGGCTCGCGCTCATATGCTGTGTCGCCGGTTCGCGCGCGGCCCCCGCGCGGGCGCGCGTGGTGACTGCAGGAACCACACCAGTGGCTCGGCCCGGGGTGCAGACCCACGCGCAGACCCACGCGCAGACCCACGCGCAGACCCACGCCCACGCCCTGTATCCGCAGGTCGATCGGCTCCTGGCGCGCATGACGATCCAGCAGAAGATCGGGCAGATGGTCATGGCTCCCATCGAGAGCGTGGCGGCGACGGGGCGGATTGGGGGGGTGCTCGTGTTCGGGTCGGACGTCGTTTCGCCGCGCCAGGGGCGGGCCCTCCTCGCGTCCTTGCAGCGCGCGGAGGCTGTCCCGCTCCTCGTCGCCGTGGACCAGGAGGGGGGAGACATCAGCACGATGTCCGGCGGCGGGGGCGCGCCGGCGATGCTCTCGCCCGCGCGGTACGGCGCGATGCGATCTGCGGGGCGCGTCTACCGCGACGCCCTGGCGACGGGGCGCGCGTTGCGGTCCCTGGGGGTCACCATGAACCTCGCGCCCGTGCTCGACGTGCTGGTCGATCCCGCCAGCCCCATCGGCGATCGCTCGTACGGCCAGGACCCGGCGCTCGTAGCGCGGCTGGGGACGGCGGCGATCCGCGGCTACCAGGACGCCGGGGTCGCCGCGACGGCCAAGCACTTCCTTGGCCTGGGGTCGAGCCCTGTCGAGTCGCACCACGGCCTGCCCACGGTTCGCCGGACCGCGACGCAGCTGGATCGGGTCGAGCTGGCGCCGATGCGCGCCGCCATCGGGGCCGGCGTGGACGCGCTGATGGTGACGCACGCCGCGATCCCGGCGCTGGACCCCAGCGGCGCGCCCGCCTCGCTCTCCCGCGCGATCGTCACCGGCGTCATCCGCCGCACGCTCGGCTACGGGGGGTTGATCATGACCGATAGCCTGGCCATGGGCGGTCTCGGCGCGCACATCACGAGCATCCAGGACGCCGCGGTCCGGGCCGTCAGGGCGGGAGACGACATGGTGCTGATCGCCGCCGACGCGCCCACGATCCGCATTACCCTGACCCTGCTGGACCACGCCGTGTTCACCGGGCGCATACCCGTCGCTACCATCGACGCCGCGGTCCGGCGCATCCTCACGCTGAAGGCAAAGCTCGGCCTCTTGCCGCGGTAGCTAAGCTCGGCGCCTTTCCCGTTAAAGTGGGGTAAAGGGAAAGGTTGGAAGAGTCGCAAGGTCAGCGGAACATCACCACGGCGTTGCTGCCAGACAAGGATGCGGTCGCGATGGGGCTGGCCCTCCCATGAAGCATGGGGCACTGCGCAGGACATATCCACTCTACAAGGTCAAGCTGATCAATCGCTCTATGTTCGGCAGGGGGGCTTCGCCCTGTTGCGACGGTATGTTCTATCATCTGGGGCCGACGACGCGGGCCGTGCCGCTATCGGGGTTGGCCCGTGAGCGCGAGAGGCGCCGCTATCGCCCACGAGCGGCGTAGACGCCTGGGATACAGTTCAATACAGTGTGATACAGCGCGGACCCTGGAGCCGGCAGTCTCTTGGGGACTATGCTGATCGTGCCGACGCAGACAAAGACCGCCCGACAGGAGGGGTAGCGATGCACGAGACGCGCGGCGAAGGCTCTACGCCGACGACGGACGCTCGACGCGGACGGTCTCGGCCTCTCCGTGCTTTCCCCGGTGTCCTCGCGCTCCTCGCGCTCGCCGTACTGGGCGCGGGCTCCGTCATCATGGCCCAAATCTTTCTCACCCCCGACGATCCCCTCGGCGCCCCTAATTGGACACGTGCCGACGCCGCCGGCTTGGGGGTGACCGTCTTCTGGCCCCTCGTGATGCTGCTCGTCTGGCTGTTCCTCACGGGGGCCTTGCTGCTGGAGCGGCGCCCCCGATCTATCCTGCTCGCCTTCGGCGTCTGTGCGCTCGCCTGCCTCTGGTTCTATGTCGTCACCCTCTTGACGGGGTTGCTTTATGGATCGCTCCTACCGACAGCGGGTGTCTTCCTCGTCATGCTGGCCGTTGATGCCCCCGTCGTCTATGTCGGCTGGCGACTCATCTCCCATCGGCGGCCGCACGGACATCTCGCCAGGCCATAACGGCAACCCTGCGCGCCTGCGGCGCACAATGCGTTTAGCAGGAAAGGCGCAGAGCGGGTCGCTATTCCGTATCGGTGTGCAGGCCGATCAGGCGCTTGTGCGGGCGCCCGAGCAGCTTGTGGCAATAGGCGATGCCGAGTTCGACGCACGCGCCCTCGTCGGGCACGCGGCCGTCGAGCACGAACAAGAACACATCGCAGGCCAGGATCGTGTCCCTGTCCAGCGCGAACATGGCGGCGCGGCGCTCTTCGCGCGTCATGGCGTCGTAGGGCGGGCGGCTGCGCTCCACGCCGTCACGCTGCGGCAGGAACACCCGGTAGCCCAGGGCCTCGATCTTGTCCGTCAATTGCTGGTTGAACCGCCGCTCCGCCTCGCAGAAGAGCGGGCCGGCGAAGTAGAGCAGCGTCATCACCTTCGTCGTCCTCCCAAGACTACCGTCCCGCTCCTCTTAATCTGGTGTAATCCTCCCACGTATCGATGTCGGCTGCCAGCTCGGGCGGGACAGGGACGGCGGCGACCGCGCCGGGGTAGGCGCGCAGGAGCGCGCGAGCGCCCTGGTCTCCCTGCGCCTCTTCGGCGAGGGGCCAGAGGGCGCGGTGCAGCAGCAGGGGCGCCCCCCGATAGTCGCCGTAGTCGGTGGCGACGATGGCCGCTTCCCCCTGTAGGTGCGCGTCGATCAGGGCGTCGACGAGGTCGGCCCCCAGCAGCGGCTGGTCGCCGACCGTCAATATGGCCGCGGTGACGTCCTCGCCCAGCGCGGCGAGGCCGGCCCGGAGCGACGCGCTCAGGCCCTCGACATAATACTCGTTGTACACCGCGCGAGCGCCGCGCAAGTCGACCTCGCGCTCGATGCGTTCCCCTTCGTGGCCGAGCACCACGACCGTTTCGTCCACCCGGCTCGCCGCCATGGCCGCCAGGACCCACTCTAGTAGTGGGCGGCCGTGGTAGGGCAGCAGTTGCTTGGGCCGGCCTAGGCGCGAGGAGCGCCCGGCCGCCAGCACGACGCCGGCAATCATGCCCCGGCCGGCGCGGCGGTCGCGGCCTCCGCGCCGGGGAGCAGGTCTTTGAGCGGGCGGGCGGTGCGGCCGTACTTGACCGCCGTCATCTCGGCCAGCACGGCGATGGCGATCTCCTCCGGCGTGACCGCCCCGAGGTCGAGCCCGATCGGGCCGTGTAGCCGCGCCAGCTCCTCCTCGGTCACGCCCTTACGGCGCAACAGAGCGCGGCGCTGCTCCTGCGTGCGGCGACTCCCGATCATACCCACGTAGCGCGCCTCGCTGCGCAGCAGGATAGGCAGCAGCGGCTCCTCGAACTTGGGGTCGTGCGTGAGCACCGCCACGTACGTCGACGGATCGAGCGGCGGCAGCGTCTCCAGCGCGCGGTGCGGCCAGGCCACGACGATCTCGGCGGCGTCGGGGAATCGCTCGCGCGTGGTGTAGGTGGCGCGCGCGTCGACGACGACGACGTGGTAGCCCACGCGCGCGGCCAACGCGCACAGGGCAGGGGCGGCGTGCATCGAGCCCATGATCAGGAGACGCGGCAGCGGCGCGAACGACTCGACGAAGACCTCGATCGGTTCGGCCTCCCCCTCGGACGGCGCATAGGTCTGCACCCCGCTGACCCCGTTGCGCAGCATCCTCAGGGCGTCGGTCCTGACCCTCTCGTCCAGCAGGGTATCGCCGAGGGTACCCTCGCCCGCGCCGTCGCGGAACACGAGCAACTTACCGCCCGCACGCTCGACTGGGCGTACCAGCGTGGCCGTCGCCACGGGTATATCCGCGCGCAGCGCGGCGGCGAGGCGCTCGAAGAGCTCTGTTCCCCCGTCCACACTACACGCGGCAGGCGGGTGCGCCGGCCTGGTCCACCAGCGTCGTCACCCACGACCCGTCGAGCGGGCCGGCCGCGCCGGGCTCGAGGGGTTCGACGTAGACCTGCACCGAGCCGCCGCACATCAGGCCGACCTCCCACGTCATGTCGGGCGAGTAGCCGTATTCGACGATGTGCGGCCGGCCGGAGCGCAACACCTCCATGGCGTGCTCGATCACGTCGGTGTCGACGCAGCCGCCGCTGATCGAGCCGGCCATGCTGCCGGAGGCGGTGACGGCCATCTTCGCGCCAGCGGGGCGCGGGGTCGAGCCGGTCGTCGTCAGCACGGTGGCTACGGCCACGCGCTCGCCGCGCGCCCGCCACTCCTCGACCTTGTCCAGTATCTCGCGCATATATCATCCTCCACGCGGCGAGCCGCTCTCAATGATCGTCCGCCCCATTAGTATTGTACTCCTCCCTCATCGACTCATCCGTGTTAGGGGAACTGCCGCCCGGCACTGTCGACGCGCGCCCTTAGAAGCGAGTTCTACCTCGGACACGGACCAATTCGCCGACAATAAATGTACTCCTATAGCGACAGGCTCTATGGCCTGGGACGCGCCGTTGCTGTTACCGCGTACGGACTCGATAAGGGTGTCGATTGCTTGCGCCCGCTCGGACTCACCCCGCTGCCGCAGTTCGTCCGCCACGGACTTCGCATTTTCGATCGTTTGCTCGGTGATCATTGCGCGCCCCCTTTGTGGATAAGCATAGGGCAACGGGGAAGCCGCCTATCGCCGCGCCGGGGTTCATTGCGAGAATCGGGCTGGCGCCGGCTAAGGGAAGGGAAGGGCTCTACAGTGCGACTGTCAAAGGGCTGGATCACACGCATTTCAGCGTAGTGACAATAGGGCGCTTTGCTCTCGTTGCAGAAGGGGCAGCGCCAGGCGTAGTTTTCCAGATGGTTGGGGCCACGCCGTCTTTCGATTGGCGGCAGACCGGGTATCTTACAGGCCGTGTAGGCGTCCCACAAATCCTCTGGAATGACGTGCCTGACGATCGAATAGCTCCGCTAGCCGGCGACTCTCTTGCGACCCCAGGACACGCACCTCCGTTTCCGCGCCGATGCCATTCGGCGACGTTTCGACCGTGAGCAGGTCATTCAGCGTGACGCAGCGTGACGTCGAGGGCGGCGGCCACGGCGCCGGTACGTATGCCGCGGGAGCAATTCCATGCGCTATCATTGTAGCGCGCATGTGACGAGAGTCGTGGTCAGACCGCGCGCGTGAGGGGCCGGGGGGCGCGGCGGGAGGGGCGCTCGTCGGAGAGGCGGCCGAGCAGCGTGGCCAGCGCCTCGAGCGAGTGGAGGTTGTGCGCCGGCAGGAACAGGTCGACGTAGGGCAGGGCGGCGCTCATGCCGCGCGTGAGCGGCTGATACCCGGCCAGCCCCAGCAGCGGGTTGAGCCACACCAGGAGGTGGCAGGAGCGCTGCAGGTGCGCTAGTTCGGCCGCGAGCGTGGCGGGATCGCCGCGGTCCCAGCCGTCGCTGATGATTACGGCGATGGCGCCGCGCCCGAGCGACCGGCGCGCCCAGCGGCGGTTGAATAGGCCGAGAGACTCGCCGATACGCGTCCCGCCCGAGAAGTCGAGCACGTCGCGCCCTACCTCGTCGAGGGCGCGGTCGGGGTCGCGCGTGCGCAACTGGTGCGTGATGCGCGTCAAGCGCGTCCCGAACACGTACGTTTCGACGCCCTCCAGGCCCTGCGTCGTGGCGTGCAGGAAGCGCAACAGCAGGCGTGTGTAGCGGTCCATCGAGCCGCTGATGTCGCAGATGAGCACGAGCGGGCGCGTTTCGCGCTTGCGACGGCGGCGCGGCAGCACCAATATCTCGCCGCCGTGGCGCAGGTTGCGCCGCACGGCCCGCCGCGGATCGAGCAGGGGGCCGTTGCGCGCGCCCTCGCTGCGACGCAGGCGGCGCGTCGGCGGCGTGAAAAGGATGCCGGCTAGCAGGCGGCGCAACTCGACGGACTCGGCCGGCGTGAGGTCGGCGAAGTCCTTGCGCCGCAGGGCCTCGGCCGCGCTGTAGGCGACGGCCCGCCCCTCTCCGCCATCCGCGGTCTCCTCGCCCTCCTCGCCGGATTCCTCGCCCTCACCGGCCAGCAGCATGGTAGTGCCGCCGGGCGACATAGCGCGATTGGCGCTGTGGCCCGCGCCCGCGCGCGGACGGCCGCTCTCGGCCGCCGCGTACTCGGCGAGCGCCGCGCCGTACTCCTCGATAATCTGTGGCAAGCCGCTCCAGAAGCGGTCGAAGGCGGCGGCGAACACCTCCTCGTGAGCGTGCGCGTCGAGCAGGACGGCGCGGGCCGCGGCGTAGACGTCGTCGCGGCGCGAGAGGTCGAGCAAGCTCATCGCGCGCACGGCGTCGAGCGCCTGCCCCGTCCCCGGCGCGAGTCCGAGCCGGCGCAGCACGGCCACGAAACGCAACACGGCGACGCCAAGACCGTCGCCCTCGTTAGGTAGTGCGGCATTCATCACCGGGCGAAGCGCCGTTTACCAGGGCCGGCCCGAGGCCGGCGCCCCCAGTACCAGTAGGTGGCGACCCGCGTCACGCATCGCCCGTTACCTTCGCCACCAGGGCCGCGCCTTCGGCTCCCTGCAGGCGGTGCAAATCCTCTTCGTACTTGACGATGGTCCCGAGCGTGGCCTGCACCGTCTCGCGGTCGACCTCGCGCCGGCCCAGCGCCACCAACGCCTCGACCCAGTCGAGCGTTTCCGAAACGCCCGGCGACTTGTAGAGGTCCATCCCGCGCAGGGCTTGCGCCATACCGCAGACCTGCGCGGCGAGCCGTTCCGAGGCCCCCGGTACTTTTAAGGCCACGATGCGCCGCTCTTTCTCGAGGGTGGGGTAGTCGATCCAGTGATAGAGGCAGCGCCGCTTGAGCGCGTCGTGGATCTCGCGCGTGCGGTTCGAGGTCAGCACCACCACGGGGGGCGCCGACGCCTTGATCGTCCCCAGCTCGGGGATGCTGACCTGGAAGTCGGAGAGCAACTCGAGCAGGAAGGCCTCGAACTCGGCGTCCGCCCGGTCGAGCTCGTCGATCAGGAGCACGGGCGGAACCTCGTCCTCGTGCGCAACGGCCTGCAAGAGCGGCCGCGCGATCAGGAAATCGGGCCCGAAGATGTCGCGCATGCCCTCCTCGTCGCCGAGCCTCCCCGTCTCGCCGCGCGCCTCGAGCAGGCGGATCTCCAGCATCTGGCGCGCGTAGTTCCACTCGTAGACGGCTGAGTTGACGTCGAGCCCCTCGTAGCACTGCAGGCGGATCAGGCGCGCGCCGAGCGCGTCGGCCAGCACCTTGGCCACCTCGGTCTTGCCGGTCCCCGCCTCGCCCTCCAGCAGTAGCGGCTTGCCCAGGCGCAAGGCCAGGAACAGGCTCATCAAGAGGGCGCGGTCGCCCACGTAGAGGCGCTCCAGCAGCGCCTCCTGCAGACGTTCCAGCGAGAGTTCCGCGGCAGGACCTCCCGGCTTCCCCATCGCTTGGCCACCGGTCACTGGTCCCCCTCCTCGGTCGGCAGCGGCACCGACGGCCCGCCCTCACCCTCGCCCTGCATCGTCGACGTCGCGACGTCACGCCAGTCGGGTGGCTCGGCCACGGGGATGTCGTGCAGGTGCGCGGCGTCGTTGTAGCGGCGCAGACGCCAGCGCGGCGATCGGTCCGCGCGCGCGAAGTGTTCCCAGTGCGTGATGGATGTGTTGCGGGTATAGAACTCGATGTCCGGCCGTGGCAGCGGGTTGACGCCGCAGAAGTACAGGAACGAGTTGTCGATGACGCCGCCGTGGCAGACGATCACGACGCGCCTGCCCTCGTGTTCGCGGGCGATGCGATCGAACGCAGCGGCGCAACGAAAGTAGAACGTGGCCCAACTCTCGCCCTCCGGCGCGAGGGGGCGGAAAGGGTCTTTTTCGAAGTCGGGGGCGCCGTAGCGCTCCCGGAACTGGTCCAGGGTCAGACCGTCGGCTTCGCCGGGGCGCATCTCCTGCACCTCAGGGTCCCAGACGATGGGCAGGCCGAGGGCCGGGGCGATGATCTCGGCGGTCTGGCGGGCGCGCGGGAATGTGCTGGCGATCAAGACGTCGGCCTCGATCTCGCCCGTGGCGGCAAGGCGATCGCGCAGGCGCGTGGCCTGGGCCACGCCGCGGGGGGTGGCCACCGTCGCCGCGCAGGCCGCCGATGATGGGCTCGACGTTGCTCACGGCCTCGCCGTGGCGGATCAGGTAGAGGTGTGTTTGTATTTGTGTCACACCCCTAGTATAGCCGCCGGACGCCCATCATCGGCTCCTGTCCGACGGTGGCGATGCTCCGATGCTCCGATGCCCCGATGACTTGGGGAAGCCCCTAAAGGAGAGAGAAGCCGGGGCTGAGGGGCGCGAGAGAGAATGGATAGATGGATAGAATGAACGGCCTTTGTCCTATGGATGGTCGTTGGGGTCGTCGGTAGGCAGCCCTTCGGTGGTCGCTGCTCGACGCTGCGCCACGTCGGCCGATACAAAGGTGGCGACCGCTACCCCGCGTCGCCGCTGCGCATCCGCAACGGCTAACGCGGCGGCGAGATGGACCGCGTCGTATCCGCGCAGTCCGTGCCGCTCGGCAAGATCCATGGCGCGGTCCGCAATGGCGATTGTCGCGGCCACGACGCGGTACCGGCGATACCATGCCCGGCGGAAGGCGCGCACAGTGTTGGTCGCCTTGGCCTGCGTCAACTCGCCCGTGCGCGCCTTCCGACCGAGCGCCGCGACCACTCTGGTCCCGCCAGGCGCACTGTGTACAGCGTGTGGCCTGCGGCCGGGTCGACGACGGCCGTGACCTAAGCCGTGCCGGTTTCGGTGACATAACCCTTGACGAGGGCGCTGGTGTCGAGGTAGTAGGCCACCACTAGCGACGTTCGCGGATGATCTGCTCGGAGAGCGGCTCGCCCCGCACCATCACGGGCTCGAATGGCTCGTCGGCCGCGAACTCGTCGGACGGCAACTCGTCAAGCAGGCCGGCCGCGCGCAGGTCGCGTGCGAGGGCGCGTTCAGCCTCTGCGATGTCCGTAGCAGTCGCACCCGTAGCGGCCGTGTTGGCGTAGCCGTCCGGCCCATTATAGCTCGGTCGCTCGTCGAGTACGCCCTCTGCGCGTAGGCGTCGGAGAAACGCCTCCTCGCCATCGGCGTCCGCAGTGGGCGTCGCATCGGCTCTAATATACACGTCGACGCGCGCGCCATCGGTGAGCCGCGCATCGCCGTCCAACTCGATCCGGTTATCTTTGACCACGCCACGATAAACCGCCATCGCTCGCCTCTCTCGTTGCGCACCCACCTCATAGCGCCTTTACCGGGCGATCACGCAGGCGCGTGGCCTGGGCCACGCCGCGGGTGGTGAGGCCACCGTCGCCGCGCAGGCCGCCGATGATGGGCTCGACGTTGCTCACGGCCTCGCCGTGGCGGATCAGGTAGAAGTGTGTTTGTATTTGTGTCACACCCCTAGTACCTTTCGCCTGAAAACATTCCGCATATTAGGCGGCCTGAGCCTGCATGGGTGGTGCCAGAGCGACTGGAGCGGCAGCCTGCTCCGTGGGCGTG
>JAABUH010003655.1_pt1 | contig 12990 bp, 10 predicted proteins | sample 5559121 | NCBI WGS metagenome assembly JAABUH01 (sample SAMN10711871, study PRJNA513364) | rock metagenome | isolation source: Antarctica rocks | place: Antarctica: Victoria Land, Battleship Promontory nord | collected 2015-12-28 | reverse complement strand
GGCCGTGACGCTTAACCCCGAGCGCGACATCGTCGTCCAGACAGCCACCGTGCAGACACTGATGACACCCGGATAAGCACACGTCGTTACGAGACCCGCGCGGCAACCCCTTTGACACTCACCGGGCTGGCGGGGGCATTCCGGCAGGGTCATGGTGGGTGGATGGATATGACAGCAGGCGCCGCGAGTGAACGGCGGTGGATCATCCTGTCGGAGGACGGGCGCTACGCAACCATTGGTCGTGCGACGGACCCATCGCCCGACGATATCTCGCGCATCGAAGGCGCCATGCAGGCTCAAGGTCTGGCGGGATGGCTGGCCGTCATGGAAGGCGATCCTCATACGGGTCCGATGCCGCGGCTGATGGAGGTGCGGCCTATGCTGGCGCCGGTTACTTTGTTCACAGACGCGCAAGCTGCAGTCCTGTCCGCCATCGTCGACACGAGAAACCGCAGGTGATACCCAGTTTTGCATCTTCTGCATGAATACGACGGCTAGATGCCATTTCAAGTTACAAGAATATCCATAATGACAAAAGGTTTTTTAATCGGATACTTAGCCAGCCAGAGCGCGCCATGGGTCAGGCCGCGAGCTGGGACGCGCACGAGGCGGCCGTGGCCATGCTCGCAGCCGTTCTAGACCAGGACCGGCCAAAGCCCGACGCCGCGCTTCCATCTTCGGCATGGGTCGGCACCTACACCGAGCCGGAAACCGGACTGGCCGTTCGCATCGACCCGGCCGTTGCCGGACAGGTGCGCCTACGCTTCGGCCATGCCGCAGAACAGCTCGACCTGCAGGCGGACGGCACGGCGGGCAGCACCGGAACGCGGCTGCGCCCGGGTAAGGATGGCCCCTGGATGGACCGTCCCGGCGACAATCAGAGGTCGCGGCTCCTGCCGTGCAAAGGCACCCCAGCCCACGACATCACAGGTTGTTACCGCTGCGAGGAGCTGGGCGCCGACCTGACGGTGTTTAACGCCGGACGGGTGCTCTACGGCACCTTTCCGGCTTCCTGGGCCAAGGACGCATGGAGATGCTGGAGCCGGTCGGGCCGGATGTCTGGCTTCTGCCCTGCCCGCGCGCGCTAGACCACACGCCCCCGGGCGACTGGACGCTGGCATGACATCGAGAGAGTGGTGATGGGGACGGAGTGACCCGCCGCCACGATTGCGGCACATGGAAGTCCGTCGGAGGTCGCAGCACTCTGGTGCTGCGCTCCTGGTGACCTGCCCTGTCCCAGCGAATCGGTGACAAATGCCCCTTGCAGATACCCGTCGGGCTTCGGCCAACGACGCCGCGACCGCCAGCGATCCCGAGGACGTCACTCGGACGCTGCTTTACTGGATGGACGTCGAGGCCCTGACGCCGCCTGACGCGGAGGAGGATCGTGACACGAACGCGAGGGGCATGTTCGAAGCCCGCCACGTTCCGGATCGTGACTTCCCATGGCGCGACCGAACGTTCGGCCACCCTGACCGACGCTACAAGCACTTCGTCCGTTTCGGCATCTTCGGCCGGGAGCGATACCAAGCAGACATCATTCGCGCGCTATCGACGACCGCAGAGCAGGACCACGACACCAGAAAGGCGTCAAAGGCCGTCCGATTCGGCTTTGCTGGAGTGTTCGAGGTCGACGCCAATGGCATGGCGGTGCTGAACGGTCTTCTCATGCCCGCTTTCGGTCTGGCGTTTGAAAGCCTGAGATTGGGTAACGCCGCGGATCTTGACGACGACCTCGACGCTTTTCGCCGCCGCATGAAGGCCAGGTTCAACGACCTTGCAGACACCTATGCGGGCAAGTCACGCCAAGTCGACGAAGCTTTTGTGGACGCCATGCGCGAGGCGGCCTCGGGCACCCTGACTTGGCTCCGCGACCTGCCACGTAGCCTTCCGCTGGCCGTGGTCCGTTCGGCCGTGTCGAGCGTCTTCGTCGAGGTCGTATCCAAGAAGGAGAAGGATGCCGCCGGAAAGCCTTTGAAAATCCGCAGGGAACGGCAACGCAAGGCGGAGCTTCCACCCGTGGATAGCTTCTACTTCGATGATATCAGGCTCGTAATGCGCGCGGCCCGTAACGGTAACGGCGGCTTGGCAGTTCCCTTCCTGAGAGGCACCAGCGAACGCATCGATTGCACGGACCGCGCCTTTGTCGCCAGGGCTTGCACCGCGTCGTCTCACTCCCGGGCCCGGTGGCCATCCAAGCACGATATGTCGCTGATGCAGCAGGTCGCGGTCGACCTCGCGACAGCCACCCTCGCGGATGGCGGCCTGTTCTCCGTCAATGGGCCACCGGGAACCGGCAAGACGACGCTGCTGATGGACATCGTCGCTGATGTCATCCTCCGGCGCGCGGAGACGCTGTGCACCTTCCCGAACCCTGCCGCCGCGTTCGAGCGGAACTCCTTGTCAGAAGGTGTTCACGCCCTCGATCCGAAGTTGCTCGACTCCCTCATCGTAGTGGCCAGCAGCAACAATGAGGCAGTCAAGAACATCACGCAGGATCTGCCCAGCATCAAGAAAATCGACCTCCGCTACCTCGACGGCTTCCGTTTCCTGGCTCCGGCCGCCGAAGCGTTGCTGGCCGCTTCGCCTGACGAGGATGTATCGCAAGAGGATGGCGATCAGAGCTCCGGCGGGGATGTCGTCGCAGCAGAGCTTCCCTTGCAGGCTTGGGGGCTGATGTCCGCGACCCTGGGAAACAAGGAAAACCGGGGGAAATTCACATCCACCCTTCAGCGCCGTGAACCTGACGGACCGCAGGAGGGCCAACCTTCGGAATGCAACCTGTTCCGCCTTCTCGACGAAGCGCGAACCACCTTCGACTGGGAGACGGAGAGGGCAGCGTTCGAGCGGGCGACGCTTGAGGTCGGGATGCTGCGCGCGGAGATTTCCGCTGCGGAACCCGATGCTGAACTGGCAGCAATGCGAGAGCGGATCGCGACGCTGCAGGACGTGTTGGAACCCCAGGCCGTCGAGCTCCAAGCGACAGGACGCGCCTTGAGCGCCTGCGAAGCCGACCGTTTGCAGGCGTCCGAAGCATTCATCAGGGCCGAGAGAGGCGTTGATCTCGTCACGAGGACCAAGCCGTCCGGCCTGCTCGCCGTGTTCAGGCGAGGTGCCATGGCGACATGGAGAACAGAGGTGTCGGACGCGGTGGCACGACGGGCCGATGCGGATCGAGGGCTAGGGGCTGCGCAATCCGCGCACCGCTTGGCCAGCCGGGTCCATGGCAAGCTTTCTGCCTCCATGGAAGCTACGGAGTTCGGCCTCCGAAAGGCAAAGGAGGCAGTGGCACTCGGTGAGGCGACCAGTGTCGCGTTGGCATCGCGGCATCCCGGACTGGTGACAGTCGCTGACGTCACGAACGAGACCGACGCCGGACGGCGCGAGCAGATGCTTCCTGGCAGTAGCATGACCCTGAAGGATGCCCGGGCTCGGCTGTTCGTGGCGGCAATGAGGGTGCATCTCGCCTTCGTGTGCGCGGCCGGACCTGACTTGTTCGATCAGAATCTCGAAACGGCGCTGGACATGCTGCGCGGCCGAAGCAAGAACCAGACTCTCGCGCTCAAGGCCGCTCCCCACCTCTGGGCTACGCTGGCCCTGGTGACGCCGGTGGTCTCCACCACCTTCGCGTCCCTTTCGCGGTGCTTCGCACCTATGGGAGCGGGCAGCATACCCTGGCTGCTGGTGGACGAGGCTGGGCAGGCGGTTCCGCACCAGGCGCTTGGCGGTGTTTGGAGAGCCAAGCGCGCGCTCGTAGTCGGCGACCCGTTCCAGGTCGAGCCCGTGGTCACGATGGACCGCAACGCCGACGCCAAGCTGGCGGAGCGGCGTAGGGCACCGGATCGCCATCGAGCGACACTGGCATCGGCACAGACGCTGGCCGACGCGGCCAACCCGTTCGGGACATGGGTCCAGTCCCGCGGCGGCAAGCTGATTTGGATCGGCTGTCCGCTTAAAGTCCACCGCCGATGCGTGGAGCCGATGTTCGGCATCTCGAACCGACTGGCCTACGACGGCGCCATGGTGCTCGCGGACGGCAAGACCGTCGAGGAGGCCACGCTGACGGCCGCCAGGCCTTTGCTGGGCAGGAGCCGGTGGATCGACGTGACGGCCAAGCAGGGCGGCCCGAAGCATTTCGTCCGGGAACAGGCGGATGCTGTCTGTTTGCTGGTGCGCGCCTACGTCGAGCGTGGCTTCGGCGGCAAGGATGGGCTTCCCGCCCTGTTCGTGATCTCGCCGTTCCGTTCCATGGCGGACGGATTGCGCAAGTCGCTCTGCGATGGCCTGCAGGCGCAGGGGTTCGACAAGAAGGCGCTCAGGGCGTGGAGCGATGGATCGGTCGGCACGGTGCATGCCTTCCAGGGCAAGGAACGGGAGGTGGTCATCCTGGCACTGGGTGGCACGAGCGACGGCGCGATCGAGTGGGCGTGCGGTACCCCGAATATTCTTAATGTGGCAGTGACCCGGGCGCAGCGCCGCCTCTACGTGGTCGGCGATCGAGCCCGCTGGATGGCGGCCAGCAGTCTTCTCGCCGAGTTCAGGGCGATGCCCGTCGAACGCGCAATCGTCGGCGCCGCGGCAACATGATTGCCGGGTGGACGAGCGCAGACGTAAGGGAAGCTTGGGACTGCGGAGTAGGCGCAGGCCAGTGTCACGGCGCTGCAGTGGTCACTCACGAGGCGCAGTTCCTCTACGGCGACCCGGCCCAAGGCGAAGGGCCACGACCTCCTCGTTCGGATGGTTCTCCCGTGCGCATCGCGAATTGTCGAATGAAGCCGATGCCGTGCGAGGACAACCACGTCGCCCGGCGGTTCGGCATAACGGCTGCCTTCCCGCCGCCATCCCCTTCCTTGGCTATTTGGATAAGCGTGCCGGTGGCTATCCCCCGGCGGCCAGGCACTTCCGCAGCCTGCACCAGCGTCTGCGCCCGCCCTGGTTTCGCACGGCGATGGCCAACGCCCTGCGCTGGCCGACCAGCACCACCAGCCGCTTGCCCCGGGTCACCCCGGTGTAGAGCAGGTTGCGCGCCAGCATCGCGTAGTGCTGCGTCACGAGGGGGATGACCACGGCCGGATACTCCGACCCCTGCGCCTTGTGGATGGTCGTGGCGTAGGCCAGCACCAGCTCGTCCAGCTCGCCGAAGCCGTACTTCACCGGGCGACCGTCGAAGGCGACGGTCAGCTCGCCCTCTTCCATGTCGAGGCCGGTGATCACGCCCAGGTCGCCGTTGAACACGTCGCGGTCGTAGTCGTTGGCGACCTGCATGACCTTGTCGCCCGGGCAGAAGGTCCAGCCGAACCGCTCCACCCTCCGCTCGCCCGGCAGGTTGAGCGCCGCCTGCAGCTCGATGTTCAGCGCCCGAGCGCCCATGCCGCCCCGGTTCATCGGGCACAGCACCTGCACGTCGCGCACCGGGTGCAGCCCGAACCGCGCCGGGATGCGGTCGCGCACCACCGCCAGCAGCTTGCGCACGCCCTCCTCCGGCTCGGCGGCGTCGACGAAGTAGAAGTCCGAGCCCTCCACCGCCTCCAGCTCCGGCATCTGCCCGCGGTTGATCCGGTGCGCGTTGACGATGACCCGGCTCGTCGCCGCCTGGCGGAACACCTCGGTCAGCCGCACCACCGGCACGGCGCCCGAGGCGATGATGTCGCCCAGCACCTGCCCCGGCCCGACCGAGGGGAGCTGGTCCACGTCGCCGACCACCAGCAGCGCCGCCCGGTCAGGCAGCGCCTTGAGCAGCGAGCGCATCAGCAGCACGTCCACCATGCTGGCCTCGTCGACCACCAGCAGGTCGCACGCCAGCGGGTGCTCCTCGCCGCGCTTGAAGCTGCCGGTTTTCGGGTCGGTCTCCAGCAGCCGGTGGATGGTCCTCGCCTCCAGCCCGGTGCTCTCCGAGAGCCGCTTGGCCGCCCGGCCCGTCGGCGCGCACAGGGCGACCTCGACGCCCTTGGCGCGTAGCACGGTGAGGATGGACCTGACGATGGTGGTCTTGCCCACGCCCGGACCGCCCGTCACCACGAGGACCTTGCTGACCACGGCCAGGCGCACCGCCTCGCGCTGGCTCTCGGCCAGCACCAGGCCCGTCCTGGCCTCCACCCAGGGGATGGCCTTGTCGGGCTGGATGTCCGGCCAGGGCGGAGGGCCGGAGAGGAGGCTGCGCAGCCGCTCGGCGATAGCCTGCTCGGCCCGGTGGAGCGCGGCGAGGAACACGCAGGGCCGGTCGTCCACGGTGTCGGCGATAACCTCGCCCGCTTCCAGCTCCAGCGACAGGGCGGCCTCGACGAGCGCGGATGGAACCTCGATGAGCTTGACGACCAGCTGCACGAGCTCGTCCACCGGGAGGCCGCAGTGGCCGTCGTCCATGGCCTCGGCCAGGGCGTAGCCGATGCCCGCCCGCACCCGGATGGTCGCCGTCTTCTCGATGCCCAGCGTCTGCGCGACCCGGTCGGCGGTCAGGAAGCCGATGCCGCGGATGTCGCGCGCCAGCCGGTAGGGGTTCTCGGTGATGCGCTGCACCGCGTCCTGGCCGTAGGTCTTGTAGATGCGGACCGCGCGCGAGGTGCCGACCCCGTGGGCGTGCAGGAACAGCATGATCTCGCGGATGGCCTTCTGGTCGGCCCAGCCAGCGACGATGCGCGCGGCCCGCTTGGGCCCGATGCCGGTGACCTCGCGCAGCCGGGCTGGCTCCTGCTCGATGAGCTCGAACACTGCCGAGCCGAAAGCCCCGACCAGCTTGGTCGCATAGATGGGGCCGATGCCGCGGATCATCCCCGAGCCGAGATACTTCTCGATGCCCTCCAGCGTGGTGGGTGCGCTGGCCTTGAGGAACACCGCCTTGAACTGCAGGCCGTGGGTGCGGTCCGTCACCCAGGTGCCACTCATCTGCGCCCACTCGCCTGCGGCGATGGAAGCGGCATGGCCGACCACGGTGACCAGGTCGCGCTGGCCGCGCGCCTTGACCCGCAGCACGCAGAAGCCGGTGTCGGCGTTGTGGAACGTCACGCGCTCCACCACACCGGCCAACGACTCCGTCGGCGCCGCCTGCATGCCGATCCCTGCCATGGTCTCCTCTGCGCCGTGGGTCCTGTCTGCGCCCGGCTGGTTGCGGGAACCAGCCGGAACCTCTTTTGTCGTCTGACCGACTGGAACAGGCACATGGCCCTTCGCCCGACGCTCATCACCTTCGATATCTTCGGCACCATTCTCGATTGGCGCACCGGACTGGAGGAGGCCTGCCGCGCGGCGAGTCGCCCGCTGCATGGAGCCGACTTCGACCGTGTCGTGGATGCCCAGGCCAAACTCGAGAAGGATGACTTCCGCGACTACGCAACCATCACCTGCAGCAGCCTTGTCGATGTTCTGGGCCTGCACCCGGACAAGGCTGCCGAGATTGGTGCCAACGTTGGGTGCTGGCCCCTGTATCCCGATGCAGGCGTTCTTCGGCCGCTGATGGGCATCGCGCCGTGTGCCGCCATGACCAACAGCGACCACCGCCACGGCGAGGACGTCCAGGCACAGCTCGGCTTCCGCCTCGATGCCTGGCTGTGTGCACAGGAGGTCAGGGTCTACAAGCCGGACCCGGAGTTCTGGCGCGAGATGGGCCGCCTGCGCGGCATCGAACCGGGCCCCGGATGGTGGCATGTCTCCGCTTACGCCGACTACGACCTGCAGGTCGCAAATGACCTGGGTCTCACGACCGTCCTCGTGCAGCGCCCGCATGCTCGACCAGGTTCCGCCTCGCACGTCGTCGCCGACTTGGCAGCGCTTCTCCATCTGCTGTCATAGGGTCTGTTCGGGAAGGTAGGCACGCTAACGCTTGAGGCCCGACGGATTGGCTGGCGAAGGCATGGGTTTGCACGATATCCGGGTGCGAGAACGTGAGGCGTGAGACAGCGACCAGTGCCGCTCCCGTGAGCATTGGCCGGTCCGCTGCTGTGGTGATGTAGTAGGAACAGCCCGCCCAGATGGGCAGACGAGCGCGGTTCGGCCCGACGCTCCGCCAGGACCGGCATCGAAGGTCTACAACCCACCGCTGGCGGTGAGTACCTGACCGGTGATCCACGACGCCTTCTCCGAGGCCAGGAACGCGACGGTCCTGGCGATATCCTCCGGCAGGCCCAGGCGACCCAGCGGCGTCTGCAGGGCGATGGACGCCACCGCGTCCGCGGGGTTGGCGCCGCGGAGCATGACCGTGTCCGTGGCGCCCGGCGCGACCGCGTTGACGCGGATGCGCCGCGGTCCCAGCTCCTCGGCCAGGGCAGCCGTGATCGCATCCACGGCGGCCTTGCTGGCGCTGTAGACCGACGCTCCGGCGGCCGGTTTGCGTCCGTTGACGGAGCTGACGTTCACGATCGCGCCGCCGCGCTGCGCGAGGTGCGGGACGGCTGCCTGCGAGGCGAACAGCACCGATTTCACGTTGGCCGCGAAGTGCCCGTCGAAGTCCGCCTCGGTGAGGCTGTCCACCGTGCCCGGGCCGCAGACGGCGGCGTTGTTGACGAGGATGTCGAGGCGGCCTCCCGCGTCGGCCACCCGATCGACCAGGGCCTGGACGTCCGGCACCCGGGAGACATCGGCCTGAAGCACGTCGGCCTGCCCGCCGCCTGCCCGGATCGCGTGCACGACCGCGTCGGCACCCGACGCGTCGGCACGGTAGTTCACGAAGACATGGGCGCCGTTCCGGGCCAGGCGCAAGGCAACCGCGGCGCCGATGCCGCGCGACGCACCTGTCACCAGCGCCACCTTCCCATCCAGCATCGACATCGAGGTCTCCTTCGTTCCAGCCACCGTGGACAGCCGTGTCGGACTGCGTTTGTGCATGATGCACCGGCGGGATGGCAGCCTCGCGGACCGAGGCGCGCTACCATCCGGGCATGCCCGTCGTCATGTTGTCTTCCGCTGTCCGCTCCGATGCCGCCGACCTGATCCGGGCCAACCGGGATAGCGGCGCGCACCACGAGCCCTGGGTGCGCCCGTTCATCGACCAGGACGGTTTCGACAGGTGGTTCGGCCGTCTGGTCGAAGGAACGGACATCGTCTTCGTCGTACGCGAAGAGCAGTCCGGCATCGTCGTCGGCGTGACGCATCTGAGCCAGATTAGCCGGGGCGCCCTGGAGAGCTGCTATCTCGGCTTCTACGGCAACGCGACACTCGCCGGGCGTGGTCTGATGACGGAGGCCGTGCGGCTGGCAGTCCGCCACGCGTTCGACGTGTCCGGTCTGCACCGCGTCGAAGCCAACGTGCAGCCCGGCAACACCCGCTCGCTCGCCCTCATCCGCCGTGTCGGCTTCCGGCGCGAGGGCTTCTCGCCGCGATATCTGCGCATCGACGGAGTCTGGCGCGACCACGAGCGTTGGGCCGTGCTGGCCGATGACTGAAGCACCCTTGCCCGGCATGGGACCGCCCGCGCGCTCCTTCCGGCTTGCGAGTGCCGCCGACATCGGCACGGTGTGGGCACTTACCGAGGCGGCCTACGCGTCCTACACCGCCTTGCTTGGGTCTCCTCCCCTGCCCGTCACCGAGGACTACCGTCCGCGCGTCGGGGCGGGGCAGGTCCACCTCGCCGACCTTGCCGGAACGGTCGTGGGATTGCTCGTGCTCGAACGGCATCCGGACCATGCGATGATATACAGCGTGGCCGTCCTGCCGGACCGTCAGGGCGAGGGTCACGGGCTCGCCCTGCTGCGCCTGGCAGAGAGCGAGGCGCGCTCCTGGGATGTGCCCGAGCTGCGCCTGTATACGAACGTCCGCATGGAGCGGAACATCGCCCTCTATGCCGCCGTAGGCTTCCGGGAGACCGGACGACGCACGCACCCGATGCGGCCAGGCTTCACCATCGTGGATATGACCAGGCCGCTCGTCTGAGCGGGAGAAGGACGCCGCCCTTGGATGCGGTATCCACGACGATACCAGCATCGCGGCAGAACGGAGGCTTCGGATGGACCAGACCGCACCGTCCCCGACCGAGGACGCCCTGGAGCAGATCGGCAGGCTGGCGACGGCGGGAGCGTCCCGGGCGCGGATGGCCGAGGCGGTCGGCAGGATTGTCGCGGCCTGGGCCGACGAGCCGGACATGAACGCGTCCGCCGCCCAGGCACGCATCGAGGAGGTGTGGGACAGCCTCGGCAAGGATGCGGCCGACCTGGAGCAGCAGATCGGCGACACCGCCGACCCCGACCCCGCCGCGCTGGCTTCGGCCAGGCGCACGCTGTCCTCCCTGCAGGCGGCCGTTACCGTCCTGGCCGCCGCGCATGCCCGCCTCTAGAACACCCCGGGCACCCGACGGCGCCCGTCGGTCACCCGGGACGGCGTGCACGCCGGTCGGCACGTAGGATGCGAACCCTGTTCGTCGAAGCCAACGGCCTGCGTTCGAGGTGCTGGAAGAGGGCAGCGGTGACCGCCTGGCGCTCTGCCTGCACGGCTTCCCGGAGCACGCGGTCTCGTGGCGCCACCAGTTGCCGGTGCTGGCGGCCCTGGGCCTCCGGGTCTGGGCGGTGAACCAGCGCGGCTATGGCCGGAGCAGCCGACCCGCGCGCATCGCCGACTACGCGATGCCGGAACTGCTGGACGACGTGGCGGCCCTCATCGACGCGTCGGGCGCGAAGAGCGTGGTGCTGGTCGGCCACGACTGGGGCGCGATGGTCGCCTGGCACTTCGCGGCAGGGCGGCTCCGCCCGCTGGAGCGCCTGGTGATCATGAACGTGCCGCACCCGCTGTGCTTCCGCGCGGCGCTGCGGCAGTGGCGGCAGGCGCGCCGGTCCTGGTACATCGCGTTCTTCCAGCTGCCGCGGCTGCCGGAGCGGATGCTGTCGGCAAACGGCGGCGCCGCGGTGCGCCGCATGTTCGCCCGCCTTGCCCTGCCCCCGGACGTGATGGCGGTCTACACCGGCCAGATCGTCGAGCCCGGCGCGGCGACGGCGATGCTGAACTGGTATCGGGCTGCCCGCGGACGCGATCCTCGGACACCTGACATGACGCACATGATCGAGGTGCCGACGCTGCTGGTGTGGGGCGAGGACGATGTCGCCCTGGACCTGGTCTGCCTGGACGGCACGGAGCGCTACGTGCGGGACCTGACGCTGCGGCGGCTGCCCGGGCTGTCGCATTGGGTGCAGCAGGATGCACCGGAGAGGGTGAACCGGGTGCTGCAGGAGTTCCTGGGGTCGGCCGACGCGGGGCACGAACCCTGGCCGGGTGACACCTGAACGGACCCGTTCCCGCCCGTTCTGCGATGAGCCGTGGTCAGCAGGTCGCTGCATTCGCGTCGCTACCTGGCGCCTTGGAGCCTGCCCCGAGTGTCTTGCCCGTGTAGCCCGCCAGCAATTCGGTTGCACGCGCGAGCACCGAGGCGGGCATCCCGGCCAAGGCCGCTACCTTGAGGCCATGCGAATGTCCTGCCCTTCCCGGGCCTATCCGGTAGGTGAACACGTCGCCGTGGCTGCCCGGCGTCGCCTCCATCGCCATGCAGGTGGCATGCCGCATCGAGTCCGCTGCTTCGGCGAGCTCGTGGTAGTGGGTCGCGAACAGCGTCCGGCATCCCACGACGTCATGGAGGTGCTCCATGCAGGCCTGGGCGATGGACAGGCCGTCGTGTGTCGAGGTGCCGCGCCCGACCTCGTCCAGGATGACCAGGGAACGGCTGGTCGCCTGATTGAGGATGGCCGCGGTCTCCAGCATCTCGACCATGAACGTCGAGTGCCCGGCAGCCAGGTCGTCCGATGCGCCGATGCGGCTGAACAGCTTGTCGACGACACCCAGCCGGGCATGGCTCGCCGGGACGTACGAGCCGACCTGGGCCATCAGAGCGATGACAGCCACCTGCCTGAGGAACGTGGACTTGCCCGCCATGTTCGGGCCGGTCAGCAACCACAGCCGGTCCGCGTCGCCCATGCGGCAATCGTTGGGGACGAACGAACGTCCCTCCGCCTCCAGGAGCGCCGCGGACACCGGATGGCTGCCGCCCTCGATGTCCAGGATGGTGTCGTCGGTCAGTTCCGGCTCCGACCACAGCCCCTCCGCCGCGGCCTGCGCGAGACCGGAGACCAGGTCCAGGGCCGCCGCGGAATGCGCAATCTGGGTCAGCGCCTCGCGGACGGCCATCACGGCAGCCGACAGCTCCCTGTAGACGAGCTGCTCGGCCAGGTCGGCCTTGCCGGATGTCTCCTCCAGTGTCGCCGCGAGGCCGTCCAGCTCGGGTGTCGTGAAACGGGCGGACGAGGCAAGACCCTGGCGAAGCGTGAACCCGGCACCGAGGCCCTTGGCGCTCGAGGAGGGCACCTCGACATGATAGCCGACCAGCGTGTTGGTGCGGACCTTCAGCCCCTTGATGCCCGTCTCGACGACGTAGCGCGCCTGCAGCGCTTCGACGGCTTCCCTGGCGCGGGCGAGGTCGGCTCGGCAGGCATCCAGTCGCTTCGCATACCCGTCGGCGATGAAGCCCGGCTCCCGGGTCGAGGACGGCGGGTCGGGAGCCAGCGCTCGTCGGAGATCCTTGGCCAACGTGCCGCTGGCCTGAGTCGACGTCGCGGCCAGGTCCCGTCCTACCGAAACGAGCCCCAGCGGCAAGCCTGCAGCCTGACCAAGGCACTTGGCGAGGGCGCCAGCCCGATCCAGGCCGTCGCGAACGGCGGCGAGGTCGCGCGGTCCGCCCTTGCCCAACGAGAGCCGCCCACAGGCTCGCAGGATGTCCGGCATGCCTCCGAGGGCCTCGCGGCAATCGGAGCGCAGGCGTGGAGCGTCCACGAGACACCGGACCATCGCGAGCCGCCTGGCGATCGTCCGCGGGTCGGTGAGCGGAGCGGACAACTGCCGCACCAGGAGCCTAGCGCCCGCCGCGGTCACCGTCCGGTCCATGACGGACAGCAGCGAACCGTCGCGGCCCGATGGCGACGTGAGCACCTCCAGTCCCCTCAGCGTCGGCCCGTCTATCTCCATCGTGTCGTCGATGGAGGCGCGGCGAGGTGGCGGCAGACCGACGGGCAGGCTGCCCGTGAC
>JAABUH010003654.1_pt1 | contig 12992 bp, 18 predicted proteins | sample 5559121 | NCBI WGS metagenome assembly JAABUH01 (sample SAMN10711871, study PRJNA513364) | rock metagenome | isolation source: Antarctica rocks | place: Antarctica: Victoria Land, Battleship Promontory nord | collected 2015-12-28 | reverse complement strand
TCGGTCGCGGCAAGGGCGTCGTGGCCTATACGTTGCTCTGCAACCACGTCCCGCTGCAGGCATGGCTCATCGGGGCGCACGAGTTCGAAGCACATCATGTCTTCGATATCTGGTATCGCAACACCTGCGATATCGTGCCCACCGCCATCACCGGCGACATGCACAGCGTCAACAAGGCGAACTTCGCCGTCCTGTACTGCTTCGGCCGGCGCTTTGAACCCCGCTTCACCCGTCTCGAAGACCAACTGAAGGACCTCTGCTGCGGCGACGATCCTGCCCTCTACGAAAAGTGCCTGATTCGCCCCACCGGAACCATCGACCGGCAAGCCATCCTCGACGAGAAACACAACATCGACCAGATCGTGGCCACGCTCGGCCTCAAGGAGATGACCCAGGGCACTCTCGTCCGCAAACTATGCAGCTATACCCAGCCGAATCCCACGCGGCGCGCCATCTTCGAGCTGGACAGGCTGATCCGCAGCATCTACACCCTGCGCTACCTGCGCGACCCGCAGCTCGAACGCAATGTCCACCGCTCGCAGAACCGGATCGAATCCTATCACCAACTCCGGGCCGTCATCGCTCAGGTCGCCGGCAAGAAGGAACTCTCAGGCAGGACGGACATCGACGTCGAGATCAACAATCAGTGCGCCCGGCTGGTCGCCAACGCCATCATTTACTACAACTCCGCCATCCTGTCCCGGCTGCTCGCCAAGTGCGAAGCGGACCAAAACGTCAAAGCGTTGGAGCTGCTCAAGAAAACTTCACCGGCGGCATGGCGTCACATCCACATGAACGGGCATTACGCCTTCCACGGCAACAGCCCGCCACTCGACCTCGACGCCATCGTCGCCGGGTTCACTCTGGCCTGAGTGACGTTTCGGCGGTTTGGGCTTACAACCCCATCTTTGCGCTTTTCAGAGATGTTGCCCCATGGAAGGCGGCGGCACTCTCGGCGCTCGCCGTCGGCGTGCTCCATGGCATCATCTTCTTTGCGGTGCGTTCGGCGCAGCGGCAGGCACGGAAAAAAGCTGTTACGGCGATTCGGCATACGCTTGACGATCTTGTCCGCAACAAACTCCAGGTCGTGCTATTCGCCACTGAAATCAAGGACCAGGATTGGCGGCCTGCAGCCCAACGAGCGGTCCAAGAGATCCAATTCAGCCTAAACCGAATTGAAGCCGAGGCTCTAACGGCTACAAAGGCCAGCTAGACCTGACTCCTGCTGCACTATCCCCTGCCTGCCCCAGCGCGTGAAATACTTAAGGCAAATATGAATAGCATCTCCGTCCTGATTCTGTTTCTCTCCCTCTGGCCATTTTCTGGCGGCAAAACCTACCACATGACCGCCGACAGCAGTGTTCCCGCCGCAAGCGGCATCGTCAGCGTCCACAGAGGAGGCGCCAACCGAAATACCGAGCTGGACATCAAGGTCTCCAACCTGGCCAGGCCGGCAAACCTGGCCTCCCCTGGGAATGTTTACATTGTCTGGCTCCGCCCCAACGGCCAAGCCCCGGCCAGCCAAGGCGCTCTCCGCGTAAACAAGAACCTGGATGGCGAACTGAAGGCCACCACCACTTCGAAGGACTGTGAGGTCTTCATCACCGCAGAGCAAAGCGCGACGGCAACCGCTCCAACGGGCGCTCAGGTCCTGCATACACACATCACCCTGGAATAAAGACCGTGATCGGTCCCGAAGGAGCAAGGGAGAGAGCAGGTCAGTCTGAGCGATGCACCCCGGTGCGGGAATCCCAGGATTCCTGCCCTCTTCTTTTGCCCGACCGGCTACCTGCTGAAGGCTTGGGCACGCAGCAGAGCTGCGGGGAGCTTCAGCTTTGTCGTCCAGTCGAACAGGGGTCACCTCAAGAAACGGAAATTTACGTACGCTTAACGAGGAGAGCGCGTTGAAGCGATTGCACTTGCAACTTCATGAGCCAAACGCGGTGTCGCGAAAACGACCGTTTCTGCGACGATGGCAGGGGTGACTCAAACAGCCTTATTTCACCTCAAAATTTTTCTCTCAGAATCCGTCCTCAAATCAACGTCCCGACTAACGGAGTCCTTTTTGCGACTGCTAGGGGCCTCTCAGTCACCTAAACGTACGTAAATTTCCCTTTCTTGAGCTGTCCCCCCTGATGCCGTTTGGCAGCCCGGAAAGCCGCCTGCAATGCCATCCCGAGAGAGACGCTGCCCCAGATGCAGCATGAACCAGCCCCGGCATCGCGTTCTGATGAATCATCGAGCAATCCGATGGGAGGTTGCGGATTCTTCACTCCGGCTCGCAAAAGCTTCCGCAAGGTACGGTGATTCTCTGCCCTTCTCTTACTCGTCTACCTTGAACAGTACAATCGGGCTTAGTCCAGCTTCGCCAACCGGAGTTGTCGTGGGTGAAGAGGCTGACGTTGCAGCTCCGCATCGTGCTCGGCGTAGCACTCCCATCCAGGTGTTCGTAGTGACGGAGCGTGTGGAGTGCAGCCAGAATGAGTTGCGAGCTTTCGTTGAAAGCAGTACTAAACAGGCGTAACCTTTCAAGCAGTGAGCGTAGTGGAGGGGCGAATGCGCAATGTTTCTATGGTGGCACTCCTGATTCTGGCCAGCACCAGCATGTCAGCACAGAACGGCAAAGGCAATCAGCCGAAGGTTTCAATCGTGCAGGCAAGTACCAGTTGCCCGGTCGGATTTGGAGCCAATCTAAGCGGTCGCGCCGTGGCGCGCTCTGCGGATGATGCAAGGAAAGACAGCTCCGCACAACTCCTTGAACTTTCGTTTGTGTCTCTCGATACTCCGTCTATCAAGAACGCCGGAATTATCGTCCATGGCCTTTCTCAAAAGAGCCGGCTATTGCCCGTTCAGAACTCGCCTGCGGAAGATGCGTTACAAGCATTCAAACTGCGCCCCTTAGCAGACTCGACAAGCTTGAATCGAGCTGATGTGTGGATCACGAAGATTACTGCCGCACAGTGGGTTGAAATCATAGATATGGAATACGTGGACGGCTCCTCATGGCATGCCTCGAAGACTTCTATATGCCATGCAAAGCTAAGCGGTTTTAAGCTTGTTGATGCGACCGCCCAGTAGCACTTCAACTCAATCTTGGGCCACTTCGCTGCTCTAGCTGATCGTCGGCGAAGAGTCTCGCCTGCTCGCGGCAACTTCCGGAAATATGGCAGGTTCAGCGGGAGCTGAACCGCCCCCTAACCCTACCCAGATGATCTTGTACTCACTGAAACGGTCGTTTCAAGCTTGTACTCTCTGAAACCACCGTTTCAACCGAGTGCATCAGTGGCCGGGCAGGTGGGTTCCGGTTCCCTAGGGTGCCGTCCGCTTGAGGTATGGGGCCAGGGGATCTGGTTGGAGGGCTTCCACGCCGGAGCGGAAGCCCTTGCCGGAGGCGGTGAGGTTTAAGTAGGGGATGTGCTGGCCGGTGGCGATGGCACTGATAATCCATGCGGGGTAGGCGAGATAGGGGTTGTTTGGACAGCAGTTGGTGGGGTCAACGGGAGTCGGAGGATAGCTGAGGATAGGGTTGACGCCCTGTTGCCTCGCGTCGGCGACCAACTTGCGGAGATACCAGGCGTAGCTGTGGATCTGTTCCGCTTTGTGTGTGTCGGGATCCAGGTAGTCGAACGTGGCGTCGCCTGCGCCATCGAAAGTAAGGGTGGCGGCAGAGCTCGAGGCACTTCCCAGCTTTGCCGGGCTGGCATCTGTGTTGGGCTTGAATCCTATGAGGACGAAATCGCCGGGTTTGAATCGGGCAGTGACTTGATCCCACGCGCCGGAGTTGATGTAGGTGCGGATTGTCTGGCCCTTGGACAGGCTTTCGACGAGCTTGAGGCGATTAGGGTCAAAGGCGTCGTGGATGGGGGCGGACGGCAGATCGCCTACGACGAAGAGGGTGGGGCGGTTGGGATCGGGTTGCTGCAGGGCCTGGGGCTGGGTTTGAGCGACCAGAGCAGATGTCACCAGGAGGATCAGGAAGCCTACGCCATGGAAAGACATACTTCAGGATGGCCGGGGGCGGAGTGGCGCGTCAAGTGGGACCGTCGTGGCGGGTAGTATTGAAGCATCGGATGGCTTGGTTGGGCGCTGCTTTCGGCGGTATTTGCGGCGACGACGGCGCTGTTGGCGAAGGTTGGCATTGCTGGTATCGATTCGAACATGGCTGCGGCGATTCGGACGACCGTGATCCTGGCGTTCACCTGGGCGATCGCGATTCGGGCTTGAGAAGCATCATGCATTGGCGGATATCAGCCGGCCGGTCGTAGCGCCACAATCCCGCTCCGATACCCCGCAGCGAGTTGACCGTCAGGTGAGGCAATGGTGGCCTTCAAGATGTTTCCGCATGGATTGCATCCCACGACCGACAGAACGAACAACCCAGAAAAAAGTGACCCGATCGACTTGCGCCCGCGCGTGTGAACCATCCCTCACGGGAAACCCTCCTAGACCATGTACGAATGATGGTAGGAGAAGTTCCGTGCTCCTCGAAAACGGAGTTGTAGGAAATATCACACCAAGTGCGTCCAGGCGGTTTACATATGATAAAGGACGTTATCATATATCCATAGGTGACGGAATGAACCACCATGGGATCGTGAAATTCAAGGGTTCTCTCAGCGGCGAAGGCGGTGAGGCTGAATGCGAAGGGACCGTGCGTGTGGTGGCACACGCGGGCGGCATCGATGTTGCTCGCACCCAAATGAGGATCACCCGAGTCTCGCCTCCACTGCCGGACGGCGATTACGTCGCCTTCACTTTTGGCCAACGCGAATGGGTCAAGTGCATCGACGGTGTGTGGACATGAAGAGGACCAACCAACCCGCTGTGCACATACTTCCAGCGATTGAATCCACGGATCGTAGGCCAGCTCTATTCCAGGCCATGCCCGAGGGCGGCCGGCGCTTCTGGGAGTTCTTCACCGTCAACATCCGCAATCCGCACACCCGCCGCGCCTACTTCAAAGCCGTTGAGTCCTTTGCCGCCTGGTGCGCGGAGCGATGTCTGGAAGACCTCGCCCCGGTTACGCCCATGCACGTCGCCGCCTATGTCGAGCAGCTCGGCCGCACCCACGCCAAGCCCACCGTCAAGCAGCACCTGGCCGCGATCCGGATGCTGTTCGATTGGCTGGTCACTGGCTACGTCATGCACAGCAATCCCGCTCACGCGGTGCGTGGCCCAAAGCACAGCGTCCGCAAGGGCAAAACGTCCGTGCTCTCGGCCGAGGAGATGCACGAGCTGCTGGCCGCGATCGACACCACTTCCCTGATCGGGCTGCGCGACCGCGCCCTCATCGGGCTCATGGGCTACACCTTCGCCCGCGTCGGGGCGGCCGTCGGGATGAAGGTCCAGGACTTTTACGTCCAGAAACGCCGAGGCTGGGTTCGGCTGCACGAGAAGGGGGGCAAGGTGACCGAGCTTCCCTGTCACCACAACCTCGATCAGTATCTTGAGGAGTGGATCTCCGTCTCCGGACTCGGCAGCGAGCCCGAGGCCCCGCTCTTCCCTACCCTGCGCCATGGCCGGCTGACCGGGCGCACTTCCCTGCCCCAGGCCAATGTCCACATGATGATTCAAAAGCGAGCCAAGGCCGCCGGCTTGCGCACCGAGATCAGTGCCCACAGCTTCAGGGCCACAGGCATTACTACCTACCTGCAGAATGGCGGCAAGCTGGAGATCGCGCAGCACATGGCCGGCCACGAATCCGCCCGCACCACAGGGCTCTACGATCGCCGGAGTGACGAAGTCGCTTTAGATGAGGTGGAGCGGATCGCATATTAGCTGTCCGCTGCCCCATCGCTGATCGCCCTCAACCATGAGATCAACCAATCAGGCTGTGGGCGCAGAACTTGTGCAGAGGTTCCCTAGCCGATCTTGGCTGGACCTAAGGATAGAAACCATCAAATGCCTCTGGGTGAGGGCCAGGAAGGTTTTCCTGGATGAGCAGAGGAGTTGGGCTCCAAGTATTGACGAGCTCGCGGATCTTGGCCCAATCGGTATGTCTGTGGGGGAAGACGAAGATGACCGCGCGTTGCTGGTACCTAAGGTAAGATTTATAGCCGGGCACCGTCTCCACTAAGTAGGTGTCGTGGAACAGGGTAAAGTCGGCAATCACTAGATCAGTCGCACCTTCTGCGGTGTCGGTTTCGTCGTACGTCATTGCTTCTGTAAGTTAGGCCGGTGCGATTGAATCGCACCGGCCTTTCTATTTGTCCTCAGCAGATGCTAAGGACAGGTGCAGCCCGTGATGGTATCGCTATCCAGGGTGACGGCACCATTGCGTGCAAGAGCCCTGCCATGTAGGTTGGCTCCGGTCGTTACCGTAATCGAGGTTAGTGCAAGAATGTTTCCCTTGAATACGGAGGCGGTTCCCAGGGTAGCAGAACTACCTACCTGCCAAAAGACGTTGCATGCTTTAGCTCCATTTGCCAAAATAACGTGGCTGCCGCTTGAGGTAGTGAGGGTCGATGGAATCTGGAAGATAAAGATAGCGTCCGAGTTACCCTGTGCATCGAGCGTGAGATCTCCTGAAAGATCAAGCGACGAGGTCGACGTGTACACGCCAGCGTTTAAGGTCTTGCCAACCAGATCTCCCGACTCCGGTGTGCCACCCGAACGTGTCGAAGCATCGACATAGGCGTTCGTCAGCGTAGCTTGAGCGTTGGCTGCGGCACCGTCGGCAAGATGAAGTGTTCCACCGAGCAGGCCCGGAGGAAATCCTGTTACCGCAGTTCCGGGGCTAATACCAATATCACCCGATACCGTAGTTGGACCAGTGTTGGTGACTGTGGATCCGGCCAACACCGAGAAGTTTCCTACGTTAGGACAAAGAACGACCGCTGCTGGCCCGCTAGTTTGCACAGAACCGGTCGTGAATGTCTGTATGAATGGCGCGGCAAGCGGAACTCCTCCGGCATCCTGCGCTCCTGTCGTCACGCTGAAGGTATACGTGGTATTTGGAGCTAACGAGGCCGAGGGCGTAAGCGTAGCGGTTTGAGTTACAACATCATAACTAACGGTTGCCGTCACGCCATTAATGAAAAAAGTAGATGGATTGAGGGTAGAGGAAGACATCTGTTCATCAAATGTCACAACGATCTTCTGATTCAGCGGTACGCCAGTGGCGCCCGGCGCTAGATTGACCGCTAAAACATACGGTGCAGAGGTATCTGTCGTTGAACGGGTGGTAAAAGAAAAGTTGAACGGCGATGCCAATCGCGAGCCATTAGTGTCGCGCGCATCCGTGGTGATCGTCGCCGTGTAAGTGGTGTTCGGGGTGAAGTTAGGGGAGGGTTTGAAGGTTCCGATCTTGTTGACCAGGTCATAACTGACTGCCCCAGAAGCACCAGCAACTACAAAGCTGCTTGCGTTGATACTTGCTGGATCCATGGCCTGGCTAAAGACCACTCCAATCTCACGGTTCGTGCCGACTCCATTAGTTTGGGGCATAACCAGCGAAACAGTTGGATGAGCAAAAGTGCTTGGGTTGAAACCGGTCTGGCAGCCGGCAAAGAGAATAGTAACCAATAGGGCGGCGGAGATGCTAAAAGCTTGCTTAAGAGACATAGCGTTTCCTTTCAAAGCAAACGCGTGGCTTAATCGATTAGTCTTAGCCACGTCGTTTTTGAGGTAAGCTCCACCTAAGCATTCAAGGCAAGATGTTTCTCGGGTCATATGGGTGTCTTTTTGGATGTACGCGTACGGGACGCGCTCCGACGCCCGCTGACATGTCGTATCTGCATAGTGTCAGCCTGTGTCTTAAAACGAAGTGGCACCTCCTCGGGAAGGAGATAATGAAATCTTCCGCCTTGCAATACAACTTTCGGTCTGACTGTGTGGTATACCCGCTTCCTGAAGCTGGGCAAACGGTCTGCCGGCCTCAACGGCTTCATGCTGGCGCGTGTCTCCTGCCAGGAGAACGCGCTCGTGCGGATGAAGCCGGTTTACAAAGTCTCGCATCTGCTTGGCCGATGCAAGCGAACTCTCATCCAGAACGTAGAGGTCTTCTTTCGCCAGTGTCGGCCCTCCTGGGTGAACTCATCGATCAGATTGAGAACACGCACGCTCCGGCCATCATGCGTCCGTGCGCTGACGAAGTCATAGCTCCACACGTGGTTCTACCGCTCCGGCCTAACCCGCACGCACGAGCCCGTCGTTGAGCCACAGCCGCCCTCGTGGCTTCTGTTTCTGCGGAACCTTCAGCCCTTCGCGACGCCAGATGCATTCCACGCGATTTTTGCGTACCTGCTAGCCGGCTTGCTTGAGCAGCGTTGTGCAGAGCCTAAACGCTAACGTGCTCCCTTGTCCGTTTTCTCACGGGACCCCCAAACAGCTGTTCGTTAGGTTTGGGAGGAGTTTCAATCCACGCCCCCGCGAGGGGGGCGACCTGTTGCGGCGATCCATTGTGATCCAGCAGAGCTTGTTTCAATCCACGCCCCCGCTATGGAGTGCCCGGCCCTTTTTGTACCAGTTGAGATGAGACAAACTGGAACAAGAGGAGCTGGCTATGGCGCGAGGGAAGAAGCATACGGCGGAGCAGATCGTGAACCTGCTGCGGCAGGTTGAAGTGGGAGTAGCGAACGGCAAGACCTTGCCCCAGGCGTGCAAGGAGGCAGAGATCGTGGAGCAGACCTACTACCGATGGCGCAAGGAGTTTGGTGGGTTGAAGGTGGACCAAGCTCGCCGGCTGAAGGAACTGGAGCAGGAGAACGCGAAGCTGAAGCGGCTGGTGTCTGAGCTGAGCTTGGAGAAGCTGGTGTTGAAGGACATCGCCTCGGGAAACTTCTAAGCCCTGAACGACGGCGTTGTGCGGTGAGCCATGCGCGGCAAGCGCATGGCATGAGTGAGCGAAGGGCATGCCGCGTGGCGAAACAACCACGCGGCACGCAGCGCTACCGGCCCACACAGCGAGACGACGAAGATACGCTCACCCAGGCCATCGTGACGTTGGCCAGCCCGTATGGCCGCTATGGATATCGCCGGATCACGGCGTTGCTCAAGCGTGCAGGCTGGCAGGTCGGCAAGGACCGGGTGGAACGGATCTGGCGTCGTGAGGGGCTGAAGGTTCCACAGAAACAGAAGCCAAGAGGCCGGTTGTGGCTTAACGACGGGTCGTGCGTGCGACTTCGTCCGGAGCATGCCAATCATGTCTGGAGCTACGACTTCGTGAGTGCGAAGACGCATGATGGGAGGACGGTGAGGGATGTTGAACCTGATCGATGAACACACCCGAGAGAGCTTGCTGGTTCGCCCGGAACGACGCTGGAGCAGCGCCAGAGTGATCGAGGCGCTGGCTGATGTCATGGTCGCGAAGGGCGTTCCCGAACACATCCGTTCGGACAATGGCCCGGAATTCGTTGCGAAGGACCTGCGGAAGTGGCTGGCCGATACCGGCGCCAAGACGCTCTACATCGAGCCCGGCAGTCCCTGGGAGAACGGCTACTGCGAATCGTTCAACTCGAAGCTGCGGGATGAGTTCCTGAACGGAGAGATTTTCTACTCGTTGAAGGAGGTGCAGGTCCTGGCGGAACGCTGGCGGATTCACTACAACACCATCCGTCCCCACTCTTCGCTCGGCTACCGATCGCCAGCACCGGAGACGCGGCAAGCACAAAATCAAAACAGGGTATGGAGAAGTGGAAAGCAAAGTACGCTTCCCACTTCCCCACACCCTCGACGGCGGCGAGATACTGACAAAACTCGTTGCGCTAAACTAACAATCCAACTGGTGCAAAAGATCGGGCAGCCCATGACCATACGTATGGTCGCGCGTTCTGAGTCAGAGTGCCAGCCGTTGCAGTTACTCTTCGTCTAACGCGACCGCACCCACACGCAGGCGCTATCCAGGCGCCTAAATACTCTTCTCCGCGCGGTATCCTCAATGCGAAGGTTAATCGGATCTGGTGCGGCTCAGAAGACATATTGAGAGTCTGCTGAAGACCGTTGAGGGTTCCTATAAAATATGGCACCTAAAACGCTCATACTGCGCCGTGTTCATGCTGATGGTGCGCGTCTGGGTAATGCTCGTGAGTGTGCGTCAAAGGCTCATGATGATGAGCATGGGAATGAGTTGTCCCTGGAGCCACCGAATAGGGGTGGTCGTGCTGATGGTGTGCGTTGTGGGTGTGCTCATGCTCGTGGTCGAGTCCTAGATGGGCATGAGAGTGTTCATGTTTCTCGGTCAGATGAAGCCATAGCCCGAAAGCCATCAGCGCACCGGCGAGGACGAGCTTGATGCTGAGATGTTCATGCAGTAAGACGATGGCGAGCACCGCACCGAAGAAGGGTGCGACCGAAAAGTATGCTCCCGTTCTAGCCGTTCCAAGATGGCGCAACCCAACAACAAAAAGCACCAGACTGATGCCATAGGCGAAGAGTCCGACGAGCATAGATCCCGCGATGTGAGGAAGGGACGGCCACTTTGCGCCCAATGCAAACGCGAGCGCGAGATTGACGGAGCCGGCGGCCAGGCCCTTCAGACAGGCAATCCAGGTAGCATCGCTGAGCGAAACCTTGCGCGTTAGATTGTTGTCGATGCCCCAGCAAAAACACGCTCCCAGGATAGAAAGGGCAGGCACAATGCCGGAGAAAGTCGCCTGTCCCGGCCAGGTGAGGAGGAGAAGCCCCGCCAGGATTGCTCCCATCCCGAGTGCGATTCGTCGATCGAAGTTTTCTTTAAAAACGAACCAGGCCAGAACCGCCGTAAACACGCCTTCCGCATTGAGAAGTAGAGAGGCTCCCGAAGCAGGCATGTGCGTCAGCCCGAGCATCTGGAGCCCAGGGCCAACGACGCCCCCCATGAAAATCGCACCCGCGAGCCACCGCCAATCGCCTTTTGCGAGGCGAACGGACGGGGATCTCTTTAGCAAGCGGAACATTCCCAATCCTATGCCGGACCCTAAATACAGGAGAGCTGCCATCAGCCAGGGGCTGACATCTCGAAGAAGCAATTTCGCCAGAGGCGTACCGGCACCAAAGAGCAACGCTGCGCTTAGAGCCGCGAGAATGCCGGGCTTGGCCAGACTCTGGCGAACCTGCGATGTTTCAGCCACGTTGAACCTCCTGTTCCTCTTCGAGAAACAGCGGCGCTGGCCGTTCCGCCGGTTGCCTGCCAATCAAGTCCAACGTGATTTGCTCATGGCCCTTCGGATGTTGCTCCCGCCAAAGCTCAAGAAGGAGAGGAGGCATGTGCCGAAGGACGGTCCTGGTTCGATGAACTCTGGCGTGGCACCCAGGACACAGCGAGATCATCAGATTTAGGAACGATCTGCCCGGCACCCGATGATGAACGACGATGGAACGCTTATCCCTCCCCGATGCTTTGCAGACCCGGCAGCGGTAGCCATCTCGCTCCAAAACCACCTCACGGAGGCCACCGAAATACTCCTCATCCTGCCGTTTGAGCGTGTAACAGGTTGCACACAGTCCATGCGCAAGAATCTTCAGATTCCCGCAACCGCAATGCATCGCTTGCTGGACATCACCTTTCACTCCGCTGCTCCTGCGGCATACCGATACAAGGTTTGACGGCTGATGCCAAATTCGCTGGCAAGATCGGTCTTCGATTCTCCAGCCACGACTCTCCCACGCAGTTCCTTCGCCTGTGAAGGAGTCAGAGACTGCTTGCGACCGGTGTACGCACCCTCACGCAACTTTGCCAGAGCGATTCCCTCCCGCTGTCGCTCACGGATCAGATCCCGCTCAAACTGAGCGAAGGCACCCATAACGCTCAGGAGTAGATGCGACATCGGGGAGTCCTCACCAGTGAAGGTAAGGTTTTCTTTCTCAAAGCGCACGTGGACGCCGCGCTCTGTGAATCCGAGCACCACCTTTCGCAGATCGTCCAAATTGCGGGCTAACCGGTCCATCGCATGACAGATCACCGTGTCGCCCTCCCGGACGTAGCTGGTGAGCTGTTCGAGCTGCGGCCGGTGGAGGTCCTTGCCTGAAGCCTTGTCCACGAACCGCTTGTCCAGGGCGACGCCCTCAAGTTGTCGCAGTTCCTTCTGATCGAGCGAGCTGACACGCAGGTATCCGACGAGTTGACCGGTTCTTCGCCTCGCTTTTGTCACGTTGGGTTCTATGGCTTTCGGCATCTCGTGTCACAATAACAGAAAGTCAACCCTTGTGAGACGCCAATCTGTCACACTTTCGGCGTCACGCTGAGGTATACCCAAAAGCTACATAGTGGAGTGAGCCGATTCGCGGCCGGCGGCCCGAATCGCCTGCAGAGTCGCGAGTCGGCGATCCCAGGTCAGCGGATAGCGGCAACGTAGGGCAAGAACAGCGTGAAAACTGTGCCCGAAGCTGGTGGCTCTTGACGGCTCCGCACTCGCAAGATTCCGCGGTGACGTACCACAATTTCAGAACTGATCCAGAGCCCCAGGCCCGTACCCATCATTCCCTTTGTTGTGTAGAACGCCTCGAATATCTTCTTGATGGTCGGCGGGCTCATCCCGGAGCCTGTATCCGCCACGGTGATCATCACGCCCTTTTCGCCGTTCTTCCAATTGGTGCTTTCTCGGCTACGCAGAAGAAGGAGACCTCCTGTTCCATGCATAGCGTCAATCGCATTGCCAACCAGATTGTTCAGGACTTGACGGATCTCTCCCTCGAAGCACGGAATGGGCGTCGGAGCACGTAGTCGGCTTTGCAGTCCGACGCCAGAGTTCAAGAATCGAGCTTGATAGACGACCAGTACCGACTCCAGCAGTTCCTCAGCGCTTACCAGCTTTGGGGCGGAGGCTTGCTTGTGGAAGCGAAGGGTCTGACTCGTGATGGAGGACATGCGCCGCAACTCGTGATCGGCCAGATCCAGATATTTCTGCACCTCTGGATCGTCTGTGATTTGGCGCGCTATATAGACGAGGTTGGTAACGGCATCCAGAGGATTGTTAATCTCATGAGCAATCGAACTCGCCAGACGACCCACTGCGGCCAACTTCTCGTTTGTTCTTAATGCATGCTCCGCCTGAATACGTGAGGTGATATCCCGA
>JAABUH010003653.1_pt1 | contig 12993 bp, 13 predicted proteins | sample 5559121 | NCBI WGS metagenome assembly JAABUH01 (sample SAMN10711871, study PRJNA513364) | rock metagenome | isolation source: Antarctica rocks | place: Antarctica: Victoria Land, Battleship Promontory nord | collected 2015-12-28 | reverse complement strand
GTTGAGGAAGGATAGGAAGAGAGAGGGGGGGGGGAGAAGGGGGTAGTCGCTAGTCCGTGTGGTTCAAGGCGAGGTGGAGGGAAGGGGATCCGCTTCGGAAGGGGGGAAGGGGATCCGCTTCGGAAGGGGGGAGGGGGGACACGCTGGCCGTGTATTGGTCGTTTTGCCGAGGTTTCCGTCTCCTTTGTGGTCATGCTCCGGTCAGTCGGTATTAACTTGCATAGCATCATACCCGATTTTTGGCTATGCTTGCATTCTCAAGATACCGCATTGTGTATACTTGGCACTACCAATATATAGTAACAGTACTCGCACTTGACACTATACCGCTTGAACAACTTGCAACCACTCATCCACCCGACATTGGATGCATATCTATCGGTACACGGCGTGGCGATGCCACTCGGTTGGCGGAATGGGCCACCTGGATGGGAGGTTTCGGAACGCAATGATACACGAAGCGTGGAGGCTTATTATACTTGGCGAATGAAGCTGGGGGTTGCACGGAGATGCTGCGAGATGATTTTCTAGGTATCGGGTTTTGTCGTTGATTTGCGGGAGGTCATTGAACGGGAAACACCGCTAGGTCAAAGAGCAAGCTACGACAAAAAGACTTGATACGTAGTTTCGTTGCGAGAAAGCGACATGTTTTACACGATTTTAACCGCGAGACTTCTCGCGACTTAATATGAATGCTTTTCATTGCGATGATGGACCAAGGAGCAACGGAAAGCGTCACGAAAGACAATATCACGGACCGAGAGCCGGGGACATCACACGGCAAGTCGTAGATTGGCGGGAGTCTTTTGTTTTGGTTGTAAAACCGATTCGCCATCTGAAGTAGAAATGATTCGAAATATTCGTGCGAGGGTTTGCCAGCTTAGGAGTTTTACCACTTGGGAGCTGGAGCAGCATCAAGGGTGTTTTGCTAATTGATGGGAGGGTTATGATAGGCTTACTTCGGTGTGTCTGTATAGTGACCGAGCATACACTGCGTCTTTTGTCCAAGCTGTCTGAATCCAAGCTGGCCGACTCCCAACTGACCGGCTTTTATGCTAGGTAAGGGGATGGCATGTACATGACCACTTGTGTGGGCCGGGATGTAAAAGGAATCGGAAATCCCTCCATTGTCCGGTGGAGTCAGCACCGGAGCCTTTCACTTCCCATTTCGCCGAGTTAGAAGCTCGACACGCCTATACCAACCACTCTCTCCCAGCAACATCAACACTCCATACACCTGATCCACCCCCCTGCTCCATCCAAATTTCATCTTGCAACCGTCCGACACCTGCCCCGCCCATCTCCCAAATCGGGCGGAATATGATCCGACCACATGGAAGAGATGTCAAGTTTGACTAGGACTAATGGTGCTGATTTTCTAGGCTATCGGTTGTGGAGAACCGAGCTGAGATGATTTTTGGTTTGGAAGTAGGACCATACGTCTTTGAAAAAACTCAATACTCGGAATCTGGAAAGCTAAATCCTATAACCATTTCTATCACCCCTGCTCCCTGTTTGGCTTGTTTAGTCAGTGGAAAAGGGTGCAGCTACTCCGGGATTCACTTTCTGTCACCTATTGTCGATAAGGTGAGAATTTATGAGCCCGGATAACCTCAGGCTCATGATGACCTAGCTAACTTTACGGTACAATATCACTCGACAAGATCGTGTTTATACGGACAAGGGCCGCTGGCGAGTCCCGCAAGTGTCAGTAGCATCTCTGTGGATGGTGTCGTACCGATCCATTGTCAGTATTCGGCACGTTTTGGGGAGGATCTGCGCAGTGCATGGACGCTTTCGAATCCGCGCACCGTTGGATCCGGAACGAGCCCCAAGTATTGGAGAGCGCAAGACAATCTCAGCCGGGTCCCTCGTCTCGCAAGCGCCAAGCTCCGTCTTCCTCACCTCCGGATGAGAGTGACGACATTGACAGCATCGCATCGCTCGCATTTTTCGCGCAAGACAAATTCACCTTGGACGGCTTCGTAAACCACTACGAGCAATTACGACAGCATTCCGATCAGCTTCGGCAGCAAGTCTGCGAATTCAGCAATTTGAACGAGGCAAATGGAGCAAATTGAGGGAACACCTCGACCGTGATCCGACGATGCATCTCCAGCTGAGACGGAGGCGGCTGAGCTACGTGCAAGGGCGGATGGCGGAGACGAGAGGCTCATCTGGGCACCGGAGATGAGCAAAATTCGGGAACAAAACAAACAACTGGCTGCCCAGTGTGACAGCGCGGAGACCGAAATTCGCCAGAAGGCCAATACAATACATCGTCGAGAAGAGGGAGAAGACGAGGCTGAGCGAGAAGATCGATGACTTGGAGAGAGCCAGCTTGCTGTAGAATCTTTCGTTCTTCTGGCGAGGCGACTCTCATTTGACTCTCTCTACTTCGTGAATGTTTGTGTTTTGAGCGTGTAGGCGTTTCGTCTTCGTGATCTGCCCTATTCCCTCCTCAGAGTCGAGAACGCGATCCCATCTCCATTTTGATTTCATAGAGCAAGACGTCGTGCTTGTGTACACAACAGTCACATCAGTGGACCACTCCCTCAGGCTGCTAATGACCTGTACCCGTCTGATGCTTTCGGCTAGGATACCTGTGACGAACAAGCTCTGGAAGTAGTAACACACAATGTACATCGACGAGCATCTACGCGTTGACGATCATACACCATCATGCAATATAAGAAGACAAGAGGGTCATCTGTGCTGGCCATATGACATGCTTGCCTTTACAGGTCGAACAGCGTCGGGCGAAGATGAGAAGAAGCAAGACTCTGCAGCCGGGATTCATCGACGACAAACACACTTCAATATCATAATGATAATGATGGAGAGGTAATTACTCACAAAGTTCCCCACTCCCCCAACAACAACATACACATATGTACTTAGATGGATGGGGAATTTTGTTGCCAGGACCTCTCCTGAATAGTGATTTTCCAAGCCAGACGGTGTTGTTCATGACCAGACCGGCAGGACTAATCACCTCTGAAGTAGTGCCATACGTCGTACGATTCCAAGAAGGAGCACTCATGAAGGCAAGAGCCAGCTTACCTTGCTTGCTCAGCCAAACACCAACTCCTCCGGGCGATGCGGAGATCTCGCTTGACAACCTGGGCATGTGACAGACGATACGTTAATACTTGGGATGATGACGAAATCGTCAAATGTATGACGAATGACTGTGACTGGGAGATGGAAAGTGTGGAGAGGAGCATACCAAAGCGAACACATTGCTGTCTGGTCGAGTGAATCAAGGGTCCGGGCGGGTAGCGGAAGATGGTGAAGTTGCTGAGAGTATTACTTGAGCCCATCAAGAATCATTGTGTATTCGTGCTCTTCCCACTGTAGACCGTTGCTCTGTATGACGCATATTTAGCTATCTATAAATACACCAGATGATCAAAACTCATTCAACATTGTAGATCATGCTCGGCTTCTGAGAGCAGGTTACCTCCTCCGATCCTCGACTAAGCTTCAAGAGACATCCCCAAGGGATCTCTCATAACTCTAAATCTCTCGTTAATCTAAAAATCATGCACATTTCTTCTGAACCGGTCGATGCACATTTTCCCTTGACTTCTCATCCCTTTCCATCCATTTCACCGTTTGCTCACCAAGCGAAATCTTCTGGATCACTATACCCTCAAGATAACTCGTCCGATCCAGCCGTTGAGCACCTCTCTACCCATTCCTCGACGTATTTTCGGTTGGAGAACGCAATCTCGCGGTGGACAGCGGTCACCCCGGGAAGACCCCGTTTGTTGTTTCGTATGGGAGCCTTGCGGTTTCGATCGATCGTCATTTGGGTTGTACGACCGCCTCGTCCACGACTGGATCCTCTGTATCCACCATTACCCCGACCACCACGACCACTCCGATCTCTGCCTCTGCCTCGACCCCTCGACTCAGTCCTTTGCTCGGCATCTGCTGTCTCCGTCGTTATTTTCCGACGTTTCGGTGAAGTGAACTCAGCATCGCCATGGTCGCGTAAACAATATAACCAGTTGCCGATAAAGTTCTGTCTCACGGACGCCTCGTTGCGGAAACGGCGAAGGTAGGAGATGAGCTTCAGCAATGAAGAAGGGTCGCTTAAGGAACCGTAGTCTAGCTGGATGACAGTCTGCATGGTTTTCGTCTCCGTCAGTTCTGCCATCGTCTCTCGCCCGTTCCCGCGGACACGACTCACGTATGAGTCGACTAGCAAATCGTCGTCCCCATTGCTCTCTGCGAGCATGACGTACATTTGCCATGTATTGGTTACGACCGTGAGACCGTACGTTCTCCTCATCAGATCGTTTGGCGGTCGAAAGGTGTTTGGATCGGCATGACGCGCTTGACGAGCGAGACGGAAGATGATGCCTAAATTGATCCGCTTGGCGATCCGGTCTTGGATATCGACCTTGGCCACGGTTCCAAGGCAGCCTTTAATATCGATCGAGATGAAGGAGAACCAATGATCGGCGGAAATGACTGTCGATCGGTATCCATGTCCATGGCGAGAGAAGATGGAAGGCGTGGGGACGACACCGTGAGGCGAGGAAGGGCAGAGGGGGAAGGGAGAGGGTGAAGCAAAAAGTGTTTGATCATTTTTGATCATGTTGAGGTGGACGTGCACAGAGGAAGCGTTGTAAGGTGGCGGAGAGAGTATCAGCATGTATTTTCACTCTCGATCCAAATGTCGTGTGCAACATCGTCTGAGCAAACAACTTAGGCTCACCATCGCTGTTCTCCACGATCACGTCCCCCTCGCTCCATCCCCTGACGCCGGCGACTTCCGGGGCAGTCACTCGCCTTGTCCGGATGTAGCCTTGGAGACCTGCCTGGCTCTCCGTTCCTGGTAATTGCGGTTCTCCGTCCAATTTCCTGACCATTACTGACTCCCGGTTGAGCCCCACCACTATATCCGGTTTGACAGCTCTGAGACTGTTCAGGTCAAGCAGTCGTAAAACCTTTTTCGATGTATCCCTGTCGTCGCTAGATGGTGGAGGAGAAGAGAAAGGGGGTTTTGAAGTAAAGGGCAAAGGTAACGACAGGGGTGGAAAGGGCAGGCAGGGGTGGGGAGGAGATCTCCATTGTCAGCCATCTTCTTCCGAAAGGGACAGGAAGGAGGAGAGGGAGAGCGAAAGAGCGATCTCCAGATGACATACGTAGCAGTCTTAGCACGAGAGGCAGTATCCATGATGGCCGCTAACAAGACTCGCAATGAATCCTTCCATGCATCCTCCTCGACGTAGCGTCTCGCGAGTTCGGTGAAACGATGGAGCGCGAGATGGGAATGAATGAGGATCAACTTGAGGGGAGGATCGTTCGGATCATCATATAGAGCCCCATGTCCGACAGCGAGCCCTACCGCGTCATCGCTCGAAGGCATCTATTGTGAAGATCCCAACAGTCCGTCAGTCCAGCTTCTCGCCGTGTGAAGATGTGTCGCGTGTGTGGGGGAAACAGGGGAAGGAGGGGATTGATGGGATCGGTGTTTGTAAAGGAGAAAATGAGAACGAGGGGTGACGAACGGAGGTGAGCACATCAATCCATCTGTGATTGATCATCTCCCCTTGACGAAGCTCAGCCACGATCTCCGCCACCTTGCCCGCTGTTTGCCAAGCTTGTGTCGGCGTTGACACGCCGTATTGATGGAGCAAGAGGATGTAGTCGGTTATCTGAACATGCGACGCGAGTGAAGGGCCGGCTGTGGATACGAAAGACCCGGGTGCGGGTGGAGCTGGCTCTCCCTCGGCCTCGACGTCTTCATCATCGATACTCAGCATCTTTTTTTGTTGCTGTTTGGACGACGACCGAGGTTGAAGGGAATGATGGGATGAGGATCTAATTTGAAACCTCTCCGCATCTGTTCAGTTTTGGTCAAAGGCGTGCCTATTGACATCCACGCCTGAATGACTTTATAATAGTCGGTGTGTAACTTACCCATTACAAACGTTGTAATTATATGGTGCGGGGACCCCGCATTTACCTTGACCTTTAGCTAAGCTTCGGCTCCCTATGACTTCCTCCATGTTCATTGACGCGCTGTTGGTCAGCCAAGCTAGCTAGATGCGTCATTACCCTCGACATGCCAACCATTAGTCAAAGAGTCCGTCTCCTGCGCAAGATCGAGGCCCGCTTTGAAAGACTCCAGCCTCTCCTCGCGTCAAAGACAGCACGTCGCTACTCTCCCTTGCCTACGACGAAACACCATTGAGCTCGGAACGAGACAAGCCGAAGATAAGCCAGGAGAAGAAGGTATAAGAGAGATGAGCCGAGAGACGGAGGCAACCAGCGATTCGAGATAGAAAGTCATTGAAAGTCAACGATAGTCATACATAGTTACCTAGCTTTGCCGTACCTGATCTATCCCCTGCATTGTGCTGGGATGGTTGCCTGGATTCTTGGCAGATGGCGCAGTTGAGGGACAACGTATCTCGAGTAATTCATAAAAGCATCGTGCAACAGCTACTGCTCAGGATCAGAGAAGGGGTCAGAAAAGAGGCGGTGAGTCGGGCGGGTCCCGTGCTGTTATGACGCTGTGGATGCTGGTCACCCCAGTTTGGCTTCGCCGACATAATTTGAGTTGGTTGCTCTTGAGTAGCGATTCGATCCGCTCCGGATGGAAAGCCCGAAAAGCCATACAAAGAGGTTGCAAAGACCGACCACTCGTACAGCAAGTCGAGAAGAGTCTTGCGTGCGGCGCTGGCTACCAGCCAAGGCAGCATCAGCTCTAAAGGCTGTCTCTTCGTAGATGTCAAGACGCTCACGTTACCGGCGCATGAAGGGATTGGTAGCTTAAGCCCTACATTAGAACTCGTCATACACGATCACCATGTCATGCGTCGCTAGAAAGATATGCCGTTACCCCGTCCTAATTATACGGGCCTGAAAGAAGCAAAAAAGTCCTATTCATGTCGTGGATACGGTCTCACGTTCTCGCTCCCTCGTGACAATGTTCTGACAGCTGCATCGAGAAGGTAGCTTTTCGACGGCAGGGTTGGTGAGGGTTGAAGTGTGGTGGTAAGAGAGGGTTATAAGCTTGGGATGACGCGCTGGTCGCCTTGGTCGATGGAGGCTGCTGCTGCGCCAGCGTATCTCGGATCCTACCCAGAGATCAGCATCTAGAGGTAAGAATGCTTGGTGAGACGCTCACTTTCGGCCGTCATCGAGGTAAACGTAGGAGGAGCCTTGAGCTCGCACTACGGTCTCGGGCTTCTTGCCATGGAGATCTCGAGATCGCGGTACAAGAGGCAGGTGTCGTGGTCGTTGACGCGGACGGGTGACGTAGTGGCCGGATAAGATTTACGGGGATCGAGCTGTTCAAATTCTACAAAAGTCACTGCTCAAAGCTGGACAAGGTCAACTGTGTCAGTTCACTTCGCTGTCACCAAAGCAAGATCTTCACAGCTTTCGGACCGGCCCGATCCAATATCCCTTATCAATGTCGGCGACCCCGGACCGTGATTTCTCAGAGGGGCTAATCAGGGTTTGGCCCTGCTTATCTGTAAGAAGCTTGTCCACCCCCGTCTTCCGCTTCGATGCCAAGATGCGGGATCGTGTCAGTGGCGAGGGTGGGGGAACAGCCGGTCGAACGGGCTCGTCACCCACTCGTCCACGCTTTTCCTCTCTCAACAGGCCATAAGACTGGCCTAATTGTCTTTCTGCTCACTCCTGACTGCAACCTCGCCCCATACGAGGAACGAAGATGGCCGAAGTATATCCCACCGCGATTGAAGACGCTCAGCCCGTTGGCCTCGGTCGAAAAGATAGCAAGTCGTCCAATGCAATCCACAATGTCGAACCCGCCAAAGACGTCACCGAGATCGACCTCCTCGCTGCGAATCTCGACCCGCAGGCTCAGTCTCGGTGCGTCGTCCTGTACTCTCACCCGCGTGTTGAGCTGGACTATCTTGGAATAGGATGTTGCGGAAGATGGACTTCTCGATCTTGCCGGTATTGGCGACTGTCTACCTGTTCAATGCGCTCGACAAGTGAGTCGTCCGCTACAATGAAGGTATCCGAGGCTGAGGAACGCAGAGGGAATCTGTCGAATGCGAAGACTGGTATGTCCCAATGAGTCATCCCCATCGTTGTGCTGACTTCTCCCAAATAGACGGGATCGATAAAGGTCAATCTAGACGCTTATTATTAGCCTTGTCAAGCTGACGTCCTTGATAGACCTTAACCTGACCGGTGACCAGTACTACGACCTGATCACCGTCTTCTACGTCCCCCTCTGCCTCGCTGGAACGCCCTTATCGATCTGTAAGTCTTGCAGAATCACTCATTCGTCTGACCTTGCCTTTCACTGTTCGAGTGTCCTGCGCAAATAGAAGGATGACTAACATTATTCAGTGGCCAAGCGATACTCCGCCGCCCGGATCATCCCACTCATGATGCTCGGCTTCGGCACCTGTTCCCTCTGTACCGCTGCGACGACCAACTTCGGCGGGATCTTCGCGCTCCGCTTCTTGCTCGGTATCTTCGAGTCGCCCATGTTCGTTGCGCTGTCTGCTTCTTGATTCGTGCTGACGCTTTCAGGCTGCCGTCCGTTGTTTTCTATCTCTCCCAGTTTTACACCCGCGGCGAGCTCGCCCGGCGCATTGGCGTATTCTATGCGGCATCTTCGATTTCAGGGGTACGTCCTGCCCTATGCCTCGCTCGTACTGATGAGGGTCGCTCGATTAGGCTTTCTCCGGCCTGCTGGCATTCGGCATCTTCCATCTCAACTCGACCAAGCTCAAGGGCTGGCAGTACCTCTTCGTAGATCTCCCTTTACCCTCCAATATCTCTGTGTTGCCCGCTGACTATCCCTTCTAGCTCATCGAAGGCAGTGGGACTATCCTTTTTGCAGCTTTCGCCTTCTTCGTGAGCCTTTCTCAGCATCACACCCAGCACAAGGGGTTGGTAAGCTGACGGAGAGTTCGTGACAGTGGCTGCCTCGAAGTCCTGCGACATGCTGGTTCTTTAGCGATGAGGAGAAGGAGATGTGTCGGGTGAGGATGCTACGGGACGGGACATCCGAGATAGGCGAGCGCGTGCGTTTCACCTAGCCTCATATCCCATTTCTTCCACCTTCTCCTCCTCAGTCTGACTCGATGGTGCCTCCAGAGCTGACATTGTCCTTCGCCAGATCGACGTCCGCGACGCCTTCCGCCCCTTCATCCGAGACTGGCGCTACGTCGTTTGGGCCTTCCTCGCCCTAGGTCTCGGTGTGCCTCTGGCAAGTGTCGGGAACTTCCTACCTCAGATCGTCGCACGTCTGGGTTATAGTACGGTCAAGACGAATCTATATACCGTTGCGCCGGTACGTCATTCTCCTGTCTTGATTGATATGGGAAGGATCTGATGAAGCTCGTCATAGAACATCGTCGGCACAGTCTTCCTGGTCGCTTTTACCCAAAGTAGCGACTACTTCAGGGAGAGAAGCCTGCACGTCGTCGTTCCGTTGCTCGTCACCATGATCGGTGAGACTCCTCCTCATTGTGTCCCTTCGCGGTATATTGAATCCCGCTTAGGCTTCGTCATTCTGGGTACGATCGATGTCCTCGCCAACACCGGCGTTGCGTACTTGTGAGTATCCTACCTTTCCTGTTTTCTCCCTGTACGTCTCGTCTCACTCTGACTTTCGCATTGCTAGCGCCTGCTTCCTCCTGTGCATCGGGTCCAACACTCCCTCCGTCATGCTGTCCACATGGTACTCCAACAACTCGATCTCCGAGAACAAGCGCGTGGTGCTGACCGGCGTGATGGTGGGGATCGCCAATGCTTCGGGTCTCATATCGGGGAATATCTTCCAGGTCCGTTTCCCATCTGCTCCTTCTCCCTTGAACGACCGGAAAAGAAGAGGGGCTGAAGAATGTTTAGGCTAAAGATGAACCGAAATACATCCCCGCCCTCGCTGCATCCGCCGCTTTCGGTGGAGCCACCGCCGTTGGCGCACTCAGTTTCGGAATGTTTATGCGTTATGACAATCGCCGGCGGAACGAAGAGCAAGGCCTGCCAAGGAAGTACGGGAGTGTGGACGTCCCGACCGAGCTGTTGAGTAAGGGTCCGAAGGATCCAACGTTCAGGTACTTGTATTAGCTGGCCCCCTTTCCCGCATGGATTATTATCTCCAGTACTGCAGTCCGCAAAAGGCTTGTTGCAGCGAGATCCAAAGGTCTCTCAGATTAGAATTACGAAATGTTGAAGCTAAGTGAACCCGCTATCGTCGTCCTCGGCACGACCTCACTATTCCTCCTCTGCCCTGCCTGACCTCCACCTCTCCCTGCCCCTACCCCATCAGCTCCCCCGAAATCAGCGCCGATCAACAGCCACATCAACTCCGCGTGTTCCATCTCGATCTCCTCGGCCCCGCTCAGTCGGTCCGTAGTAGCTCACCCCCACGTCGAGTGACTCGAGGCGGACGGGCAAGGCGAAGCTAGAATGGTGTCGAGAAGGATGGTGGTGAGTTGTGCTGGGATCTCAGAGGTTGATGGGAGACGGTCATCTTTCGAGGCGCACCAGGCGTAAGCCCAGCATACGAGCTGAGCCGCGCCTCAGTATAATCGATTGATCCGAACGAGACTAGGTGTAGCGCTCGACTCACTGTGGTGAGGAAAACGCCCCATGGCGAATACACTCCTCAATCCGCAAACAGGCTCTGGTGGAGGTACGGTGCTGACTGGCAGAGACACGTCCAAGCGTCTTCAGTCTTGGACCACAGTCGCAGCCGGCGTTTCGCGTCGGCATACTGGCGGGGACCGGTGGCGGCGCCGCAGATGGAGGTGGCATCGGCTGAGACCTGAAGCGGTTAGGGGGTTTACATCTCGCTTCGGATCTAGCTACAAGTCTCTAGGCTGCGCACGGACCTGTAAGACTCGAGATTCCTGACCCTAGCCCTCAAGAGAGCAAGAGAAAGGCGCCGGATCATGTAAGAAAAATTCCCTCCACTCATGACACCTTGCCAAAGCTGCAGGGCGTCCTTAGTGCCGCTTTCCATCAATCCTCCTAAGCTGAAAACCAATGGGGTGAAGGGGCGATGCCGAGAAGGCCTGGAAGCGTCCAGAGCAGGCTCCAGGCGCTTCTGAGTCGAGGCAACGGAATCCAGGTGTTTGTGGGCGAGTTTGGTGGCAAGCTGAAGGGGACCCAACACCTGGGAAGGTATAACGGCCGCAGCTGTGAAGCCAACGAGACAGTGGTGACATCATACTCTTCGCTCCTGATGGGACCGGACCGGCTGACGATGCTGATATCATTTTTGCGCGTGGTTCCGTGCGTAGGTGGCTCCAGGTGAGCTGTTATACCCTCCGAGTTGCCCAGTGCATGTCTAGGGGGTGATTATATGCATGTTGGTTTGTAATATGGTTATGTCGGTTAGGGGGTGATCGGACGTGCATTTCATTGTGTATGAATGTCTGAAGATATCTGGATGAGCCCTCTAGCTTCTCCGAGCTTCGCCTCGCGTCGTCCAGCTTCACCGGTACCCGTCCTCCTTCTCCGAGTCACCTCATCCCTCATACACCTTCGACCGGGCCCGGAGGAGCGTAAGGCTCACCCGGGCCATCATCCTATCCCACACTGTATCCTTCATCTCCTTTCTCCACCTCGTAATCTCCGTCGCCGTCTCCTTCTCCATCAACCCGCCCAACGAAACCACCAGAGCTCTAAATTGGCCGGCCGCCCAGGGTCGCCGGATTTCGGCCCTTTTTGCCACGGCTGCAAGGAACTTGTTCGATTGAGCAAGAGCGAAGTCCACTGTGGTTGAATCGGCTGGTTTCCTCGCCGTGGTTAGGTGAGCGTGGCCGCCCATCAGCGAGTAGACCTTGACGTCGTAGTCCATTGTCGACCTTCCTTGACCGCTTGACCCAAAGAGCCGGATATCGTTCCTTCGGCGACCTTCGTATGTATGTGGCTCGATCTCAACACGGGCGTCAAGGGTGGAGAGGGCGTCACCGAAGGCGGCTACAACTTGGTCATGCCGGGCAATCGTGAACTTATTTCGCCTCCAGTTGCAGATTTCGTCGTGCCCAAAATCGGCCTGGTTACCGCAGAGGCGGCATCCGGGGAGGGATGGGTCGGCAAGGGTTCGGCGATGAAGCTCGGACGAGACCTCGAAGTCGGATAGGCGTAATGGCTGATAGTAGGGGATAATTGAGAGCCACTTACGTCCAAGGACCGAGGATGATTCGACCATGACCTTTCGTCGTGCGTCGCCGAGAGTTTCCGTGAGCTCCTCCCTTTGGGCGACCCACATCTCCCTGCACCGCTCGCCCTGGGACTTCAGCTCAACGGCGCTCCGGCCTTCCATCTCGAAGATGGAGTCGACGAGGATATCGGCGGACTCCACGGCCGCCGCATGAGCATGGGGTGCACACTTGGCGTGAGAAAGGAGCCCGAGACCGCCAAACCTCGCTGGGAGCCAAGTCATCTGGGCGTCAAGTTCGCCAACGGGGCCTTGGACGTCGCCGGTCCTCGCCCTCATCCGCCTAACCTCGTGGACCAGCGCCTGATCAAGATCGTCCCAAACTCCCTCGAGGTCATCCGTCCGCAAAGTTCGTTGGAGATGACGGAGATCCTGTTGGAGGCATTGGCGGAGTAGGAGGAGGGCGTGCTGGTGGGGAAGCTCCTTGAGGTTGGCCAGCTTCGAGATCTGCGTGGTGGCCTTGGCCATCAGGAAGTCACGCCTGGTCGAGGGGGGCCCAACGCAGGTCCCGAGTAACTTCCACCCCTTAGGGGGTTTAATTTTAGCATAGTTGTGTATCTAGATGGGTATGTAGGGGGTATATGCAATCCCTGAGACGGAAACCTATCGGAAACCAACAAAAATGCGTTAGGGGGTTTAATTTTAGCATAGTTGTGTATCTAAATGGATATGTAGGCGGTATATGCAATCCCTGAAACGGAAACCTATCGGAAACCAACAAAAATGCGACCAGAATCACTCCTCTAAATCACCGGCCACCGCCACCGATTCCCTCCCCATGCCAAACGCCATTGACCTCGCCCGAACCA
>JAABUH010003650.1_pt1 | contig 13006 bp, 17 predicted proteins | sample 5559121 | NCBI WGS metagenome assembly JAABUH01 (sample SAMN10711871, study PRJNA513364) | rock metagenome | isolation source: Antarctica rocks | place: Antarctica: Victoria Land, Battleship Promontory nord | collected 2015-12-28 | reverse complement strand
TCCCGGAACAAACACTGTTTGTTCCGGGACGACTGAGGGAACCTTCGATGACTCGTCGGAGACGCTGTTTTTGACGGCTACAAGCGGTGGGGAAAGTCCGACAAGATGATCGAACGGTTCTCTTGCGTTGTGCCGGTGGGGGGGCTATCCTCGGCCCTCGAGCGGATGGCGGAGGAGGAGCGCGATGGTGGTCAGCGAGACGGTGTGCCCGGCGTGCGGCGGTGACGCCGCGCGGGAGGACGGGCGCGAGCGGACGGGTGCCCACGTCCATCGTTGCGGGACCTGCCGTCGACGCTGCACGGCCCTGAGCGCGACGCCCTGCTCCGGCTACCGCCTTCCCGCCCGAGGTGCTCGTCCTCGCCGTGCGGTAGTCCCTGCGGTATCGCCTGCGCTATGCCGACGTCGCCGAACTGCTGGCCGAGCGGGGCAGCACCGTCGTCCCCGCGACCATCGTCGCCCGGGTGCGGGCACTGTCAACTTGGGACAGCGGCGGCGCTGCGGGCTGCTGGTGCGATACTCGGCGCATGAAAGAGATGAGGACACCCGACTACACCGGCTATCGCTTCCCGCCGGAGATCATCGGCTACACGGTCTGGCTGTACTGCCGCTTCGCGCTCAGCTATCGCGATGTGGAGGAACTGCTCGCCGAGCGGGGCGTGGTGCTGACCTATGAGACGGTGCGCCAGTGGTGCCGGAAGTTCGGCCAGCAGTACGCGAACGCCCTGCGTCGGCGCCGCCCGCGACCTGGCGACAAGTGGCACCTGGACGAGGTATTCGTCAGCATCAACGGGGTGACGCACTCCCTGTGGCGCGCCGTCGACCAGGACGGCACCATCCTCGATATCCTGGTCCGAAGCCGCCGGGATAAGGCAGCAGCGACGAAGTTCTTCCGCACGCTGCTCAAGGGCCTGCATGACGTCCCGCGCGTCGTCATCACCGACAAGCTGGCGAGCTACGGCGCGGCGCGGCGCGAGGTCTTGCCGAGCGTCGAGCATCGGCGACACCGGGGGCTGAACAACCGGGCGGAGCATGCGCACCAGCCAACCAGGGAGCGCGAGCGGCGCATGCGCCGCTTCAAGAGCCCCGGCCATGCCCAGCGCTTCCTCGCCGCCTACGGCCCGATCGTCGGCCACGTCCGCCCACGCCGCCACCGCCTCACTGCCGCCGCCTACCGGCAACAACGCGACCGAGCGTTCGCTAGCTGGCGCGAGGTGACCAGCGCCGCTGCCTGAGCCGCGGGCCAACCACGCCAGATACGTCCCGAGCTTTCCCAGCGCCTCAGCCCTGACTCAAGTTGACAATACCTGTTCGGGGGAGGGGCGTCCGCCGCCAGCGCCCGCATGGGGAGACGTTCGAGCGTGCCCAGCCCGACGAGCGTGAGCAGGAGCGCGACAACGAGCAGCACGACGAGGCGACGGCGCATGGTTCCCTCCCACGGTCAAACCGATGCCGTGGGCTGGCACAGGCTCACCCCGGCGCGTTCAATCGTGCGACCCGTTCAGCATAGCTGATGTCAATTAGCCGACCAATCGTCAACTCTTGGATATTTGTTCTCTTTGCATACCACAAGCCCGACCCGCCGCTCGCCGAAGCCCAGGCGGCGCGGCCGAGCGACTGGCGGTGGCGGCACGCGGCGTGGTGGGGTAATCAGCAAAGTGACAGGCCCGGCGTCTGACGCCGGGCCTGTCACCTTACCTCGTGAGCGCACCGAGCGGGGCGGGTTATTTCCGTGTCTCACCAGGGCGCAGCGCGCGGGTCTCGCTGTAGCGATACCGATACGCTGAGCCGCCCCGCCCCTCGGCGACCTGCTCGCGCAGATAGACCGCCACCCGCGTCGCGGTCGCGTCCTCGCCCTCCGTCGGCACGGGGATCAGCAGGTGCTCCGGGGCATGCGCCGCGAGCAGCGCGTTCGTCTGGCCGTCGAATGGCCCGCCCACCAGCGGGAACGTGTGCTGCGTCTCCACGGTTCGCCCTCCTTCGTCGCCACTATCGGTCGCGCAGCCGCCAGCGCACATGCCGCGCCAGCGGTGCTGCGCCGGCGGTCGCGTGCTCCCCACGTCACCCCCACCCACAACTGCCATACTGCGCCCTTGGCAATGGGGCGGGGAGTTGTGAGTTATGAGGAGGTTGTCGTGATCAAACTGGGGTATGCGCTCGTCGCGCGCGTGATGCTCTGTGCCGTGGTCCTGCTCGCCGGTCTGGCCGCCGGGCGCGTGGTGCCCGCGCCCACGGTAGCTGCGGCCGCCTGCCAGGCCTTCCCCGAGACGGGCAAGCAGGTGTGCGAGCCGTTCCTCGGCTACTGGCAGTCCCATGGCGGCCTGGCGCAGCAGGGCCTCCCGCTCTCCGACGCCGCCAACGAGACCAACACGGACAACGGGCAGACCTACCTGACCCAGTATTTCGAGCGCGCCCGTTTCGAGTACCACCCAGAGATCGCCGACCCGCAGTATCAGGTCTTGCTCGGCCTGCTGGGGAACGAGCAACTGCTGGCGAAGTATCCGGGCGGCCGCCCGGCGGTGGCGTCCACCGGCGTCAACTGCTTCGCCCAGACGGGCCGCTGCGTGGACGACCGCTTCTTCGCCTACTGGCAAGCGCACGGCGGACTCGCGCAGCAGGGCTTGCCGATTTCCGAGTCCTTCGACGAGACGAACCCGACCGATGGTCGGACCTACCGCACGCAGTACTTCGAGCGGGCGCGCTTCGAGTACCACCCCGAGATCGCGGACCCGACCTACCAGGTATTGCTCGGCCTCCTCGGACGCGAACAGTTCACCGCCCGTTACCCGGTCGGCCTGCCGGGTGGCGCGAGTCCGTCACCCACGCCGCCGTCCACCGCCCCGGCACCGGCGCCGAGCGCGAGTCCGGCACCGGCCCCTGCTCCTTCAGCGTCGCCGGTGCCATCCACCGCACCCGCGCCGTCGCCGGTCGCCGACACCTTCCAGGTGACGGCGTCGGTGTCGAACGCCAGCCCGACCCAGAACACGCGCGTCACCGTCACCGCCCGCCTCGCGAATAACGGGCAGGGCGTGGCCGGGGCGACGCTGAACACGACCTGGCATTACAAAACGACGACTCCCGGTTGCACCGGGGGTCCGAGCGGCGGGGATGGCACCGTGTCCTGCACGCGCGACATCAGCACCGCGAGCAAGGGCTACACGGTCGTGATCGACGTGGTAGTTAGCTATCAGGGCCGGACCTACACCACCACGACCTCGTTCACGCCGCGTTAGGCAACGCATGGGAAGACACGGAGGTTGCGCGATGCCCCCCCTCCCGCCCCCGTGTGGCCCGGACCTGCGCCGCCTGCGGGCGGACGTTCTACCGGTTGCCGTCGGTGCTGCGGCAGCGCCCCGCGCGCCACTGCTCGCGCGCCTGCCTGCACGGCGACCCGAGCGCGCGTTTCTGGGCCGCGGTCGACCGCGGCGATGGCGACGGCTGCTGGCGCTGGACCGGCCCGACGGATCCGGACGGCTACGCCCGGTACGTGCGGCACGGTCGCGCGGAGGTCGCCACCCACGTCGCCTACACCCTGGCCCACGGCGCGGTCCCGGCGGGCCACGGCGTGCGCCCGCGCTGCGGCGAGCCGCGCTGCGTGCGCCCCGACCACTTGATGCTCATCCCGGCCGTCGACGGCGTCCCGACGCGCCCGGCCGACGCCCCCGTCCCCCACTCGCGCCTCACCTGGGCGACGGTGGCGACGATCCGCGCGCGGTACGCGGCGGGCGGTGTCCGGCAGCAGGCGCTGGCGGCGGAATACGGCCTCTCGACCGGGCAGATGTCCCGCCTCCTGCGCGGGGCGTCGTGGCGGCCCGCCGAGGCCGCGCCGCCATCGACCCGTATGGCACCGCTGGTGTCGGCGGCCGGGCCGGGCCTCGACCCGCGCACCGTCGCCACCCGGGCGCGCCTCGCCGCCGCGCTGCGTGCCCTGGTGGCCGAGGAAGGGTACGCGACCCGGACGACCCTCGCGCTGCGGGCGGGTGTCACCGCGCCGACCATCCGCCGCCACTGGACGGCGGCCCTCGCGCTGGCCGGACTCGTGAAGGAACGACGCCGGTTCGCGCTGGTCGTCGCCGTGCCCCCGCCCGCGACCGACCCCGACGCACCGAACGCGGACGAGCGCCGTCGCTGAACCCGGTGCCCGGTGGGTCGACCGCAGTTTCCGCGGTCCGACCGGGGCGCCGGGATCACGCGGGGACGAGGTCGGTGCTGAGGTACTTGAGCCCGCTGTCGCAGGCGATCGTGGCGACGAGGCTGCCCGGCGCGGCGTCGCGCGCCAGCCGCAGCGCGGCCGCGACGTTCGCCCCGGTGCTGAAGCCGGCGAAGATCCCCTCGCGCGTCGCGAGCAGGCGCGCGGTCGCGGTCGCCTCGTCGTCGCCGATCGCGAGCGTGCCGTCGCACAGCGCAGCGTCCCACTGCGGCGGCGCGGCGGCGTAGCCCGCCCCCTGCAACTTGTGGCGCGGGTCGGCGATCGGTCGCCCGGCGAGCGGCTGCGCCCTCGCCGGCTCGACGGCCAGGTAGCGGATCGCGGAGTCGTACCCCTTGAGGGCGCGGGCCACGCCGAGGAAGGTGCCGCCCGTGCCGACGATGGCGCAGAAGTGGGTCACCGCGCCGTCGCTCTGCGCCCAGATCTCCGGGCCGGTGGTCAGTGCGTGCGCGCGCACGTTGGCGGGGTTGGTGAACTGGTCGGGCCGGAAGGCTCCGAGCGTGCGCGGCAGCTCGACGGTGCGGGCCTCGACCAGCGCGAGGTCGGCGCCCGAGACCTGCCCCGGCACGCCGCCCGGCGCCTGCGGGACGAGCTCGACGGTGCTATTGCGTTGTGCCGGGGTGACCGTGGTGCGAGCCGGTGGTGGGCGGCAATGGGCAGGCGCGTGCCGGTACGCTGGTGATGCCTACCACGTCAGCAGGTCGGCCGTGCGCGCATCCCGGGCAGCGACCGTGGCGGGCACGCCCCGGCGGGGCCTCGCCGCGAGCGTCACCCCGAGATCGTAGTAGCTGCTGCCGAGATTGCGCAGGAAGGCGTGGGCGCGGCACAGCACGCGCGCCCCGGCCAGGGTCTTGCAGCCGCGCATCCCGCAGATGCGACCCTTGCGGTGCTGGTGATCCCGCTCGATCCGCTGCTGGAGCACCTTGCCGGTCTCGTGCAGGGCGTCCGGGAGGACGGCCGCGAGCGCCGGCGGGTACGCCGCCGCGCAGTCGGTCGTCACCGCGGACGGGGCCACGCTCGTCGCTGCGATCGCGCGGCGGAAGAAGGCCGCCGTATCCGCGGTCGCCCGCTCGGCACTGACGTAGACGTCGACGACCTGGCCGTGCTCGTCAAGCGCGCGATAGACGTAGGCCCACTCCCCGGCCACCTTCACGTAGGTCTCATCGACGCCCCAGCGCTCGCCGACCTGGCGACGGAACGATCGGGCCGCGTCCTCGTAGCGCGGGGCGAACCCCTGCACCCAGGCGTAGACGCTCGACGGATCGGCCCCGACACCGCGCTCGGCCAGCAACGCGGCCACGTCGGCATAGCTGAGCCGATACCGCAGATACCAGCGCACCGCGAGCGCGATGATCGCGGGCGGGAAGCGGTAGCCCGAGAACGGCGTCGTGCTCCGGGCGGTGCAGCAGCGTCGGCAGTCCCAGCACCGGTAGGCCTGGGTGCCTTTCCGATCGGGGCCGTCCTTCCGCACCGCCGTTGAGCCGCATCGCGGGCAGCCCGCCTCGCCGTCGATCATCGCGCTCCCCACCGCCCATCACGCACGACAAGTGAGGCTAGCACACCCCGGCACAACGCAAGAACACCCCTGGCAGGAGGGCGGCGCGCTGCTGCGCGCCGAGGTGTGGGCGGACCTCGTCCTGCCCAATGCCGGGGCGGAGGCTCCGACCTGCGCGGTGGTCGCCGTGTATGACCCGCGCCACCGGGAACCCTTGCTCCTTGCCTCCCCGCTCCCCGTCACGCCGCAAGTGCTGCGCGACCTCTACCGCGACCGCTGGCCGGTGGAACAACTGCCGCTCGCGGCCAAGCAGATGGTGGGCGCGGCCCGGCAATTCGTCCACGCACCCGAGACCTGCCAGCGGCTCCCCGAATTGGCCCTGCTCGCGAGCAGCGTGCTCTCCTATGTCGCCGCCACGGCACCGGCGATTCCCACCGGCTTCTGGGACCGCTAGCCGCAGCCGCCCCCCGGGCGTCTCCGCCGCGCCTTGACGCAGCTGCCTTTTCCGCAGGACTTCCCGCTCCCGGCACGCATCCGGGCAAAAGCCGCTGTCACCGCCCATCTCCCGACCGGCTTCTGGGGCCAACGCCTGCGCTACCAAGCCCCTGAGACGCCTACGGATGCCCTCACGCAAGCAGCGTGAGTTACCGGAAACTAGAGGGAGACGGGCTTCATTGAACACACCGCTCGCGGAGTCAGCTCGCGGCAACGAGCGTGAGCCGTGACAACGCCACGGCGGGGCGCTTCTTCGCCACGATCACGAGCGCCTGCGGCCCACAAACCTTCATTCGTCGGATCATGCGCCCAGCGCTGAGCCGCGTCTGACAACGCGAAGCGTCTGCTATGATGCTATCCGGTGTGGCGGATGCAACGCAGGCAATGTCGGCGCGTGACAGGGTCAGGGCAGGTCGCACATACTCCGTATGTATGAAAATCGCCGTACGATTGAGGTGCCCTATGGCTGCTCCGCGCGCGGATGCGCTCGTTATCTTCGGCATCACCGGCGATCTCGCGCGCAAGCAGATCTTCCCGGCGCTCCACTCGATGGCCCAGCATGGCCATCTGGATCTGCCCGTGATCGGCGTCGGTCGGCACGCCCTGACGGTCGGCCAATTGCTGGAGCAGGCGCGTGCGGACATCCTCGCCCATGGCGCCGTCGACGAGGCCGCCTTCGCCACGCTCGCCGCACGCTTCGGCTATGTCGCGGCCGATGCCTCCGACCCGGCAACATTCGCCGCGCTGCGCACGGCGCTCGGCGACGCCAAGCACCCGCTGTACTACCTCGCGATCCCGCCGAGCGCCTTCGCCGCCACGGTGGCGGCCCTGGGCGCGTCCGGCTGTGCCGATGGCGGCCGCGTGGTGCTGGAGAAGCCGTTCGGGCACGACCACGCCTCGGCTCAGGAACTCAATGCGACGTTACACCGCGTCTTCCCCGAGCCGGCCATCTTCCGGCTCGATCACTTCCTCGGCAAGGAGGCGGTCCAGAACATCCTCTACTTCCGTTTCGCCAATACCTTCCTGGAACCCCTCTGGAATCGCGAGCATGTTGCCAGCGTGCAGATCACGATGGCGGAGCAGTTCGGGGTGGCCGGACGGGGGGCCTTCTACGAGGAGGCGGGCGCGATCCGCGATGTGGTGCAAAATCATCTGCTCCAAGTGATCGCGCTCCTGGCGATGGACGCGCCACTGGGCGGCGACCACGAGGCGTTGCGGGCCGAGCAGTTACGCGTCTTCCGCTCCATCCGCACGCTCGAGGCGAGCGAGGTGGTCCGGGGGCAGTATCAGGGTTATCGCGACGTGGCGGGCGTCGCACCCGACTCGCAGGTCGAGACCTTCGCGGCGATGCGCTTCTCGCTCGATTCGTGGCGCTGGTCCGGCGTGCCCTTTTATCTGCGCACCGGCAAGTGCCTGCCAATCACGGCGACCGAAGTGCTGATCACGCTGCGCCAGCCGCCGCTCAATGTCTTCGGGGGAGCATTAACCAACCAACCCAATTACATCCGTTTTCGGCTCAGCCCCGATGTCGTCATCGCGCTGGGTGTCCATACCAAGCGACCGGGCGAGGCGTTCGTCGGCGAGCCGGTTGAACTCCTCGCCCGGCACCAGGCCGCCGACGAGATGCCCCCCTACGAGCGGCTCTTGGGCGACGCTATCCAGGGGGATGCGACCCTCTTCGCCCGGGAGGACACCGTCGAGGAAGCCTGGCGCATCGTGGAACCGGTCCTCGATGCTGGGGCACCCTCTGTGTATGCGCCTGGCACCTGGGGACCGGCGGAAACCGATCGGCTCGTCGCCGGGGATGGGGGCTGGCACACGCCGGATGATCCACAGGCCCAGGCCGCGCCCACGACCTCGCCGCGAAATACCGCTTCCTGATACCGTATCGTGCGCTGCCGCGCTGCTCATTGGAGGGCATTGTCAGGATAACTGGGGGTGCCTCGAGACGGCTCCACATGCGATACGCAGCGCATGAAAGCAATGCGCACAGCGCCCGCCTATACACGCCACCGGTTCCCGCCGGCGATCATCGCCCACGCGGTGTGGCTGTCCTTCCGCTTCTCACTCAGCTACCGCGACGTCGAGGAGTTGCTCGCGGAGCGGGGCGTCGTCCTCACCGACGAGACCGTCCGGCAATGGTGCCGCACGTTCGGCCAGCGGTATGCCAATGCGCTGCGTCGTCGCCGCCCGCAGCCGGGTGACACGTGGCCTCTCGACGCGGTCTTCAGCAGCATCAATGGGCGGGCGCACTCCCGCTGGCGCGCCGTCGACCAGGACGGGCAGGTGCTCGACATCCGGCACTGTCAAGTTAAGCCTTTTGGGCGCCGACGGCGGTCCGAAAGTGGGGAACGATCGGCGCATAGGAGACCCGATCCGGCCTGTACAAGCGCTAGCGACGGCCAGAACTGGCTCGGTGTGGGGAGGTTTCGTTCAGCCAAAACTTAACGTGACAGTACCCTTCGATATCCTCTCGGCGCTGCTCCCGGGGGTATCCAGGTGGCTTAGCGGCGGGCCGGAGATCATCCCTTTCGAATTGCTGCACGGCACCCGCACCTTCGTCGTCGCGGCCGGCTTCGGACTCGTGCTGCTGGCGCGGGGCCTGCTGGCCGGTCGCCGGGTCGCCTGGCTGGCCGCGCTGGCGCTGCTGGGCGGCACCGCGCTGGCGCACCTGCTGGACGGGCCCGACCTCGAGGAGTCGCTTGTCCGGTTGGTGCTCGTCGGCGTGCTCGTCTGGCGGGCGGGCGATTTCCGCGCCCGCCCGGACACCCCCACCGTGGCGGGTGCGCTCCGTACGGCGGGCGGGGGGCTGCTCGCGCTGGTGCTCTATGCGCTCGCGGGCTTCACGCTGCTCGGCGACGCGCTTACCCCGCGCCCGACGAGCGGTCAGGCGGCGCGCGAGTTCGCCGCGCGGCTCGTGCTCGCTTCCACCGACGCGTTTCAGGGCACGAACTTCCAGGCGCGCTGGTTCCTCGATTCGCTCACCTTCCTCTGGCTCGGCTTCCTCGCCGCTGCCACGTTCGCCCTCCTGCGCGCGGTGCGACGCCCGGCACCGGAGCGACCCGGGGATCGCGCGCGGGCGCAGGCGCTGCTGCGACGACACGGGCGGCAGAGCATCGCCTACATGACGACGTGGGCAGGCAACACGCTCCTGCTCGATCAGGCCGGGGACGCCTACCTCGCCTACCGGGTGGTCAACGACGTGGCGCTCGTCTTGGGCGACCCGGTCGGCGACGACAATGGCCTGGCGCGGGTGCTTGCGGAGTTCCTGCACCTCTGCACGACGCGCGGCTGGACCCCCTGCCTCTATGCCGCGACCAGGCGCGCGGTGGCGGCGGGCCGTACGCTCGGCCTGGACGCGCTCCAGATCGCCGAGGACACGGTCATCGACCTGCCCGGCCTGGCGTTCAAGGGCAAGGCCTGGCAGGACGTGCGGACCGCGCTCAACAACGCCGCGCGGGCGGGACTCACCCTCGAATGGGTCGACCTGACAAGCGCCCCGCCCGTGATCACCGCGCAGCTTGCGGCGATCTCCGGCCGCTGGACGGCGGACAAGGGCCTGCCCGAACTCGGCTTCACCCTCGGCACCTTGGCCGAGGCGCGCGATCCGCAGGTCCGTACCGCCATCGCGATCGACGCGCGGCGGACCATCCACGGCTTCACCACCTGGCCGCCGATCTACGGGGAGGGTCGGGTCTGCGGCTGGACGCTCGACCTGATGCGCCGCCGCGAGGGGCCGGGGGCCTTCCACGGCACCATGGAGTTCCTGATCGCGCAAGCGGCGCAGACCTTCCGCGCGGAGGGCGCGGACTTCCTCAGCCTCTCCGCCGCCCCGCTGGCGCGCATCACCGCTGCGGGCGCGGAGACGCGCGGGCTGCAACGCGCACTCGATCTGCTCGCGGAGCGCCTGGAGCCGTTCTATGGTTTCCGCGCCCTCCTGGCCTTCAAGCAGAAGTTCCGACCGCGCTGGGAGCCGGTTCATCTGCTCTTCCCCGGCGTGACGAGCCTGCCGCGGATCAGCCTCGCCATCCTGCGCGCCTATCTGCCGGGGGTGGGGCCGGGCGAGGTCCGCGAGCTGCTCGCCGGGGCCGCGCCGGCCGGGCCACGCCCCGGACGCGCCCGGGGCGCCCCCGGCCCGGCCTCGGAGCGTTCGCGATGACCGGGATCTACCTCATCGGTGGCGGCTGGGCACCGCAGGGCCTGCGCGCGACGTTCGGACCGTTCGTCCGTGCCGCCGGGGGCGCGTCGGCGCGGATCGTGTGCGTCTTGCTGCGTGGTGTGGGCCAGCGGGTGGCGTTTCCGGCCTACGCCGCCGCCCTGCGCGCGGCGGGGGCGGCGGCGGTCACGCCAGTATTCGTCTCGCCCGCCCGACCGCTCCGTGCGGCGGCGTTGGTCGGCGCGACCGGAATCCTGGTCGGCGGTGGGGCGACCCCCGCGTATCATCGCGCCCTCTGCCCGACCGCCGCCGAGTGGCTGCCCCTGCTGCAGGCGCACGGCATCCCCTATGCCGGCTATTCGGCCGGGGCGATGATCGCCGCCGAGAGCGCGCTGCTCGGCGGCTGGAAAGCGCTGACGCCGACCGGCGAGCGCCGCCTCGTGGCGCGCGCGTTCGGCGAAGGGCTGTCCTACCTCACCTGCCGCCCGGGACTCGGGCTCGTCCCCTTCCTGGTCGATGTCCACGCGGTGCAGTGGGGGACGACCGCGCGCCTGCGGCAGGCCGTCGCCACCGGCTGGGCCGACGAGGGCTGGGCGATCGACGAAGGGACGCTCGTCGAGGTGCGCGACCACACCGCCACCGTCCATGGGCTGGGGCTGGCCCGCCGCGCCCGTCTGCTGGCGGGGGTGGTGACGGTCGAGACGCTCGGGGCCGGGGCGGGGCGGCGGCTCGCGGCCCGGGAACGGCCCGGCGAGCGGTAATCCGGCAGCGGTCGGCATGGCGAGGACGCCGGGGCGGGGCGGCGGGGCCACGGCCTCGCACCAGGCCCCGTGTGGTGCCGAGCGGCGCCGGCATCGCGACGAAGCGCCCCTGCGGGTTGCGCCTGCTGGCCCGCGACGGCATGGCCCGCGCCGCGCCCGCATGAGCGCACAGCGACAACCGTCGTCGTAGGCGCTCGCGGCACGGCGCGGTGTTGCGCCCCACTCAGCCGGGCATGTCGAGGCGGTGGGTGCGCGAGGCGCGCAGATGAAATGCGGCGCGGTTTGGTTTCATGCCCCGTTCACGTCGCCCCGCTAGTGTTGAAACATGCAGGGAGGCGGCCCTGCACGACCGACCAGACGATGAACCGCCGCGATGACGATCGGAAAGGAGGTGAATGACATGGGAACCCCCGAAGCGATCAGCCTCGAGACCGAAGCGACGACCGACCCGGCGGGCGGCCTGCAGAGCCAGGTCGACTACAACGGCGACTTCAACGGCGAGCAGTAGCCCTGCCGAACAGCGCGCGATCACGTCGATTGCGCGACCCACTACAGGCCTAGCCTAGAGGAGCGACCTCGATGTATACCCTGAAGCCGAAGAAGCTCATCCTGGGCAGCGGCGCGACGGCGGCGTTGCTCGGCGCCTTCCTCATGGGCGGCGTGGCGCTGAATCACGCCAGCGCGGCCCCGCCCGCGACGCCCGGCACGCCGACGACCGTCGTGCAGGGCGAAGCCCCCGATACCACCGAGGCCCCCGATACCACCAAGGCGACCGCGCCGGCCCGCAACCCGGCGCAGGTGCCGACGACCGCCGACCAGGCGAAGGCGGCGGCGCTGGCGCAGTTCCCCGGCGCGACCGTCGCGCAGGTCGAACTCCAGGATGAGAATGGTGCCCTGGTCTGGGGTGTCGAACTGACCGATGCCAGCGGCGCGGTGCAGGATGTCACGGTCGACGGCAAGAGCGGTCAGGTCGTCAGCACCCCGGCCGACGGTGCGGAAACCCCTGAGGCTCCGGGTGCCGCCGAGACGGGCAACTAAGTCGGCCCCGTGACCAGCTATGGGTACCGGCCCGTGCCACCGGCACCGTCACCACCCTGGCGCAGAAAGGAGGTGCGTGCGATGGAAACCACGGAAGCGATCGGCCTCGAGACCGAAGCGACGACCGACCCGGCTGGCGGCCCGGACAGCCAGGTCGACGATAACGGCGACTTCGACGGCGAGCAGTAATCCCTGCTCCATTACTGGGGGGCCAGCGCTGGCGCTGGCCCCCCGCCACGTCCGCTAGCGGCGCACGCCACCCGGCGCTAGCGGAAGGATCCCGCGCGATGGCCCTGCTCCGCCGCTTCCTCCCCCTGCTGCGCCCCTACCGGAGGCAGGCGGCGCTGGCGCTGCTCTTGGTGCTCTGGCGTCCGGCGCTCAATACGGCCAAGGTCTGGCTGCTCAAGCAGGATGAGAACGGGGCGCCGGTCTGGGGCGTGACCCTGACCGACGCCAGCGGCGCGGCCTATGTGGTAGTACGGGGGCGTGGCACATGCTCTGCGACCGTGCTACCGTGCTGGTGAATGGGGCGTGAGAGTACGACCACTGTCCGCCCCAGGAGGATCGCTCCATGGCTTCCGTTGGCACCATGCGTCGCACCATCCGGTACCGCCGCGCGGACGCACGCAGCTTCGCGGCCTACATGCATGACCGCCCGGCACCGCTCGACGGGGTCGAACGGGTCTTGTGTCGCCTCGATTGGCTGTTGAGCTGGCGTACACAGGCGCGCCTAGCAGCCTAGTACAGCGTGGCGGGGATAGGTCGGTAGTATACTGGGCGGTGTGAAGGGGTGAGGGGGTCGGAAGAGCGCGTAAGGCGGCCGGGATGCGCGGGCCGAAGCCGCCGCAGGTGGCGCT
>JAABUH010003648.1_pt1 | contig 13014 bp, 17 predicted proteins | sample 5559121 | NCBI WGS metagenome assembly JAABUH01 (sample SAMN10711871, study PRJNA513364) | rock metagenome | isolation source: Antarctica rocks | place: Antarctica: Victoria Land, Battleship Promontory nord | collected 2015-12-28 | reverse complement strand
CACATATGACCAATCGAAGTGACTGCAATACAGCATCTGGGATGTCCCATTGAGCCTGATATAGTGCTGAAAGATGTCATGAAACCAGTGGGCCGTGACTTGATTGAGTGCAAGATACGGCTGTCCGTTCCCCTTACATGGACATCAGATTTGCCATCTGGGCTCTGCACCACATTGCCCAGACATACTGCTGGCATGTTGAAGGCAGGTCAGCTCTCAGAGGCATCTATGCGAGAATATGAGCTGCAACTATAAGATCTTGCAACAGAATCCTCTGCTTGGACAAAAACTTGAGATTGAAAAGAGCAATGGAGCAGATTGGCCACTTGCAAGACTTACTTACATGCCTGGCTGAGGCAGCTCCAACAGAGTGCATTGCTTTGCCATCCCAACAGGTCAGTAGACAACAAAATATCTGCAGCTGCCTTTTCACCGCCTGTGGCAGATGCCTCTCCACCGCTTATTGGCATACACACACCTAGACATCAGTAAACTGCATGCTGCACTGCGGCTCTGACACTGTCCATTCACTACCATTTGCTGCATCAAAGATCTTGACTATGATAGATGGCGACAGGTTTAAGAGTTGTGACGACAATGGCAACAGACAATGCCCTGCCAAGCAACAACGACTACCATCACGGCTGTGTTTGTAGCCAATCAAATAACGGAAGCGCGGTACTCAAAGACTACAAGCCAGGCTAGCTGTATGGATCTGCCAAAGCGGTTTTCAACACTGAGGAACAAAGCCCTGACTTCTTTTGCATCCACGCCACTTATGAAGCCCAGCTTGACACTACACTTGAATTCTGCATACAGTGAGGGATACCCCAGCCTCGCCACGCATAAAGTACAGGATACTTTCCTTGGTGACCACAGCACTTATGCCAGAAGCAAATGCCTTGCTTGCCCCGCGGACATCGGCTCGAAGGTCAAGGTCAATCATCGCTTGCAGTACGAAGTGGCAAGCCTGTTCTCGGTATGTGAGGTTGTTGCCAGTGGACGGATCTTACGAAAGGGATGGGTTCTGCACTTATGAGACTTTGGCTACTGGCACAAGCAGGTCTGCCATTCTGCCTTGGCAGACAGTTCTCCTGCTTGAAGGCTGCTGTGTTCAAGTAAACAGCATCCTGCCGGTCATGGGCGTCAAACTGATGGCGGCATTGGAAAATTGGCAACAGCCTCCAGCTGCTTCTGCCAGCAGCTGTCACATGCATGCGCACCAGAACCTGCCCAAGCAGCCTTAAGACAATCGCCTCCTCGTGAGTGAGATCCCTTGTGCTGATCATGCCATTTGGTAGACAGAGCGTCTCCACTTGACCAGACATGTTCATGGCTGCTCTCAGGGAGGTCACCACAGAACGGCGCGCACTCTTCAAGGCAGAGCTGCGGTGGCCCAAACAGCTACTCTTCAAGAAGCCGTGGAATGCCTCTGCAGCATGCCTTATGCCCTGCAATAAGTGTACACTTTGTTACTGCTACGTCGTCGCTCCCTGAACAGAAAGGACTAGCAATGATGGAATCAGCAGCACTCAGTACCAGGCATCGAGGCTGGCAGCGTGGCATAGTGACTTAGTGTGTGGACAGGCTGTACATCAATGTAGATGCACAAAGCAGAACTGGTGCATAGCAGACAGCATCAGCCACCTGTAAGTGCATCTGAAGCCACTGAAGTAGGGCAGGACAACTGCCGGTCTGGTGCATGATCAGTGCACAGCCACCCAGTACAAGCACTGTGCCATCAAAGCTTTCCACCTTGCTCGCATGGTGCTGTATGCTGCTGCAGTGACGCAGCATTCCAGAGAAGCTGTGCAAGCATTCATGACACATGTTGTACAGGCCGGGAGACCAGCGGACTTTGGCCAACAGTTCTCTGAGGGCACACTTGCGTTCAAAGGTGTCTGCTGAACCTGTGTGGTACACAGCAATGCTGAAATTGCTTTGACAGTTGATTGTAAGCTGAAAGCATGGTGGCATTTTGCGTTTTTGTGTTTTGGCGCCATTGTGTGTTTTGGGTTTATGTAGTCCCTTGCTTGGGGTGACACAAGATAGGTTGTACATGGCACATGCAGCAACAGAGGGTCACAGGTGCCATGTCAACATGCCACATAACATACTTCACAGCCTAGGCAACATGCAGGCATCAGGTGATTATGCACTGCATGGGAGGACAATAGAGATAGACAAACACACAGGGATGCTGAGGGCCTTACACAATGCTTTCCAAAACAGTAATGCGCGCTGCCAAAGGGTTACGCCATATGTATGTGGGCCCTTGTAACACATTGTAAGCATCTACGCATCACAGGCAAAGCGTATGTACCTGTCTGTAGCCACTCTGAGTGGTAAGACCTGGAGGTGTAGTACATCCCAGTTGCGATGAGAGCACGACTGCTTGTCTCAAGCGTGTGAATCTTCAGCAGGTGAACAGACCTCTGTGGCTGTCCAGCCTTCAAGTACATGAGGGAATGTGCTCCCAGCTTGATGCGCGACCCACCACTTCCCCTTGCCAGCCTGAAAGAACCGAATCTGTATCATACCACAGCAGGCGCAGTGCAGTGCAGTCCAGCACAACGCGTAACCCTGGTACTTTATGTTTGCATGGCACCAAACAGCTCTGCTTGTAGCTAGTCTGTCTGATGGAAACACTTTCACAGCAAGCTCAGAACATGATATACAGGCAGTGAAACACGTTAGTCTGGGAATCCTGATGCTTGAGAGTCTCATGCTCTGCATATTTTATGCTGCAGGGACAACTTGTGATTCACAAGGATGCCTTTAGACAGCACAGGATGTGGCTGCATCTCATACACTGTTGCAGCCAAAACACACACAATTTGATCTGAAACAAGTAGGCTGACCTTGAGAGGGCCTCAGCGCCTGCAAATAGCTGGTGGGCTTGGCTGGCATCATAAGCGGAAACAACAGGTGCAGCTTGTGTCATTGCTTCTGCTCTCTTCCAAAGATCATGTGTTGCCTCCTGTGCCGCTTTCCTGTCTGCATCCTGAAGACAACAAGCTGATGTGTCAGCAGCAGTTAAGAGGCATGAGTTGTGAAGTTTCAGCACATGCTTGGGATGCTGACAAGCTTGGTAGGAGGAAGCTTACAAGTGACGGAGTAGCGCAGAAAGCTTGATGTCAATGCCATGCAATCCTTATGTCAAGCAGAGGGCATGCAAGGCCATCTAGGACAGAGTATGATAGTTGATCACACCTGCATGTTGCTATGAGCTCCTGCCATTGCTCGTAGCAGGGCCACACAGTCAGCGTTTAAGCCTTCCCAGGAAGCAGGCTTGTACACGCCCTCATATGCTCTGCCTATCAGAACACTTGCATTGCAGCTTGGGGCAACAAGGATGGCGAAGGCCTCTTGCAAATCAGACCATGTGTATGTGTTGCCATACCACTGTTTGAGTGGTTGACATGAGCGTTGGCCTCACTGGAAAACCTGCATAACAGGGTGCAGATTGAAAGGTGCTCGTGAGAAAACAGTGTGACATGTGTGTGTGACTGTCACTATACATTTGTTTTGAGTGCTGTGTCATATGCTTCACAGTTAGCAACATGACACAAGGCAGCTACAACAGTGTCAAGCAGGAATGTGACGTGAGTATATGACCGTACAAGATTGTGACAGCCAAGCTAATCAAACCATTGTTGAGTCAGTTGATCCTGGAAAACAAATGTGCAAGCTGAGATTATACTTGTGTTTATTGAAATGAGATGAGAAGTTGATCATCATGTTGTCTGAATCAATAGGGCATACCCTTGCACACAGCCACAAACTGGTGGGGTGTGATGATAGACAAGGGGTCAGTTCTTGCACCACACATCCGCAAGATGTCGGTCAGGAATGCTGCAGCAGATGATGCTACTGCTGTCATGTTGTTGTTCTTCCACCAATGCTGCAGTTCATGGCTGCTTGCTTGTGTCTTGGCCAAGAAGGCCACAGCCTGCATCATTGCATGGCTTAGTTAGTGCGCTTCAAACATCTGAGGTGCTGATCGCTGCAACATTGCATGCCTTGGTCAGTATGCTTTAGCTATGTTAGGTGCTGATTGCACGAGCCCTACACCACTGTACGTGCAGACTTAGTATGCAGAGAGCCAGCGCACAGTGACATATCACAGAAGCATCATTACTTTGGGCAAGCTGCAGCTGCAGCCAACTACCTTGGCAAGAAATTTGGCTCCTCTTGCTAAATCGCGCTCTTGGTACCAAAAGAAGTACACTGTATCTAGGAGATCTTTGATGTTGTTCAGTCTCATCTCAAAGGATGCTCCTGTCCTGGTTGCCAAAAGGCGTGATCTGTACTCAGACTCACAGAGGTGAAAGTCCAGGTGAACCATGTTGCCTGCATAGCACCAAGATGGTGCAGTCACCCAAAACTGAGGCACTTTGCTCAGAACAGCTGCAGGAGTGTGACAGACCCAGGACCAGGTCACAAGTATGCACACCAGCTTTCCACAGCTCTTGCCATGTTGCTGTTGCAGGAAGACATGCGTCATCATCACTGGTTGGGCATTTCAAGGTCTGCAGCTTGTAAGCAGTCGCAACAAGCTCATGCCAGCTCTGTCCTTGAAGTCTGCCAGCTTTTGGGGTGACACCAGCTGACACCCAGAAAGGCTGAAATGCTTCTAGCTGGTGCTGCCACAGTCTGTCGCCATGCAGCAGCCTTTGCAAATAGCTGCAGCAGCTGCTGAGATGGACCATTGCGGTTGGTGGCAGCTTGATGGCAATCAGCTCTAAGACATTGTCAAGCAGCTGAAGCGGTGGTAATGATGGTTCAGCTTTTGCCACCAGAAGCTGCAGCAGGAAGGGACAAGGCTTCAGTTGCTGTCTCTCTTACATGGTGCATGACTGCAGAAGCTGACAACAGCAGCAGGCATGACTCCTTACCTCTGCAGCAGCAATGCTCCTAATGTGCTGCACTACATAGGGCTGCATCATTTGTACTAGGAAGGTGCTGGCGTCAGCTGCAGTGACCAGCGCAACATTGTCCCAGCAGCCAGCCTGCAGGAACACCCAAAGTGTGAAGAGAATGCCTGCAACACTGCTTGGCAGGCGCAAGGAAAGTCTGTGCAGCTGGTCTGTCTGTGCTGCAAGGCCTTGCTATTTACTCTGTTTGACAGTGTCATAGCCTACATTGAGACAGCGTTACCCTGTGCATAATACACAGGGGTTGACAATTTGCAGAGCTAGCACTTTGTGCAAGTCGGTGCACGTTTGAGCATATCTGAGAGAGAAGGAGATTACAAAGCTTTAGCCAGCTAACAAGTCTGTATTACAGTGACACGCAGGCCAATTGAGTGGCAGCTCATGTATGATTTACATCTATCCTGGCTCCTGTGGTCTATTGCATGCATGCATTTGTTCAGCTGTTGTCAGCAGCTGTGTCATGCATGGTCACTTGCTGTGGGTGCATAAAACAGCCTTGCCAGCTCAACATTACATGACATTGGACAAACCTCATGGGCCTGAGGCTGTAGAGATGACTGCATGTGGGTACGTGCAGGTAGCATTCTGCCCTCTGACAAGTGGCGAGGTTTTGTCAGCATGCAGTACCCTAAGTGACCAGGGCATACTGCAGATGAGCTCCCAGCGAGGAGACAGACAGTGCAGAATCACCCTGAGAGTCTCAGAAGATGATGTTCTTGCTGCTGTCGTTGACAACAGGCTTCTGTCGAATTGCCTGTCTCTCTGACTCCAACCCGTCATGACGTCTAGATAGTACGGATTTTGTTTGTCTGTACGCATGTATTTGCTCTGCTATATAGTGCTCTGCAAATCCTATATGCCATGTATCTGGTCTGCTATACAGTGCTCTTCATGCAAATGTTTGAATGCACAAGCCAAAGCTATCAGCGTCTCTGTCTTTCCCCCCTCTGACCAGATCTGCAAGGTGACATTTGCACACAAACCCAGGGAGACAACGATTGGCTGATTGTTGCCTGAATGTAACTGACGTTGACCCAGCAACTTGCATTTGAACTTGCTGAAAAGAAGCACATCTGCCTGGCTAATGTCTCCTGAATGTAAGTGTTATGTTATCAAGCCCTGAAGAATGCAGGCTGTTGGTGGTCACACGACTAAAGCATACTATTTATCTCCTCCATCCAGACACAGTATCCTTATCATTCGAAATGAGCAAGCGCAGCAAATCTCCTGCCTATAGCAACAAGAGTACTGGTTACCACAATGCCAGATGAGACCCCGCCTACATGTAGAGAAGTATTTTGCTTGATGCAGTATTGATACACAGTTTACACCACTAGACATGTACACAGCTGGGGTCAAAAGTCTGTATCCAAGCATTTGCATTGCGGCAATTCATTGAGACATTGCTCTGAAAGAAAAGAAAAGTCTACGCCCTTCGGCGATCATAGCGGGAGCCTCCTGAGGCGGCAGCCCGGAGCTAAGACCATAGGCCATAGCCCAAAGGAAAGAGGAAAATCCTAACCTATGGTGGATCAGGCCTATGCCGTCTGGTTTTGTCTGTCTTCTCTCTCTCTGTCTACTCTTCTAGATGTAAGAATTTTGTGAAATGTCAGAACAGAGTGCTCATGTAACTTGGGTTTGCAGGTCCGTGCTCTATACCAATCTGTGCTAAGGCAAAAGATGTAGTGTGGTACTGTGAACCAGATTGTCCTATTATTACAGGTATCCATAGTCCTTGAGAGCTGCCTCCAAGCATTGCTCTGCATCCCCACTGCTCGAGTGTCGTAAGTACTTGGTTCATCTCTAGTGATGACATCAACAGTTGACTTGCAAGTTTGAAGTCAGCAGCTTTAGAGTCCAGCTGTCAGCGAGGAGCATAGCAACTTGCCAAGCTTCAGCGCAGCAGAAGGTGCAGGTAAGGGCTAGCAAAAACACAAACTAAGTTGGATCTTTGTATCGGTCAAAGTAAAATGGCAAAGTTTTGTCAACTTGCAAGTCACTGCACTGAAAATAGAGTTTTGCTGGTTGCACAAACTTTGCTTCGTTTGACAGCTCAAGGATGCAAAGCTGATTTGACAGCTCAAGGATGCAAAGCTGCAACCTGTTCGTCGTGTGAATTCACTGCATGTAGGCAAATTTTGAGAGATCAAATGCATGAAACCATAGTCATTACCAACATGGCGAAGTATAATTCCTACTTGTCAGCATTTGCTCGGGATTGCTTGGGCTCTTGCAGCGTACTAAATGGCATTTGTCTGCAGACAGCTGTCCATGAAAGGCACCTGTTACACATTGTATTGGCATGAGGTGATCATAAAGTGATTGACAGTATGCTACAGATCAAATTGTGCCATATCTGCTTCTCAGCTTGTTGTCACGGTTACTGCTTCCTTTGCAAACTCAGTGTCACTACAGCAGAGTTGAAATTGCCGCCTTCCTCAATGCAAGCAGTGCAAAGTGCTGATTTGAACATGTCCATGATTCTGTTCTGTTCTTGCACAGACTTCCTATCCAGCACTTGGCGGAACTGTGGCCCAAATATAGCCAGAAATGGCTGAACCGCTTGTGCCAATAAACGGGCAAGTGAGGTGTCCTCCGAGTCACCAACTGCCGATACCATGTCAACAGACAGGTGGTGCACAGTATATAGGTGGTTTAACTCATCCAGGACTCCTTTCACTGACTGAACATTTCTGAGACACACTCCCAGAGCTAGACTAGACCTTTCTGTTGCTGAGATCTCTCCATTTTGTTCAAGCTCCATCCAGCAGTCATTCACAATGTCAAACAAACGCCACTGAGGGTCAGTTGAGACCAGTGAGTCTTCCTCAACAGAGCCTACAAAAGTAGCCACGAGGCATCCACCTGGCTGAAGCTCAGCAGCACGTAAGGTGAGCAGAGTTCTGAGGTCATCATGTGCTTGATCTGCATGTTGTTTGAGGGTGCTGCTGTCTTGGGACCGTGCAGCCCATATATGGTCAGGAGCTTTGACCGATGTTGACATCCAGTGAAATGTGTACCCTGCAACAGACACAACAAAGACTCAGAGCAGCAACAAGTCATTGGTATTTGACAGAAAGCCAAACACAGTCAAGTCGCTTTACAACATTTATCAGCAGCGCTGCTCACATGCACATTTCATGATTCACCTGAGTATACTAAGTTCATTGAGGCTGGCGGGAAGCATGCTTCATACATGTCTCTGCTTGCTGCAAAATGGAAAACATTGCTTGGGTTTCTACTGAACATGTACCCATCTTGCACAGTGGCAGCAGTGTGGAACAGAGCTGTCCAATCGTTGCCAGGCTGATCAACGTGTGTCACCGTCACAGGGAGATCTTCGCTCCCCTGCAGAGGATAGACGGTTGTCAGCCTCCGAAGCATAGAAAGCATACTAACAGACTGTACAAGTCACCTTTTGTGCTGCAACAGCCCTCACGACGTCGGCGAGCTCCACGACAGAGTTGTTGCCTACGGAACTTCCGTAATCCGCGACAGCAAACACTCGGACTGGCCCAGCCGTCAAAGTACGTTGAACAACTTGAGACAGGAGCGACTGCGCCAACTGCAGCAGGAAGCGCTGCCGGTCGACGTCGGAATGTGGTGCACGTACACGCTTGTTAGCTTACCTTGTTGCCTGTGGCCTGCGTTGTGCTGTGTTTAGCATATGTCTCGTCCATATATTCGAACCCGGGCGCCTTCTGGCGAAATTGGCCCAGCAACCCAGTGACGTTAGAGTCTTCACGCGTGCAGACTGCAACTGCTTAGACCGCAGCAACAAATTGGATGGGCCGCTCGACCGGCCAGTATCTTTCGTAGCAGTGCGGATCAGAATCAGACGGTGAACAAAGTAAGCGCAGCGAAGCGGAGTAGTAGGTTTCTGTTCGCATCTTTACGGGATGACACCGAACATCTGTGCCTGACTAAGTTTCGCACGTGAGACACGTGTGTGTGTGTGAGTTAAGACCTTAAAGACCGCTGCAACATCTCAGCGTTCCAACAACCTGTTGCTGTGCCGTGACCAGAGCCTTCTATTTGACGAACAGTGCCTTGGGACATACACCTGACAGGAAGCGCACGAGACGTCGGCTTTTGATCTGCAAAGTTTTCGAGCTTGAGTACAGCGCAGCTCACAATCTGGGCCTGTTTCTGACTTGTGAAGGCGTCAGCTTTCATCACTTTTAACACTTAAAGGTGGTCAGACTGCGTCAGGCAGACAGACCACTTCTGTACTCCACCTACACCGTGCATGCCCGTTGCGTCAAGTCTCCTCAAGCACGCCCTGAAGCTGGCCACCGCACAGCGTAATCAGCACTCAGCACTGCTGCGTTTGCTTCACCCCTCAGTCAGTTCGATAGGGTGGAATGGCACTTGGCAGCACAGACGACACTGGCCTAATGTCCTGCAAGGTGACGAATGTAGAAGGGCGGTTGGGCGAAGCAAATTTGCTTGCGTCCTCTGTGTTGCTGCCAGCGATGGCCTGCAGCAAGAAGACAAGCACGCCGGTCGGCCATCAAGCGTTAGCTCGTGTTGTCTGGGCAGAATGCTCTCAACGAGGTTGAACGCACGTCCCAGTCATCCAAGGAGGCTAACGGACAGCCAATCTTTGAACAAACATCTTTGGGGGAACAGCCTCGTGCAACAACAATCTCAGAAGTCGTAGAATGAGGCTGAAGCTGAAGTAGGATGTGGCACTGCACCTGATGAGACAGCTGACTCGTTTCAGCTTTTGCTGTTTGAGCAGGACCCTGGCATGCAGAAGCTGCAAAACACCTCCAGGTTTGCGATGACAGGGGACTGGTACTGAAGGCTGAAGGCTGTGCTCGAGTCAAGAGTGTGAGCCAACACGGAATTGTTGACCTGGAAGCAGATTTTGCCCGCAGGCTCCACACCCTCAGGTTCATTCTTGTACTTGAAAACTTTCACCGCTGATTACACAGCTTGGTCCAGGGAGCCGCTGAAATGACCACCACAAACGGATACTTGAGGTCACATCAGAGAAAGTATTCATGGATACAAAATATGAGGGTACGCAAAAATGGTTTCGGAGCAGCACGCAACAGAGGTTGATAGCATGCATCTCACTAGACTGTTCTGTAAACTGTAATCTCTCTCTCTTTCTCTTCTCTGCAGTCCGACGCCAAGCCTCGCCCGGCAGATTCTGCCCTGATCTCGTCAATCAAACGTGCAGCACATGTGTCTACTGCTTTGACACAAGCCGTTCGCTTCACTGCGACAACAAGCGAACACAGGGTGGTGCAACTGCAGGGAGCACAGCGCTGGCGACAAGACATACGCTTGTCGACATGAATAAGTAACTGGACCAACTTCATTCACAAGGGGCTTGTCACACCTCGCTCAAATGTTGCATTGAGGGTTCAGGTCAGCTTGTATAGCCCGCAAAGCCTAGCAAGGCAGCGGAGAAGCGGGGTACAAACTACCCAAGTTGGTCAAACTTAATAAAGTGCCATAAGCAGGCAACAGGTTCCAGAATGACTTGACTATCATAATGCATGTCACACTGTTTACAGTGCTGCAAAGTTCTGCGCCTGTCAATGATCGCATCATCTCTGCCACATCCGATACAGCCAGTACCACCCTACCTGTGGTGCAAATCTATGCATCAACATACTGGCTCCAAGGTGAAACAGGTGCAACAACTGAAGCATTCATCGACAGCTTCCCAGCTGCAGCAGCACCTTGGCAGCACCCCAGCCAGCGCTTGCTCTCATGGGCGACTCTAATGCTCAGCTGGGCAATGCAGCACACATTACAGCAGTGCTGTTGGCTGGTCTGGCCTGCCTGGGCCAGTCACAAACCGTGGACAGCGCCTGCTGCAGTTGTGTGCAACCAACAGCTTTGGATTTACATGCACACGTATGTATATCATGGTGCATGATGCTCTCGTACTGGAACAACATCCAGTATGCCTGAAGTCTCATCATGATACTAGTAGCAACCTAGTGTTTTCAGCACACCCCTGCAGTCTCAGACAGGTATCGCTTTGCATACGCTTATGATTTTTGCATGTGTACAACTAAGCAGGACTATTGTGTTGCCAAGACTGTGTAGAGACAGGCACTGCAAGCCACTTCCTCTCTTGTGCAATAATGCATTGACACAACCACATAGTTGTGTATAAATGCCAACTGCAAGCTAAACCCTTGGGCATCATAAGCACAGTTCCTGCAATCCACCAAACCCTTCTTGTTGTGGACCTTTGCAAGCCACGGACACGGTGTGCCGCTCTTATGAAGCTCAACCGCGCAGTTGCACAGCACTGCTGAATCAGACAGGGTGCCAGCATGCAACAGACTCAAGATGCTGCAAACATGTGTGTGCAGCACAGAGAAGGAAGCCTTTGTTGCAAAAGCAGTGGTGACTCGGTATATGCAATAGGTGAGTAGCTGCTGGTGTACCCGAAAGGGCCGCTCCAGCGTCTCGATGGCGTTTGCAGCAGCCTCTTGCAGCTCGACATCTGTTGAATCCAGCAGCTGCTGGAGGAGAGGCAAGGCACCTGACACACACACTGTTGAATGTGAAAGTAATATGTCTGAATGGCATGCCCTGATGTAAAAGCCAGCATCCTGTTGGTGCTCTTTCTCAATGTTTGAGAAGATTGGACAACAAGCCCCAACACTGCATGGGATAGCAGTGCCTCATACATCTGAGCAACAGGTCAATACTCAAATCAGATCGTGCCGCAGATTTGTTGGGTATGAACTGCAATGCTCTTGAGTTTAATGCATTTTGCAGCGGGCCCCAAGTGCTGCCTTGCGCGTCAATGTTATGCTGTTTCAGGGTGCAGCAGCTGATATTGGGCTGCAAGCAAGGATGAAGAGATACCATACCACAGATGTGACCATTCTGCACATTCATGACATGTGAACATTGTATCGCTGAAAGCACCATCACACCTGCTGAAACAATAGTGTCTATGCTATTTTTTGTCTCCAGCCATCACAAACAATGCATCCGCAGCTGTTTTTGCCACAGGGTGTGGCAATTTCAGCAGCGCCACTAGAGAAGGCACTCCACCTGTACCACAAAACCACTGCTAGTGAGTACAGCAAGCAATATGAACATCATCAGGGGCCAAGTAACATGCAGAACAACCTTCACAGCCAAGGCATCATAGCATGCTGACACAACAAGCAATTATGCAACCAGGCCCAGGTCTCAATAAACTCAGGCCAATCTCTATCATTGCGAAGATTGTCAGGCATCTTACAGGGCAACAAACATATGGCAAGGTGACATGGCAGGGTGTGTTGATGGTGCAGCTCATGGTTGACCACCGCTTGCGAAAGGGTTCAGCACAACACGGCATATTCACTATATACATACCTGCTGCTCACGCGCCTGCAGCATCAACAGATGCATGTGCCAGTGACATGGCAGGGCGTGGCAGCACCTTTCCACACAACACTCATGGACATTGGATGTATGTAATTGTTCACAGCCAGAATTTATGTGCCGTGCGCAAATGCACACCTGCTGAGACGATAGCACTTCTATTCCGCTGACTGCCAAATGACAGCTGTACCATGCCTACCATACCTACAGCAGCTTCTTGCAGTTCATGGTCTCCGAACTTGAGCAGGGCCACCAGTGAGGGCAAGGCACCTGCAGAAAGCAGCAATGCAGACTTAGTCCTAGTAATCTTAGACAAATTAGTTTCTCGACTAATCGCGTTCATTCGATGACCAGAAGCTCAACAGCATCACCCTGCAAAAGCATTCAAAATGAGGGAAACGACGTCAACCATCATGTCGGCCATGCTAATCATGAGGAAACCAAGGGTGTCATAATTTGTGTTCACTGCGCGACTCTGCATAAACGATCGATGCTCAATGGTTTGTGGTTTCGGAGAACCAAGCATACAATTTTGTCGCGCTGACAGTTTGCACGTAGCTCGCCCGGCTCCTGACAAAGAAGACAGCATTATGCAAAAAGTGTGCAAACTACCAAATTTGCATGCACCTGAGCTCTGATCATGGCTTGACCCCGTATATGGCCAAGTTTGTGATCATCCACGTATGCACTACAACAAATACGCTGTCGCGTTGGTATAGCA
>JAABUH010003647.1_pt1 | contig 13017 bp, 10 predicted proteins | sample 5559121 | NCBI WGS metagenome assembly JAABUH01 (sample SAMN10711871, study PRJNA513364) | rock metagenome | isolation source: Antarctica rocks | place: Antarctica: Victoria Land, Battleship Promontory nord | collected 2015-12-28 | reverse complement strand
GCTCTTGACGTGTATGGAAGTTGACAGGCTTGATCCACGACAAGGAGCTCCCAAGCGGCAAGTATGCCCTCAATGTGGAACTACAGTAGCGATAAGTTACATCAGAAGACACACGTGCCCGCAGGACAGGTTCCTGGACCACCGAAAAAACCAAAGGGTAGATCAAGAGCCATCACAACCTGCAACTCAAGGTACATAATCGAATCAGCTCTTGCGGCCCATCTGACTGTAGGCCTAGCACGAATCGTCAACGCAGGACCCTGCGCCTGCGGGTGATACAGAACCGGCTGCCCCTTCCGCTTTGTAAGTTATTTCAGGGCCGTTCAAGCAGTTGATATGTGCACATGCTGTCAAGCTTGCTTCCATGCACTGACATATGTATGACCTGCTGCAGCTTTCTTATCTAGCACAACAGCTTGGCAATGTCAAGGCTTCTGACATGATCATGTGCTGCCTGTGCAGGCTGGACTTGACTGCAGATGTGGAGAGCGGGAGCCATGACTCTGTGGGGCAACATGATGAGTCAGCCAGACAGCATGGTCTGTCAGGTAAATGCTGCAAGGCTGTGAATCTTGTTTCATGCTGCCCAGCATTACAAAGTGTCAAATGACCATCTTTCTGATTGCTGACCATGCGTGGCTGCATAAACAGTCTTAAATGGCTTCTGGTCTGTGCTATGCTCAACATGACAGGTTTCTCCATTACATACCTTGACCCTTTGTGCAGGTCTTGCCACATTATCGAGGTAGTTGCACATGCATGACCTGCGTTTTTCAATTTTAGGTGCTTATCTCTGCCTGACAATCGCTCTTATGCAGCATGTGCCATCTGTGATTGGACAGACAGGTGAGCACTGCTTACAGCCATTAAGGGATTGGACATTGTGGGTGCTGCTTGTGACGCTGGCCATAGCTTCCATCTAGTCACACATATGCCACTACCTTGGTCACTCATGGGCTATGTACAGCAGCTCTGCTTTTGCTTGCAGGGCCATGGGTTGTCCTCAGCAAAGCATTTTTGAAAATCGCGGCATCTTTGCCTTTAACTTTGCTAACCAACTGGGACACCCAATTGATTTGCATTTGATCAAGGCAGGGGAGATGTGGCATTCTAAATCACATAGCATTGTGCATCATCAAACACCAGTTGCCAGGCTTACATGTAGGGTTGCGCCATTCCTGATGACCTGCATGTGCAGTTGCTGCAACATCTTCGAGACCAACAACCACCTGACTTCAATGAATATTGGCAAAGCCATGTGCTTGATGATGGTGAGCTGATTTCATTTAGCCCCAAGGCATTTTCTGCCCACACAATTGTGCATGTGTACTTCTCTCCGGTAGATTTCAGCTCTCAGTGTGCTTTGTCAACGGATGCGGCAGCCAGGCTGGATGCTGACAATGATTGTGCCATTGATGCTGATAAGTTGGGCAACAGTTGCAATCAAGCAGGGTTTGCCCCTGTACTTCTCTCGTGACATGCGTCCTTGGCAAATAAACTGTACAACAGTATGTATATCTGAGATATATATGCCATGGCCAAGCTCATCATTGCCTGCTTGCAGGCCTGTTGCAGGTGCTGATGAGGACAGTCATCATCATTTGCTTGATCTCCGCCCAACAAACAGCAAGGAGGAAATTAGTTTGTTCAACAGGTGGGACAAACACAAGGCTGATGCCAAGCAAGAAGTCCTTGGGCTTGCATGGTCTGTTGTAAATCTGAAGTTTGGCAATGTCATGTGGTGTCAGCACAATCAGTCAGTCAGTCAGCACAAAAAAATGTCATTTCAAAACCTCTCCAGACTTTGCTAGGTTATAGGACAAACTAAAGAAGTAGTACTCAGAGTATACACCATATCACATACTATACATATCATATACATATTAGGTGCGTATGTCTGCCTTGGAATTTTGCAACAACGTTGTAGTTCAGTTGTTGGAGCAGTGACAATGTGTTAATCATGTAACTACCTGCAAGCACAACTGTGACATTCAGTGATTGCTTTGCAAAGCAATTTAAACTTAACTGCTGTAGTAGGGCATGCTTGTAGGAATGTGTTGTCTGGCATGCACACTCACAAGGTAATGTGAATGTGACAGGCTTTCACCTTCGCAGAAGCATCTGCTTACTGAAGAAGAAGATGATTACGAGCCTGGGCGAACCGGTTCTCCAAAGGGATACTGTCACTACGAACCGTAGTTTCATGGGAGTCCGCTGTACCAATTACTACAGTGTAACTGCGCACCGTAAACCCACACTGTGGTTTGCCCGCTCATTTTTTGAAGGCAACTATTCAAAGCACATCAGCGCTCGACCCGCTCACCATGCCACCTCTTAGTGTGTTGGTCGCCCCGCTAGATCCCATCGAATCAGCTGCGTTGAGATTAAGAACAGCGACCTCTCGTGCCAACATCCGGATCGGGACAGCGAAAAAGCCTGGTAACAGAGCAGAGATCCAACCGGGCACAGAATGTGCAGGACCTTCTTCAAGCGCCAGGTTCCCCGCACAAACAATGGGCAGTATTACTTGCCGGTGAGTGCCTGCTTGCTAGACGCATCTCTGTTTATTCTTTTTTAAACCGACAACACCTCTGCGTGATGCTGTCACAACTGCAACTCCTGTTGCGTGTCAGCAAAGTCAGATGTCTGCCATGGAGGATGCGTATTCTGTGACGATGTTCATTTGGCCAGAATTTGTGCACACCATAGCAGTCCATATAAGCAAGTACTGTGCCAGCAAAGTTCCGCCTTCGAATTGGCATAGCCTTTGCCCAAGGAACGTCACAATTACAAATTTCATGTTTTGTGACAGATTGGTCCAAACGTTATAAAGCGTGTGTGTGTTTGCCTCAGGTTGGCATCCGCAGCCAACAAGAGTTAATTACCATTCAAGGGTGACTTCGACGGTGCTGCTGAAAAGTGGAGGATTGCTGGGCAGGCAGGAGAGCTTGTGTCTGACTGGAGGTTTGCTGATCCAGCCAGCTTATATATCCATATGATGCTCCTATGCAAGTATTTCATGCTCTACATCTACAAAGCAAGCCATGCTGCACCGGTGCCTTGTCTTTCAGTGCATGCACAACCTGTGTATGTATGGCAACATTATACCTCATACAGCTGCCGACATCTAGGTTGCGTGCAATGAGAGTCTCGTGCTGCAGACCTGCAAACACCCATTTACTCATGGCACATGCATGTCTAGCATTTTGTTGCTGGTCTGCGCCAGGCGTGCAAGGCACTGTCCATTTATGCAGCAATGATGGTTTTGACAAACCAAAACTGATTGCAGGGTACTGAGCAGCCCCAGAGCCAACCTCAGGATGACCAAGGTGCCCTATATGATGCTCAAGCTTTGAGTAGCAATCCATTCTATTGAATGTGCTTGGTGCTGTCTGCATTGCCCAACTTCTCAAGGCCTTTATAGCCATGTTGTGCTTGCTTGGGAACATAAGTTGGGCTACCTGTATGTCATAACAACATTCCTAATGCACAATTGCTCTGTATGTTTGCTGCTTAACCACATGCATGCAATCAGCAGAAATGCATACTGACAATTGAGAAGTCTAAAACGCATAAAATGCCACAAGAAAAAAATATGTACAATGATTTAGATTGCCTCTAAGGCTGATTGGTGGTCTATTTGTGCCATCTTGCCCACGACATCATCACCACTTGCTATGCTGCTGCATGTCTGACCTCTGTTTCTGTTGCGCCTTGGAATGGGCTGACACTGGATGCATCCTTTCCTTGTTTGATTCAATATCATATAGGAGAAATCAGAGTTTCCAATATGCTTCCGTAACATTTCCGAAATGCGCTTCTTATATGACATGAGAGCAATAATGGAAGCTCAAAACGTTCTTGTCTTGTTCTTCACATCTTCTTATTCGTATTTCCTATCTTAGCGGAATCTCAAACATTTCCTTTAAGCTTCCTAGAAGCTTCCTGTCTCTTTCTTATATGCTTCTACATTATTTTTCATATGCGCTTCCTATAAGACATGAGAGTAATAACGGAAGCCCAAAACGTTCTTGTCTTGTTCTCATATACTTTTATTTGTATTTCCTATCTTAGCGAAATCTCAAACATATCCTTTTAAATTTCCTATCTCGCAGTTGTGAATGCCTTCCTATTTTAGATTTGGTGTTGAGATGCACTGTGCAGTCGGCGGGCTTGCATAACAGGACCGTGTCTTACATGGTGTGTGTACTGTGTAGCTACTGACAACAGGTCTCCTAACTGTGTCTAAACGCTGTGTGCAAGACACATATGTACAAAGTAATAGGCCGCTAGCTAAGGAACGCGGCCTATGCAACCATTACTAACTACCTGAGCAATCTTTCCATGAATGGTGTGACTGGATATTGCTAAGTGCTCACACTTTCAACATTTGGGAAGACATTATAGGAAGTTTCCTAAAAGTGAGTTCCTTTATGCATCCCAACCACTTCCTGTAACCCCAAATTATAAGAAGCTTTTGAGTAATTTATAAGAATATTCTGATGTGGCAGTGGCACGCTGCCCGCTCTGCAGAGATATGACTCTCAGGGCCATATCCTTGGGAGCTGCATGCACCCACACATGAGCAAACAACCTATAGCTAGACAGGATAAAGTTTGCAAGATGTGTTATGGAACTGCTTAAATACTATAGAAATTATGCGACATGCCGCTCGATGACTGCAAGCTTATGCAGTTTTGGCATTTTTCGGGTACAAGTCTACATATCTATTGAGGTGTTTACATGTACTACATGGCCCGGTGCAGCAATGCACTTCGCAAACAAATGCCAGCTTCCAGTGGACCTAAGTGCTTGATGTTGGAGTGCAGTTATCAGCTCAGCTAGCTAGCTCCTATTGTAACATGTGCACACACCGCCTGAAGCTTCATGATCGATCAAGCATGCATGCTAATGCACAGTATGGCAACTCTAGGAAGGACACTGTACACTGTCATAGCTAGTCCTGTCCTAACAAACAAGCGCATTCTAAGACATGGTCATCGCAATTGCGATCGGATTCATGCACCTGAGAAATAAGACATGAGATTCATGTGAGCGTCATTTACCTTGGCACAACCAAGCCAGCAAGATTGTATTACGTTAGGCAAGCGTAAATACAGGCTGATGCACAACTTACAGAACGTGTGCATGCATAGTGATAGGTCTGGTCAAAGATATATACGCACTGCGGCATGTGCGCGCGTCAACCTAAGTTGAATTTCAAGACACTTACACACAGATTCCAGCATGAAACAACAGCAGATCAAGGCTATAGCGCTGTAGCTACTCAGTTGTGGCGTCTATATCCAATTGCCATGGTGGTCAAAACGCCCATCATCATGCCAGCCATCACCCAAGACAGCCAGTCTGGGGTGTCACATTGCATGTTGCTTACATCGCAACAGCTACCTCCTGCAAACCCTCTGGGACCCCAGCCCTTGCCTCGCTTATTCCCCCAGTCGCCCAACCAGCCCCTACTCCCTGCACCCTGTACCCCTCTGCCCCCTGCACCAGTTCTTGTGTCTGTTACTATGTGAGTCAGTTGCTAACCGCGTGTAATGCAAGTTGTCAAAAAGTATCACCTTGATCACATGCTGCCTGCACCCTCTGTGTGCACTGTCTGCAAAGCAGACCTGACCCCTCGTCGCTGCCGTGCAGACCATTTGAATTGCCGTCATCATCTGCGCTGCTGTCTGTACTGGTCATTGCACGAAAGCTACCTGCAGACACACCCCCACATAATTATTTGACGTCAAAGCCTTCAGCGACCGATCTGCCGGCACTTGCGGTAAGCTCTTGTCAGCGTAAGTCACGGTCTTGCTTGAGCACGTTGCAAACAAGAAATCGTCTTCGACGATCTCACAAGCAGACAATACTCGTGAGCAGTTGGAGATAACAATACTGCAACGTGAAGTTCGCGACTTGCGTTGGTTGTAGTGTGTGAAGTCTTGAAATGTTGGGCGATGCGTTCATGATCGATACGTGTCTTGGATCAAGAAGTACCTCCTGGGTGTCACCAAGAGGTCCAGCGTCAACGTCGTTGCTCTGTGATCACTATAGTAGCTACCAGCTGGCTCACTGCAGTGCGACCTCGTAACCCTTCCGAAAGCGCAGTTTGGCTCAAAACGAATACACAGAAAGAGCCAATGACAGCAGCTGGCCACGGTTGTTGATTGCTCTGTGCAGTTGCGCAGAAGAAAAGCTGGCTATAGGCGTTATATCTTGGAGCGAGAGAAAAAGCCTAAACCTACAGCGTGAGTCACAAGTTTAGGTCCGAGGCCCACCGTATCCAGATTTGCGACAGTACTGCGAGCGGACCGCTGCTGCGATGCCCCGGTGCGAACAGGCGCAGCAAGACATCCGGTACACCTTCCTGTGTGCGGGCTCACCGCCGCGGAAAACGACTGTAGCGCTCGTGGCTGATCGGTGAAGACAACAGCATTGTACCAGCAAAACAGGGCTGGAGACCCAGCCTTGACTTGGCAGCTGTGCGGCACGCAAAAGGCATAGGAAAGAATGGCTTTTCTTGGTCAACGATCGTGGCAAAACAAGACAGCTGGCACCTGTAGTATCCACTTCCTTCAGCAAAGCATCAGCCAAGCAGCATGAGCGATTCCACAGAAAGACGCAAAAGCTTGCTGCCTGGACAAGCTTTCCTCTGACAGAGGGACAGCCTGTTCAGTCAGCAAACCTCTGTTTTCTGTGCAACCTGTTGCATATGCACAGTAGTGCAGTGCACTTGCCAGCTCAAAAGATTTTGCCAGAGTTTGGTGCCTTTTGACTTTTGACTTTGACGGCAGACTGCGTCTTCGACTGCGTCGAAAGGCCCAAAGCTGCTATACCCCGCTGGCAGCAGAATTCTGAAGCTGTTGCTTTCAAATTTGATTGTGCAATCTCCTAGGGCATGCTGTCTCAGGATGCTGCCACAAATGGAAATTACAATGTACATTGCAATCAACAGTCCAGACCTTTAGGACTAAAGTTATGACTCAAGCTGTACTTGGCATAAATGGTATGGCGTCCTTCAGCACGCATTCGGAGTGCCATCGAGAGCCTGAACGTTGGGTTGACTCACAACGGCACAGCAGGCCTGACGCTGCCTCTCAGCGATATGCATGCGCGTGTACGTCGCTGAGAGGCATTTTTCCCTGCGACAGACAAGCAGTTGTCGGGGAAACAGTGCTCGAAACAGACGCCTGGCACAGCGCTGTCAAACCCCGTTGTCACTGATTTCAGAGCTGCTTCGTATGAGGAACTGCAAGGGTTCGAGAAGATCCAGTCTGCAAAAAAGGTATTGCACCTGATCACTACAGCCTGAAGGTCACTGCTGTCGTGCCAGATGTTTGGCGGCTTATATCCAGATATTGGTGCTGCAAATTTCAAGCCAGGCACCTGAAGCCAAGAGACAGCAGAAGCAGCCAGCAGCCTGGTTGTTATAACCCTAAGGCGCCTGGTTGCGGCCATCCCCAGCTCAGAGGCGCAGGAGTTGGCCGCAATACGTGTATCCTGAATAACCTCAGGCAGGCTGCAGTTGACTTGTTACATGAGCTTGCAGCAGAGTGGCTTGCTGTACGAGACACTCCTAGCGCAAGGTTGGGAGCTGATGGATGGGTGTGCTTTCAATGCATGCTGCTGTATACATCCATCATAAGGGTGCAGTGTCCTTGCAGGGCCAGCCAAACAGCTGAAGACACTTATTTGTTCTGCCAAGCATGCAAGCAGCCTGGGATGGAGTCGCACAACTGGTTTTGCAGAGACAATCATTGCAATAACTTAGAGCCTTGCATACACTTCTTGTATGCACCACCAACTTGAGGCTGCTGTGGCAGCTGCGATGAGTTAACTATGGATGTGTACAGTCTGTCTGCAAGTCACATGCTTGAGCATGCACCATACATGACAAACACCAATTCATGACAGCTTTTGACTTCCTTACAGAAAGTCAAAGTGAAAAGAGTGTTGCTGATTCAAGTGGGTGTTATACAGGCAAAATTGTGAGGCTGACATGGATGCAACATATATCAGACATAACTCAGGTGGCAGCAAAGCCATGGTGCTTGGAAGCTTGCCGCCATATGATTTCGGGCAAACGGTGTAGTAAGCCAAACAATGCATCATCACCTTGACTTGATGCATCTGCATGCTTGATGGCACAACCTGTGGCCTTGCATATGGTGATGCCATAGACACACTATGCAAAGTGGGGATGGTTCAGTAGCATTTCAGTATGTGCATTGTATGTATTAGCCCGCAAAGTGCCCGTCATTTGAAGTGATGACAAGGACTCAACTACATTTTGTCAGCATCATGTGCTGTAGGACACAGGCTGCATCACAGCTGACATTATATCAAATGCAGGGAGTCATGCAACAGCTGTCACATAGATTGTGCAAATCAGCCATCACCTGTAGTCCAGTGTAAATGGGGATGCTCAGCTGCCTCCAGCCATGCAAGGTTTGCGACGCATTTTGCATGCACTGTCATGGAGATACATGAACATGCACAAAATGTTTCACCTGGTCCAGGCAATCAGATCTAATGGCCCTTGCTGGGCTTGGGCCATGTTTGGCTTTGAGCGCTTTTGGAAGCATCTCACTGACTGGATAACTCAGACGTTGCACCCAGAGGCCACAATGTTCAATGCCCCACTCTGCTTTCAAAGCAACATGTGTGTCTCTGCCAGAAATGGAAGCACAGCAGCTTCTCACAGACTGGGATGATGCACTGTTGTAAGGATACGGCTGTGAGGCTCCCAACCTGTTCTACCACAAGCTCTCCACCTTTGACAGGGTCACCAATGAGCCCATCCTCCCAGAGTTTTACAAGCTGTACACGAATAGCATGTCAACATGAATGCGACTTGAAAGTTGCAAGTCCTCACACTTGTGACGTCTTTCGATGTGCAATGTAAACAGCAGCTGATAATTCTGCCATTGCTTGCTCTCAATTGGTGATGCAGATGCACATCTCTGGGACGCTGACTGCCAAAACAGGACCTCATATCGAGAGCTACCAAGACCTATACATACCTGACCCTGGGACACATGTTTAATGTTGGTAAAGATAACAGTAATGATGGTGATCCATGAGGCTGTGGTTTTTACTGGACCTCGTATGTTTGCAGCTCTTCTGTGACACCAAGCGCGAGGAGAGCAAGAAGGCCTACCTTGAACAGCCTTGCGGGAGACGAACAGGCTGCTGTCTGGAAGCATCGTTCTCCCCAGGATCAGGCCAGCTTACAGGAGCAAAGCCAGGTACGCCTTGGCTGCAGGGACACTGTCCAGCACATGTGTTCCCATGTGCACACCGAGCCATGCATAGAGGTCCTGGTTGCATTGACAGGGACATATGATGTGCTATGTTATGTTGTACAGTCCTCTTGGCGGTTCTGCAGCATGGCACAGTAGCTCCTGCACTGATAGGTTTTGGAAGCGTCCATTGTTGCCAAGAGTGTCTTTGCACTTTTGCTGCAAGGGCTGGCTGGAGCTGCCCGCATGAATGCCTTTTTTTCAGAGACTGCTGTTGTGTTATAATGTCATGTTGCGCATTTCTGCTACTGCAAGTACATCTGATCAACAAGTTGGTTCCCGCTGTGTCAGCATCATCTTGAATTGCTGAGCCACCAATGAAGCAGATGCAGTTTGAGTCATGCCTGCTTGCTGCACAGCATGAAAAGCGGGACTTCATACGACTCAACCAGCCTGGTTTGACAGCACACCTTCAGCAAGTCAAGCCGCTTTTGTTGCTTGCTTTTGCCTTGAGTTAGCGATGGCAGCAATGCACATGTTTGCCACTTTCTCCCATGCTTGCAGGTAGCATGGAGGCATGCCAGCAGAACTATCACAGAGGAAGTTGCTAGCTGTGCTCCTCGTGCTCTTACAATGTTGCCTGCTCTCCTGCAGGTGTGCAGTCATCACTTAATACTAATGCTGCTGTCTTCAGGCTGTGGCAGACTCTTGGTCAAGGGTGCAGCTCAACCACAGAAGAAGCAGAAGACTGCCATGTAGAATACTCTGCCTTGCCTGCCAGAAGCTGCAGGTGCTGTACAATGACTTGCATACAAGGCCTGCAGAGCTGGTCTGAGCGCAGATGCAAGCACTGTTCATAGTCAATCACATGACATTTGATCATGCACTGACACTGTGACATTGTCAAAAGCAGCTGCTGGCTTGGGAACAGCGTTGGTGCCAGTGGCAAGCTGGCCAATGTTGCTGAGCAGCCTGCTGTCAACAATATAGTCTTCTAACAGTCTGCTGAGCTAAGCTAGCTCAAGTTACACTTGCTGCAAGAAGATGCTGCATGCAGTCCTTACCGTCCAACATTCTGAAAGCAGAAGTGAAGCAAGTCAGACAGCTTGCTGTCTACAGGCATTGTGTCAATCGACTCTGGCAGCAAAACATGTGTTTACAGTGCAAACATTGCACCTCCTTAAATGCAGGCAGCTGGCAAGGTGGGCAATGGGAACACCACTCCACAAGGATGGAGATCATGCTGATGACAACCTTACTGTGGGACAGAAAGGGTTGTGGCGAGTCACCTCCTCATCAAAGCAGTTGTGCTGCACCTACTACAACAGAGTGCTTCTGCTTTTCCACCTGTCTCCCACATATACTGTACAGTTTTTGACAGTACTGTGCAGTCACTTTGTATGCAAGTCACATTTTGACAGTCAGTGCATACATGACAGATCAGCACAGGCCTTCTGTAAATGCTTGTGTCAAGGCAGTGCTTACCACACACTGCAGGAGGTTATGGCAGATGAAAACGCGTTTGCAACCAATAAAGCTGCTGCAAGAGGAGCACAAGGAAGAGGCGCAAGCGGAGCAGCTGTTCAGGCAGCTGATGCACAGCAACTGCGCAGGTCAAACCGGAACCAAGCAGTGACAAGTAATAAGTAGGCACACCGCATGAGGTCCAGCACTCGGCAGGACGGGCCTGCTGAAGTTCAAGTTGGCTCCCAGCGCCTGTTATTGTGGCCACCAACTTCCAACCTTTCTCAGTCTGGGTTCTGGTTTGAGAGGATTTGTACGTCGGTCTACAGACTAGCTAGACTTGCTGCAGGTAGTAAATGTTTTACTCCAGATGCATGTCTGCTGCTTGTAGCTAGGTGAGAAGGTCTAGCATAGGCATTTGCTTCTGCTTTCAATGATTAAGGACTGGTCAACGGTTCCATGTCTAGCTTGTTCATTATCGGCTCGTAAAGCAATACGATTGGTATTGCAACGATGTTGTAATCGTTATCGGATTGTGTGCCATTCTCCGTCGCTATGCAACGACGCGGCTGGTCATTAACAAAGCGCTATCGACTAGTGATTGAGTCGTTATCCAGTCGCTATGCGCACGTAATCAGCTCGTTAACAACGATCCAATAACTATCTGCTCGACTTCATAGTGATGCTCAGAAACAAACCAGAGGGACAAGCAAGCTGTCAGGGCAAGCATTGCTGCATGCACAGCAGCTGTCAGATTCAATTTTTGATATATGCATGCATGACATGCAGCAGCACTTTCGGTCAGATACATGGGATTATTGAGTGTACTGCAAGCCTTGAGCTTAGTTGCATTGCTCAGGTTCACTTGCACTGGTGCATAGACAGCGCCAGTCACATGCAAGAGCAGACAGCACCAATGAGTTAATTTCTTGGGCAATGCAAGATAGGTCTGTGTTGTCACACGGACAGCAATGGCCAGATCTGATTCTATTCTTGTACAAACATACATTGTTTTTAAGGCTGAGTGGTGTTGCTACATAAATGGTGGTAGTGATTCATGCCATGCATGCACAGCAAAGCTTGACAAGCACTGCCTCTGACACACAGATATGACTCACATCCTAACAACACTGTTGATCTGAATACACTGCAAGCTCAAATCTGTTTTGCCACATTCACGGTAATTACTTTATAAAGGTCAGAAAGCGCTTCTTCTGTACATGCCTGCATTGAACCACATGACAACAGCATTGTGCCACAAGCCAGTAGCTTATTTTAGACATGCATATGCTGTCTACTTGCGCAATGCCGCGCATGCTTGCGCTTACGCATATGCATGACCATGATCATGATAGCCTCCTCTAATTCAGCTTGTGCAGTAACCAGTCCTGCAGATTATGCTGGCCACTGATGGCCTCTGTACTTGTGCATCAGGCATCACGTCTTGTCGTCCAACACCTCAAGAGGCATGCTGCACTCTTCCCTGAACTAAGTGACAAGTAAATACCAAGTGCCAATTGGCCTATCCCTGCCAATTGGCCCATCCCTGCAGGTACATTTACAACCTTTGGGTTGTGCAAACACATGGATGATGTGCTGATGGTGATGATGTGTGGTTCCACAATCAACCCACAATCAAAAGATGAAGATTCAAAGCTGGCCATCACAAAAGTCTGCAGCTAGCAGCCTGACAGGGACACCAGAACTTGCTTGCCTACCTGGCATGGCGCCTTTTGCAGAGAGACGTTCATGCGCAACACCTGTGCTGCAAGCTGCCGCATGCATTGCTGCTGAGCTTGAAATAAACCTGTCACATCTGCAGCACTGCAGGATGGATGATCCTGTACAGCAACTGGGATGCAACACCACACCCACAGTTGCAGCTGACAAACCCATGCATGCACATATGTGACATGCAGTCTGGACGGCATCTCTGCTTGGTAGATGCTCAGGAGTGTATTTATTTCCTGTTAATGTCATGAACATTCATGGGGCAAGTGAGGGTGGTGTAGCAGCTAGTGGCGTTGCTGCCTCATCCTCATCTTCACTTTCCGAAGGCAGGGCTTCAGCAAAAGCTGCCTTGCCGCCAGCATTCAGCCCATTTGCTATGATGGCTGCAGAAAAAGAAAAGACTACACCTTTCGGCGTCAATTTAATGAGAAGCCAAGTATCATACCCGGCTGCCCAGGGATTGAAAGATGTTGAGGTTGTTCTAGCCCGCCCCGTTGTTCCTCCTGTTTCCTCTAGCTTGCAATGCATATCTGCCGTTGTTCTCTAGGTATCTCCTCTCCTTGATGATGTTGTG
>JAABUH010003646.1_pt1 | contig 13025 bp, 16 predicted proteins | sample 5559121 | NCBI WGS metagenome assembly JAABUH01 (sample SAMN10711871, study PRJNA513364) | rock metagenome | isolation source: Antarctica rocks | place: Antarctica: Victoria Land, Battleship Promontory nord | collected 2015-12-28 | reverse complement strand
GCTGCGGGGACGGCTGGTTGCCCGAGGACACGGATGGCGTATTTGCGTGCGTAGCCCGTCGCCGCAACGAATTCATCGAGGATGTGGCGCTTCTGTACGCCCCTCGCCTCACGGTAGCGCGGGGCGACCTGCCCTAAGAGCTCGCGCTTGGCCTGGAAACTCATGCTGGACCTCACTTTTTCGCCCCTCCACTGTGCCGGTGGCACGATCGCTTCGGGTTACATTATTCGTGAGGCAACATCTCCCTGAAAGTAAGATCTACCGTGATGCAATGCGCCGGCAATTCTAATTGTCGCTGAACACACCGCTATCTGGACCACATCTTGGCCCTGACGACGCGCAGCTCACGCGCCAACATCGCCTTCGTTGAGGCGGCGCACCTGCTCAAGCCGCCCGTCAGCCTGTTCACGCCGTCCCTCGTCGCGCAGGTCGCGGCGCGGCGCATCATCGCCGGACGGCCATAGGGGCGACGTGGCTTGCGGCAGACAGCCTATCTGGATCCAGTCGGCGCAGTCGGTATGCGCAGTAACTCCCGCCTGGGACCAGTTCCCCTGGCCCCAGCCGGGCTTGTGTGACCGGGACGCTATGGCCCGCTCATCGAGGGCATGCGGCACACGGCCCCCCAGGGGCGCGGGGAAGGGGTACGGTTCGCTACCGGAAGGGGAAGTGCAACTTCTCGACGCCCTGACGCTTGGCGGTTTCGCCGCGGCGGTCGTAACGGGCGGTGGTGACGACGGAGGCGTGGCCGGCGAGCTGCTGCGCGGCCGAGAGGTCCACGCCGGCGTCGAGCAGGTCGGAGACGAACGAGCGGCGCAGGTCGTGCGGCGAGACGTGCGGGACGCCGGCGTGCGCGGCGCGCTTCTGGAGCATGTTGTAGACGGCGATGGAGCTGAGGCCGTCACCGTGGACCTCCCCGACCTGCGAGACCGGGAGGAACAGCCTGCCCGCGCGGTCGCCGCGGCGGGCGAGCCAGGCGGCAAGGGCAGCGCCGGCGGTGGCGGTCAGCGGCACCAGGCGCTCCTTATCGCCCTTGCCGTGGCGGACGCGCAGCGTGGGCGGGTCCGCCGTGTAGTCGGCCACGGCGAGCGCCACCACCTCGCTGCGGCGCACCCCGCCTATATAAAGAACGGCCAGGATCGCGGCGTCGCGGGCGCCGGCGGGGCTGGGGTCGCGGCGGCAGGCCTCGACAAGAGCCTTGAGCTCGCCACCGGGCACGGCGCGGCCGGCCGGCAGCCGGGAGCCGCGCGCCCCCTTGACCTCGGTGACCCGCCGGTACTCCTCGTCGGTCAGGAGGTTCTGGTTGCGCGCCTGCTTGAGCACGCCACGGAGCGCGGCCAGGGTCAGGTTGATCGTTGCCGGAGCACGCTTTTTATCAGTGATCGGGTCTTTCTCGGCCAGGCGGCCCTTGATGTAGTCGAGGTGGTGCGCGCGCAGCTCGTGCCAGGGCATCGCGGCGGCATCGACGCCGATCAGCCGCGCGACGGTGGACAGGCGCTCCATGACGACCGTCTGACTCTTGGGGGCGAGCGTTGCCAGGTAGGCCGCCAGCGGATCGACGAGCGGCCGCGCGGGAAGCACGTCGGGAAGGGTCAAGACCGCGGGTTTTCTCGCGATCGCCGTCTCATGCGTGTTCAGGGGACTCCTCCTCTTCTCGCACGATGCACAGCCGCAGCTGTGGCGCCTTTTATCGCACACCCCTTGACGTGCGCATGTCACGCTGGATGAGACATGCCGTAGCTCAGGACCACATGAGACCACCGTGTTCATCGAAGCGGGCATTGGGCGCCCAAGCCACTTCCCATACGTTGTTCTCAGGATCGGCAAAATAGGCGCTCCGGCCACCCCATGACGCATCCATCGGCGCACGGAGGACGGTAGCACCGGCCGATCGCGCAGCCTCGATCGCTTGGTCGACCAATTCGGCACGCTCAACGTTCACAGCGAGGGTCACGCCCTTAAAGGATGCGCGTGCCCCTTCGATAGGTAGGTTGACCTCACGCGCTAGGTCGTCGAGTGGAAACAGAGCAAGTACGCCGCCGCCTGTCTTGAAGGTAGCGAAGCCCTCATCCTCCGGATGATACTCCTCCCATCCCAAACGATGATAAAAGGTGCGCATCGCGCTGAGATCGCGCGTACCGAGTGTAATTAGACTGACGCGTGCGGGTATCATCGCGCACATACCTCCCGATGAAATCTTCAGTAGGCCAACGCACAACTACTTTGGCTATAGATAGATGTGCTGTGGGTGGGTCGGCGCGGGAACTGCGACACAAGCCGCACAGCAATTATGAGACAGCGCGCGGACAAGGTGAGGTCCGACAACAACCTCCCGAAGTGTACCACACGTCGGGCTATCTGCTCAACCTAATGATAGTTAGGATAAGGGCTTGCCCCAAAAGAAAACGAGCCGCCGGGTCTGTCTATCCCGTCGAACTCGCTACCCTTTCAGTATACCATCCCCAGGGTCGGTTCGTCTAGGGCAGATTGTGCACCCTTTCAGGCTCTCGCTCCACGGCCCAGTTCTGGACATCTAGTGTCGGTTGTCGTAAAGGTTGCGCCGTTTGCCACAAAGCCTGCGCCGTTGTGTCATAAAGTTGAGCCGGGCTAACACTCACCCCGAATACGAATTACAATTCTCGTTCTCTCAACCAGATGCAATGGTCGAGCAATGCTGGCGTCAAGTGGGGATAGTGATGCTTGAGTTCGGCGCAGGCCAAAGTCACTAAACGTTGCGCGTCGTCCAGACGTACAGGTCGTCCAACGCTCTGTTCAACGAAACCGACCACCCACCGCCCAGGGCTCACGAAGTCATGCAGGCCGCAAAGGATGAAGAAGTAGCTCAATGCATTCTTCTGGCCAGGAATCGCACGAACGGCTTGTTGAAACGCGGTGTTCGCGGCAAGGGCCGAAACGTCCTGCAAGTAGTTTGCCCCATGGGCGAGAAGCGCCGTACCGAAATGATAGGAGGCTTCCGCCTTAAGGATGCCGTTCTTTGCGGAGGTTCGCTGGCGATTGATAAAAACCTTGTTTGTATATGTCTCTACGCCGACGCGTTCGACATCCTGAACGAATGCAGCCACCGATTGCTGGGCGTCCCGTGGAGGAAGCTCGTCCCTCTCACCCCACTTTTGCTGGAGGCTCCAATAATCGCAGTAGCGTTGGATGACCCGCTTGGTCCCTTCGTATCGGACGCCTCGGGAAAAGACCGTATCGATGAGACAGAGGGGAAGGCCCGTGTAGAAGTACTCCATCCCGAGTTGCGCTGTAGCGAGGTTAGGTAGCGCGGCGCAGTGCGCAACCACACGTTCAACATCGCGGTTCTGCACGGTGAGCATGAACATTTCCCTTCCTATCGTTAAACGGGTCAACGCCAACAATCATATGCGTCCGCCTAACTATAATGCCCCTCGGCTCTATGAGACTTTCTTTTACTACTCTCGGTTCGCTCATTTTCTGGGATGGTTCCGAGATTTGGCGCCATGGACGCGCGTTACGACCATTGTAATGCCAAATCCGGCGCCTGAATGTCCAGTTGTTGGCCCTCATGTGAACGCTACTCAATTTACGGCCACTTGATACGATAACCGCCGCCATGCTCGTCCTGCTTTCTATCGGCGCTACAACGCCATCAGCGAATTATTTTTTTCAAGCAGCAAGGACTACGATATGAGCATCGGAAATGGTGCCCCAGCGTGGCCGTCAGTTATCGTATCGAATGGCCGGATTTCGCGTAGCGAACACACCGACGGGCGCCCGACATGGCGCTGGTGCGCAGTGGGACCGGATATCACCCCCGCTCGCCTCGCACGCCCGCCGGTACCGCTCCACGCTGGCCCGGCTGCCCGGCGGCGTGCCCGCGCCACCAGCACCGCCGTCGCGGTCATCCCCCTGCCCCAAGAGATAGCGCTTGATGGCGCACCGCCAGCGGCGAGTGGCCACCTTCCTACCCTCCTGCAGGTCGGGGCGTGATCTCCCGCCCTAGCCTCCGGATCGCCAGCGACATGCTCGCCATGGTCAGCGCGCCGCCGGACCCACCGCCACTGCGCCCGTGCGACCCACGCCCACCCACGGGCACCGCCGGCACGCGACATGGGGCGCGCGCCCACGATCTCCCGCAGCGGCCGATAGCCCCACGCCCTCCCCCCCCCACCGCGCAGGCGTCCTGCGTCCCATGACACTCCCTCTCCCCTTCGTGCCTGGCAGGCCCATCCCTCCTCCCCGGCCGGATGCGTGTGGGCCGACACGCCGCTGCGCTACACTACATGCATTATGGCCGAGCATCCCCCCTGCGAGCCCCTGGCCCCACCCGCTGCCTCCGCTCCCCTGCCCCTCGCTGCGGAGCGCGCCGGCGTCGACGACGCGTCGTACCACGCGCCGTGGCCCCCTTGGCCCAGACCATCGCCCAGCAAACTACCACCATCGAGCGCCTGGCCACCGCGCTACGTGCCCTCCACGCCGCGCTGCCGAACCCCGTGGCACCGGAGATGGCGCCGGACGCGCCGGCGCGGCATCCCCACGCGCTCCAGGCCTATCAGGATGCACAACAGGACATTGCAAACCGGGAGGACATCCAGGACCGTCGCGTGGCCGATCGCCGCACTCGTGACGCGGTGGGGATCGTGCAGGACCGTCGCGTGGCCGATCGCCGCGCCCAGCAGGATCGGGACCGCTTCGAGGACGCCGTCATGGCCCAGTATGTTCCTCCACCCCTCGCAGCCGCTCCCCCACACCCGCCGCCTGACACTCCGCCCGCTTCCTAGCGCGCCGCTAGTAGTCCGTCAAGCCCGGTTTAAACAGTTGGGCCGGTCGTACCCCCCCGGGGCCGCCGGCATCCTGCCGGCAAGCGTTTGCCGGCAGGATGCCGGCGGTCCCAGGAGCAACTGCTCAGAGTTCGCTTGACGGACTACTAGCCTGAATTATTCATGGGCATTTTGGTCTAATCAGATTGACCGTATCTGGCTGAACACCCACCTCTGTAGACCGGCTGAAGCGACCGTAGAGCCGATTTTGGCGTCCAAAGTGGACTCTGAGAGCCTGCAAGGGCGCCATCAGCAACCAATCCAATTCGATGAATGTTTTCATGAATAATCCAGGCTAGGGCCGCCCGCGTCGTGACCAGTCGCCGTCCCTCCCGTCGTCGCATCGCCCTCACCCACGGTGCCCGCTCGTCGCACCCTGACGACACCCGCCCGCACCTGCTATAGTCCCCCCAGCAGCCTCCATCGTCCACGTCCCGTGTCTTCCCGGTGCCGCCCCTCGCCACACCGCAGGACGCCCGGACCTACGCGCCAAGGCTGCCACCATGTTTCGCCCGTACCCGCGCCCCCCCTGCCCCGACTGCGGTGCCGACGACGCCCTCGCCTTCCACGCCTCCTACCGCCATCGCCCGCCCCGCGCCCTCCGCTGGCTCGCCCGTGTCTTCCCCGCCCACCTCACCCTCGTCTACACCTGCGCCGCCTGCCACCAGCGCATCCTGATCAACACTATCCGCCTTCGCTCCCTCACCCTCCTCCCATCCGCCGCACAGCGCGCCCGCTCGCCGGCGACGACGCCACCGCAGTCACCCGCCTGCGCCATGTATACTAGGACATCGGTTCTATATAGAGGCTTAACACACAGCGCCGTCGAGAGACCCTGGGCCGCGCGGGCGTGGCGCGCACCGAACGGGCTATGGCACCGAGGCGCGAGGCCCTGTATCGTCCCAGCAAGGGAGGGCGGCGTGGGCGCGCATCCGGGCGCGCACCCCTAGCGTACGGCCATCAGACCAGAGGGAGGAGGACGAGGAGTGGGCATGGGACAGAGCTGGGGCGTGTGGACGCTGCCTCTCCTCGCGTCGGCGCTGGCCCTCGGCGTGTCGCCCGGCGATCAGGCCCGGACGATCCACCCCGCCCCTGCGCTCTGGCGTACCGCCACGCTCGGCCGCCCTGGTCCGGCCGCCCCCGACGGGCCGCGCCCCTCCATCGTCATCCGCGATGCGCAGGGCGACACCGAGTACCGCTGGGGCGTCATTCCCGTCGGGCTGGCTCCGTCCGGCGCCTTCCTCGACGCGGCGGTCTGGCCGACACTTGCGCTGGCCGCCCGGCACAACGCCCAGGCCCGCGCCCAGAGCGTGCGCGGCGAGGGCGGCACCGTCCTGCCCCTGCTCGCGCTCGGGAACCGCACGGCCCTCGCCCCGACGGCCTGGGCGCGCGGCTATCGCACGCCGACCCATTGCACGCTGGTGGCTGGGGAGACGTACCACAACGTCCAATTCACGCTCGCGCTCTACAGCGACCACGCGCCGCGGACCTGTGCCCCCGAACAGCGCTGGCTCGCCCGCGCGCTCCGTCTGTTGTGGGGGCAGGCCGACGCCTATGCCCGTGCACACCGGCCCTGACCGCGCCCCCCCTTCATAGGATGTCTGGCTACCAAGAGACGGCCGAAAGTGTCAGGCGTCAGAGTTCTTGATAGGGGTGGCGACGTCGTTTTGCGTTCGCATCCATGAGCTATTCGCGCTCACGGCGAGCCGATTTCACCCGTCGCTGCGAACTCCACAATGACGTCACCACCGCTATCATCTTATGTGCATTCTTACACGGGGGCCGGACAATCGTCGCAGCGACGCGCTATAATAGAGATTATGATTGCAGCGATTCGTTGGATGCGCCTGGTCAGCCTCCTCGCCCAACTCATCCTGGCTCTCTCTCTCCTCGCCGCCATTGCCGCTGCCCTCTGGCTCGCCTACGCGGCCGTCACCCAGCTGGACATCCCACTCTGAGCGCGCGACACCGCACGCCCTCCCCTCACCACCGCAACGCCCCCGCTTCCACCACCGCCCCCTGCTGCAGCTGCCGCGCGCGTGGGCCACGGGCGCTGTGCGCGGCCAGCATCATCAAGGCCCGTGTGACGGGCGTCCCCAAGCCACCCGCGATCGAACGTTTGTCCCGGAGGGCGCGTTCGCGCCGCATGTGGCGGGCGTGTCCGCGTGCAACCGGGCCAGCACGGGCACGGTCTGATCGACGCCGCTATCCCCGTGTGACCCCACCTGTGGCGCGTGCCGCGCATCTTCGATGATGCAAAGTCCTTTTACGCGCTGTTGACATGATGCGGCGCTGTCATGGTACACTACCAGCAGCTAGGCTCAGGGGCGCGGCGGGATGCCCACGGCGTGCCTCGTGGCACGCGCCCGCACCGCCCGCTCCCACCCACACGCGGCATCGTCTGTGCCGCCCCCTCACGTATGGGTCCAGATGACACATGCCACCGCTAGCGCGACAAGGAGGCCCCATCTATGACGACAACAGGTAGCGACATCGTGGCCGGGATGGACGTGCAGGGAGAGAACACCGAGCGGATCGGCCAGGTGACGGAGGTCGGGGCGACCGGCGTCGTGGTGCGTGTGCAGCGCGATCTGTACGTGCCCTTCACCGCGATCCACGCGATCCAGGAGGGGCAGGTCGTCGTGACCAGGGAGCCCGACGCAGACCACCGCATGCCGGAGCAGCTCCTCCTGGACAACACGCAGGACGAGCTCCCCCTGGTCGAGGGCTATACCGTGCCCGATACCTCCACCTTCTACTAACGCGACACGCGGCGCGACCGTGCGGGTGTCTACTCCCCTGGACGACCGCGGGGCGGGGCGCGGAGCCTGTCCTATGGATTCCGCGCCCCGCCCTTTTACGCCTCGGCTTACGGGCGACGGGGGGCGCGTGTGCCGACGCGCCAACGCCGCGATCCTGGGGCCGGTGGGCTGTATGCACAGGCCCCGATGGCACAACGTATGGTACGCGCCAGGCACGGTAGATTCCGGCCTGTCACCGGACACCGGCCCGATGGACCGCAGAGGGTCCGTCACAATAGGCAAGGAGGTACACGCATGGCACGCCACAGCTCGACCACGACGCGGGAGGGACACACCCTGATAGCGCCTTCGCCGGCGCTGTCGTCGCGCGCCGACGAAGCCATCACGGAGCAGGACAAGGGCGCGAGTGGCCGCAACGCACACGACCTGGGCCTCGACGCACAGTTGAATGCGCGGTTCGCGTACGGCCTGCGCGAGGACGACTGGATGGAGAAAAGCTAGCAGATGGCCCCCTGATGCCGGCCACGCTACCCACCCGCACGACCCGCACCGACCGCGCCGTGCATGCCCTGGGGGTCCGGGCGCTGTCCCCGCTCCTGGATCGTCCACGCGGGGACGGCGCCCGCACCGTCGAGGTGCTGACGTCCGACGACGCGCGCCTGTTGACGCGCTATCGGGCGCCGCACTCGGCGCGGCGCTGGCTCACCCGTCAGAGCCCTGCGCCGACGAGGCGCCAGCCCCCCTCCCCCAGCGGCGTGTCGCGCCACGGCCCGTCATCTGTCGCCGCGGGACGGATCACCCCGGCCGCGCCAGCCGCGCCGGGAGCGACAGTCACCACCACACGATGACACGATCACACCGACGAGACGGAGAAGACAGCCATGATGACGACAGACTGCACGCGCGTGCGCGCCGGCATGGACGTGTGTGGAGCGAGCTGTCCCGGCTACCACGCTCATCCATTGGTACGCCCGGATGAGCGTGGTAGCCGGGACATGTGGGACCGGCTCACCGACTCCGACGCCTTACAAGTTGACCATCATCCCGTCCCCGTGCTAGAGTAGATGTCGTTGACAGATACGCCGAGGAGCGTGTGGGCATGTCGTTGGGTCCGGTCGAGCCCTCGCGGCGGATGCGTGGCAGCGGCCTGCTGCACGGCTTCTTTGAGCCCTGTGTGCTGTTGTTGTTGAGCGAGAGTCAGGTGCCCGCGCACGGCTATCGGCTCCTGGCGCGCCTGACCAGCTGGGGCGTCGGGTCGGCTGCGGATCGCGGCAACCTGTATCGCCTGCTGCACCGGCTGGAGCGCGACGGCCTGATTCGCTCGACGCGGCAGGCCGGCCACGGCGGACCGGAGCGGCGCGCGTACCTGCTGACGGCGGCGGGGCGCGCGACGCTGGCCCGCTGGGAGGACGTGCTGGAGCGCGACCGCGCCGCCCTCGACGACTTTCTGCGCCGGGCGCGCAAGCAGCCCCGCTACCGCGGGGAGGGGAGGATCAAAGTGACCTACGTCATCACGGAGCCCTGCATCGGAGTCAAGGACGCCAGTTGCGTGGCCGTCTGCCCCGTCGATTGCATCTACTCGACCAACGACGACGAGCAGTACTACATCAACCCCGACGAGTGCATCGACTGCGGCGCCTGCGAGCCGGAGTGCCCGGTCAACGCCATCTTCGCCGAGGACGAGGTGCCGACGCAGTGGCAGAACTTCATCCAGATCAACGCCGACTACTTCAAAGACCGCTAACAACGGCCGCACCGCCGGCCCCAGGCCGCGCCCGAGAAAGAAGCGCTGTCCCCATCGCTGACCACCGCGCCCCTCCGCCCCGGCGCCGGCCCCAGGCCGCGCCCTCCTACGTGCATCCGGTTGGACCGGACGGCCCGTGCCGTCCGGCAGGATGCCGGCTGTCGGCGCTGCTGCATACGCCGCTGTGCGGGCTCAGCGGCGGTCTGGCCGGGCTGGTCGTCGTGAGCTGCGCCGCGTTGCTCATCGTCGCTGGCCTCCCCGTGTCGTCTCCCGCCTCAGCCACGCGCCGCTGTCGGCCTGACCTACCTGGCCTTACCGCCGCTGGTGCGGCCGCGGCCACTGGAGTTGCTCAAGCGCGTGGTGCGGGGCACGGCGTTCATCCTACGGGGGCATCGACCACCTCGTGCCGTCCGGGCGCCTGGCCACGGTGCGGGGGGACGTCGTGATCGTACTCTATGTCCTGGACCTGGGGCTGATTATACGGGACCACCTGCGGCGCGAGGACGGCGCGACGCCCTAGCGTCGCGCCGTCCTCGCGCCGCAGGAGATACGCTGTGGACATGACGCTGCGCGTCTCGGTCACCGACCGCTGCGGGGCCTGCGCGTCTCGGTCACCGACCGCTGCGGGACCTGCGCGTCTCGGTCACCGACCGCTGCACCTTCCGCTGCACCTTCCGCTGCACCTACGGTATGCCCAAGGAGGTCTTCGGGCGCGACTTCCAGTTCCTGCCGCGGTCCGCGTTGCTCACCTTCGACGAGATCGCGCGGCTGGCGCGCCTCGCCGTCGCTCAGGGCGTGCAGAAGATTCGCCTAACGGGTGGCGAGCCGCTGGTGCGCCGCGACCTGGAGCAGTTAGTCGCGCTGCTGGCCCCGATCGACGGACTCGCCGACCTGACGCTGACCACGAATGGAGCGCTGCTCACGCCAACGAAAGCCCGCGCGCTCAAAGACGCGGGCTCAAAGACGCGGGCTTGCAGCGCATCACCATCAGCCTGGACGCCCTCGACGACGCCATCTTTATGGCCATGAACGACGTGGGCTTTCCCGTCGCCAAGGTCCTGGCGGCCATTGAGGCCGCGGTGGCCGCCGGTCTGGCCCCCGTCAAGATCAACATGGTGGTCAAACGCGGCGTCAACGAGGGCAGCATCCTCGCCATGGCGCGCTACTTCCGGGGTAGCGGGCACATCCTGCGCTTCATTGAGTACATGGACGTGGGGACGACCAACGGGTGGCGGATGGAGGATGTCGTCCCCGCGGCTGCAATCGTCGCGCGGATCAACGCCGCGTGGCCGCTCGGCTCGCACCCGTCGAACCCACGTACACGGGCGAGGTCGCCACCCGCTGGCGGTATGTGGACGGCAGCGGAGAGATCGGTGTGATCGCCTCGGTCACGCAGCCGTTCTGCCGCACCTGCACGCGCGCCCAGCTCTCGGCCGAAGGCTGGCTCTACACCTGCCTCTTCGCGAGCCAGGGCCATATATACAAGCAGGTCCACTATTCCACGCTCACACTGCGCGTTACGGACACGTCCCACATGAGAACGACGCGGACACAGCGCGCGCGGATTGGCGCGCCCACTTTGACGGAAAGCGCGGATCGGCGCAACAACTCTGACGTTGTGGGTCGCGGTAGCCCTGACCGCCACGTCACACCCTTGACCAACCACTCGCGTGGGTGTTTACTGATGGTGGACGGAGGACGAGATACCGGGAAAGGAGGGGCGAGACATGGCTATGTACGAATTCGAGTGCCCGGCGTGCGGCGTGCGCTTTCAGGTCACGGTGCCGATGCACGAGCACGACCGCTTGAAGGAGCAACCGCCGACCTGCCCGAAATGCGGGCAGCAGCACGCGCATCAGGTCGTCTCGCACTTCGAGTGTAAGACGCCAAGCGGGTACTAACGACGGTGGGTGGGGATCGCTCGCGCGGTTGACTCCCGGTGCCGAGCACAGACCATCGGCCCGACGGCGCGTGCCCTGTACCAGCACATTGCTCCTGTTAGCGCCCCTAGTAGTCCGTCAAGCGAACTCTGAGCAGTTGCTCCTGGGACCGCCGGCATCCTGCCGGCAAACGCTTGCCGGCAGGATGCCGGCGGCCCTGGGGGGGTACGACCGGCCCAACTGTTTAAACCGGGCTTGACGGACTACTAGCCCAGCCCCGCGACCGACGCGGCGCACCGCGCACTCCCGCGCCACCGTGTATCGGTTACATAGCGCGGCCCGCGTTCCGTGCGACGAATGGATGAATATCGTCGCATGGATAAATTAAACGGCCAGCACAGCCCTCAATCCAAGCATGATACTCGATGGACCGCCCTGTAAGTCACAAGGATAGCTTCACCCTGCGCTTCCCACGACGACGCTCACAGCAATCTACACCTTTTCCCGCGCCGAGTGCCGCCATGGCCAGCACGTACGGTTGGCCAGGAGATGCCGGAATAGCGCGCCACCCGTCGTCATTCCCTGGGGATGGTCAACGTGTCCACCAAGCCGTAGAGCAGGTCGCACGCCTCCTCGAAAGGGACGAAGAGTACGCGTGTTGTTCCCTTCAATTCGTCGTATCCCCGTCTTGCTCGCTCCATAATCTCGGGATGATGAAAAGCGGCGTGTGAGACGGAGATATTGCGTGCTGCTGCCTTACGCAGCAGAAAATCCGTGACAAGAGCACGGTCGAGCGGCAGCCCCTGGCGCAGGACGACCGCGATATCGAGCAGGTCTTGGGGGCGTGCGCGCTTACGGATCGGCTGCTGCAGGAGGGCGCGCAGCTTCTCCGCGACGATATCCTCGACGGTGCTGATCCGCAGGGGGTACGTGCCGTCTATGTCGCGCGGTTCGTCGGTACGCTAGAATGCGGGTAGACAGCATGCGCCGATGCCAAAGGAGAATACTGTGACGCCAACCGGCGGCCTCGTAGGCCATCTCATCTTCATCGCGATCCTGCTCGCGACCGTCATCCTCGTGACCGTGCGCACGCGCCGTCTGGTCGGCTTCCTACGCCTGGGCGTGTCTGACAACCGCTTCGACGACCCGCTCGGCCGGCTCAAGACGGTCGCCATCAACGTCCTGCTGCAGCGGCGTCTGCTCAACAACCGGCTGGCCGGGACGGTTCACCTGCTCATCTTCTACGGCTTTATCGTCATCACGCTCGGCACGATCCAGCTCATCCTGGGCGGCCTCGCGACGAGCCTGGGGCTGCCCCTCGTCGGCGGCGACCCCGTGTATCAAGTCGTGCTCGATGTCTTCGCCGTGCTCGTGCTCGTCTCGTGCGCCGTGGCCGTCTACCGCCGTGTGGTGATGCGGCCGCCGCGCCTCGACAACAGCGGCGACGCCTTCTTCATCCTGGGTTTGATCGCGCTGCTGATGGTCTCACTGCTGCTGGCCGAGGCCTTCGCCATCCGCGCGGGCGGCAGCACGACCGCCGCGGCCTCACCCGTCGGCGGTGGTCTGGCCCTGCTGCTTGGCGGCATTAGCATAGCGGCCGCCACGACCCTCTACGCCGTCTGCTGGTGGGTACACATCCTGACCGTGTTTGGCTTCGCCATCTACCTGCCGTCCTCCAAACACCTGCACCTCGTCGCGGCCGTCCCCAACACCTACTTCCGCCAGTCCGAGCCCAAGGGCGCGCTGCCGAAGATCGAAAACATCGAGGAACAGGAGCATTTCGGCGTCGGCAAGATCGAGGAATTCTCCTGGAAAGGTCTGCTCGACCTTTACTCGTGCA
>JAABUH010003645.1_pt1 | contig 13025 bp, 13 predicted proteins | sample 5559121 | NCBI WGS metagenome assembly JAABUH01 (sample SAMN10711871, study PRJNA513364) | rock metagenome | isolation source: Antarctica rocks | place: Antarctica: Victoria Land, Battleship Promontory nord | collected 2015-12-28 | reverse complement strand
TCCGCGACCGTGCCCTGCCGGTGTCCTGCGTTACTCACGCGCGGTCGCCAACCGGGCACCTCATCGAACAGCGGTATCCCAGCCGTGCAAGCCGCAGCGGCGTTCTCTCCGACAAGCTGCTAGGGAAGACCGCGCAGGAAGTGCGGGAACCTGACAGCGAAGCGGCGCCAGCCCGTTCAATATTAAACACTCCTTCGACCCCTAGTGCTCCTGAGGCACGAAAAGGCGCGGCTGTAGAGGAGCGACGACAAGCCCTGGAAGAGCAGGTCCGTGTGGGGACGCGGCACCTCGTTCAGGCTATCGGCATGATACAGAATGCCGGCGTCGCCGTGCCGGACGATATCCACGACGAACTTGAGGCGGCTTATCGCTCTCTGGGTGACTATCTGGACGTCACCGTTTGAGCGATCGGGCGCGCCGGGGAAAGGGGCGGGGGCCGTCGAGACGATCGTCGCCACGATCGCCGGCACCGATATCGCTCCGCGCAGTGCGTTCCCTACCAAGTTCGTCCGAAAAGGCTATTTGACATCTCGTTCCCTAGGTGATATTCTTCGGATGGAGGCTTTGACGGTGATACCACTTGTCATTGCCTTTTTCTTTATCCCCTGCGGTGGCCTCATCCCACGCGGCAGCTTCTTAGGGCACACCCGTTCCAGCGTCCGCAGACAGCGTCCGCAGATCTTGAATGAACGTGAACGAACCGACCCAATGGCCGCCGGTGCACGTCCGAGGTGGTTGGAGTCGCTTCACTTTCTCGCCGAGGTCGTCAAGCTCTTCCCGCCTTGGATTGCTCATACGCCGTAGCCGCACGTTGTTTGCCAGGATATAGGCCACCAAGTCGGCGAGCATGATGCCCGTCGTCAGATCGCTGTGGACGAAGAAGGGCTCGGGCACGACGCGTCGTGAGCGTGACTGGCCTGTGCTGGTCCGCAGGAAGTAGGCGGACATCTGCCCTACTAAGATATGTGATTGTGCCTTCTCGATCTCGTCGAACACCACCACGCCGCGCTCATGTGCCAGTTGCGCATTGACAAAGTTGAAAAAACGCTCGAACAGATAGCGATAGTCCTTCCGAAGGAAGTCGCGCGTGGCGGGATGCGGCGCATCGGGCTTAACAATGCTGGCAAAGGTCCGTACCTCATGCGCGTGCGCCAAATCCAAGACCTGCTCCACAAAGGCGATTTTCGCCTGACCCAAGGCCGTCAGGCGATCCCTGCGCGCTTCTGAGCCGTCGGTCAAGCTGGCCCTGGCCAGTTCAGCGCGTTGAGGTGGCAGAAATGGCGGCAGTTGCGCAGCCAAGCGAAAGGCCTTTTTGGTCAACAGCTTCTTGGCTTTGAGCTCTCGCTCGTCACCACGCGCGTACGTTGTTCCGAAACACTCTCGCTCCGCTCTCTTGATGGCACAGATCAAGTCCCACAACTTCGTGTCGTGCACCGCAACGCCCGCTAACACCTCGTATGGTGAATCCCGATGATCTTGACCGCTTTCGTCGACGAACATGAAATAGGCCATCGTGTGTCATCGTCTCCTACTCTCTCGCGAAGTACACGGCCACACTAGAGGCGGTGTGACCATCGAGCACCCGCCGCCCCCGTTTCCTGCGGCCGGCGACCCGACTGTGTTCGGCGTTTGAAAGCGGGCTCACTGCGACGCCACCGAGCAGGGGCCGCAGGCAGTGTGGCGTCGTCCGTCGTCAGGGTAACGCGCTCTGCCGCGCCCTCGCCGCGCTCACCGCGTCCCCTGCCCTTGCGCGCGGGCCAGCACCGCCTCGGCCTCGGCCACGACGCTGTACGGCCGTCGCCTGAGCTGCCGCCGGCGTTCCTCGCCCGCCGCACGCGCGGCCCGCTCCGGTCCCTTCATGGCGCGGTCGCCCCGGATAATCACCGTGCACAGCGTCACGTAGACGATGAGAGCGACGAGGGCCGCGCGCGCATCGCTCATCGGCGTGCCTCTCCCCGTTAGACTCCAGCCCAGCAGGCCGAGACCGGCCACGCCGACGAGCGCCAGGATCGTCCAGGTGAGCCGCTCCCAGACCCAGAGCCGGTGCGTTGTACCCCGATCAGCCTCCTCGCTCCCGCCCCACTGCGCCATCGTCTCGCGTCCCCCTCCTACTCAAGTGTACGCCGTTGCCCGCCGTCGCTCACGCCGCGTGGCAAAGGGCGCGGCGTGAGCGTTTCTCCCCGGCCCCCAGGGCCGGCCCTGTGTCGCCCACGCCGCTTAGCCCCACGCTCCCACACAGGCGCGCGCTGCGGCGCGCGGGAAAAGGCGGCGTCACCTCTTGTCGATCAGACGCCGCGCGCCCCCTTCGAGGCGCGACGCCCGCGCAAGGAGCAGCAGCGCCGGGCGCGGGCCAGCGCCAGGTCGGCCGCCGTGATGATGGTGCGCGGGGCGCGCCGACGCGCAAGCGCGGCCTGGACCCCGCGCAGCCCAATAAACACGCCGCACAACGCCGCGTAGAGTGCCACACCATGCTCCTCTCTCGCCATCCTCATCACCGATCGCGTTGCTGCGGGGGGGACGTGCAACGTCTCGACGGCCTGACGCTTGGACGCCTCGCCGCGGCGGTCATACCGCTGGGTCGTCGTCACGTTGGCGTGCCCAGCGAGTTGCGGCACGGTCGAGATATCGACCTGGGCCTCAAGCAAGTCACTGACGATGATGTGGACACTTGTCAGGATCATCGCCCCCCTATAGCTCCCCGCCCTCCCGACGCTCCCACTCGCGCGCCTTGCGCTTGGCCGATTCCCGGTTGTGCACGATGTACACCTCCAGGCTGCGCAGCGAGGAATGCCCGCTGAAGCGCTTGAGCTCGACCTCGGTGTAGCCCTTGGCGGCGCGGGCACTGATCGCCGTGTGCCGCAGTTGGTGCAGGTCCCAGTCCGGTGTGTACCCCTTCCACAAGGTGTCGGCCTGACGGTAGGAGAGCCGAGCATAGCCCTCGGCCGTCAGGTCAGCGTGGCGCGGGTTGCGCGCCTTCCGCGCCGTGATGAAGAGCGGACCGTGCGCCGGTTCGCCGCGTTCCTTCACATAGGTGTCGAGGTAGCCAGAGACGCGGCGGGAGAAGAACGTCTCACGCGGCTTGTCGCCCTTGCCCTGGACGCGGATGCACCGTTCCGTCCAGTCGACATCCTCGATATTGACGGCGAGAGCCTCGCGGCAGCGCAGACCGCCATCGTAGATCAGCCAGAAGAGGGCGCGGTCGCGCGCGGCGCGGATACCACGCAGCACGGCCTCGACCCGCTCTGGATCGAGGGCGCGGGGGCCACCGCGCGTCTGGGGACGACGCTCCAGGCCAACGAGCGGGTTGGCGTCGAGGTAGCCCTGGGTCTGACACCAGCGCGCCAGGCTGCGCAGGGCGGCATAGCGGCGATTATAGGTGCTCGCCGCCAGCGGTTCCTGGGCGGCGAGATAGGCGGCGGCCGCGGCGGGCGTGAGCGCCGTCGCGACAGGCTGGTCGCCGACGTGAGCGAGCAACGGGGCGAGATCTTGGGCATAGCTCTCCCGCGTGCGCGTGCTGAAGCGCGAGCGCGCCAGGAAGCGCTCGACGGCCACGCGCAGCGACGGGATCAGCGCGATCGGTGAGGCCACCCGTGTCAGCGGTGCGGCGGCCATGTCGCTCTCCCCCATCCCCTGAGCGCGTCCAGCACCAGACCGGCGACCACGCGCGCGGCGTGGCGGAGGGCCAAGCTCAGGGTCGCCCCAACGACGAGGCCAAGAGCGATCGCTGCCCCCGTGGTCATGCGCCACCCCTCCACGCTACCCTATCGCATATAATACGTAGTGTACACCACTCGGACGGAGGGGTGTTCACGCTCACGGCGACGGCGGAAAGGGTGGGTTATCGCACCTAATTGTCCATTAGGTGCGATACCGGCGTGCCCTCGGTACCTGACGTAGGGAGAATAGGAGTGTCGCCTGGGACAGGGGACAACCGGGCTATTGCAGCGCGCCCCGACGGATGGCATGCTAGAAGGGACGCCGTCGGACAGTGCGCGAGCGACGCATGCGGTCGCAGGACGGTCGGAGACCTATCCGCCGCTCACGCGGACGACGTACTAGATTGATAGATTGAGTGATGACGCGTAAGATCCCCTTCCCGCCTTCCTTCCTCGATGCCATCGCGCCTCGGCAGCGCGGGGACGCGTCGCCGGAGGCCACGTCCGGGGCGCTCCCCGCGGGGGGCGGACCCGTGCCGGGCCTGCCGCCCTTCCTTGATCAGGCCATCGCGGCCAGTGTGAACGGCATTTGCATCACCGACGCTACGGGCCCCGACAACCCCATCCTCTACGTCAACCCGGCCTTCGAGCGCATGAGCGGCTACACTGCCGCCGAGGTCGTGGGGCGGAACTGCCGCTTCCTCCAGGGGCCGGACCGCGACCAGGACGCCGTCGCGACGCTCCGCGCGGCCATCCGCGCTGGCGCTCCCTGCCAGGTCGTGCTCCGCAACTATCATAAAGATGGCGCCCTGTTCTGGAACGAGCTCTACGTGTCGCCCGTGCATGACGCCTCCGGGGGCCTGCTCGCCTTCATTGGCGTGCAGAACGACATCACGGCCCGCACGGAGTTGGAACGGCAGATCGCCGATGACCACTTCCATGCGCTCGTCGCACACGCCTCGGACATGATCACCCTCATCGATGCAGAGGGGACCATCGTCTACGTGAGCCCGGCGATCGAGCGGGTGCTCGGCTACACGCCGGAGGAGGTGACCGGGACCTCGATCCTCGCCCTGCTCCACCCCGACGACGTGGCCCCGGCCCGTGCGGCCCTCGCGCACGCGCCCCGGTCGGGGGGCACGCCCGTCCGGATCGAGGCGCGTTGCCGCCACCGGGACGGGTCCTGGCGCGCTCTCGACACGGTCGGGACAAACCAACTCGCGGTCCCGGCCATCGGGGGCATCGTGCTCAACGGCCGCGACGTGACCGCGCGCAAGCGGGCCGAGGAAACGCTCCGGCATCAGGCCCGGCACGACGCCCTGACCGACTTGCCGAACCGCACCCTGCTGCACGAGCGCATCCGCGCGACGCTCGGCGACATGTCCGCCGCCCCCCGGCCGCTCGCGTTGCTGCTGCTCGACCTCGACGGCTTCAAGGAGGTCAACGACACCTTCGGTCACGAGCGGGGCGACACGTTGCTGCGCCAGGTGGCCGACCGGCTCCAGGGTGTGACCCGCGCGGACGACACCGTGGCGCGCCTGGGGGGCGACGAGTTCGCCGTGCTCCTGCCCGGGGCCGACGCGGCCGGAGCGGCGCGGGTCGCGGAGGCCATCCGCACGGCGTTGGACGCCCCCCTGTCCGTCAAGGGGCTACTGCTGCGGGTGGGCGCGAGCGTCGGCGGCGCGCTCGCGCCCACCCACGGTCTGGACGGCGACACGCTGCTGCGCCGCGCCGACGTGGCCATGTACGTGGCCAAGCGCACGCGGCAGGGCTACGCCCTGTATGAGCCCACACAGGATCAGCACAGCCCGGAACGCCTGGCCCGCGGCGGCGCGTTGCGCGACGCCCTTGAGCAGGGGGCGCTCACGCTGCACTATCAGCCGCAGGTCGACCTGGCGACCGGCCGGGTCACGGGGGTGGAAGCGTTGGTGCGCTGGCCCCATCCCGCGCAGGGGCTGATCCCGCCCGATCGCTTCATCCCGCTGGCCGAGCAGACGGGCCTGATCGCGCCCCTGACCGCGTGGGTCCTCGCGGAGGCGATCCGGCAGTGCCGGGCGTGGCAGCGCGCGGGGCGGTTGTTCGCGGTCTCCGTCAACCTCTCGATGTGGAACCTGCACGACCCGACGCTCCCCGACCGCGTGGCCGCGCTGCTGCGGGAGCACGGGCTGTCGCCGGCCTGGCTGCGCCTGGAGTTGACGGAGAGCGCACTGATGGCCGACCCGGAGCGCGCGCTGGCTGTGATGGCGCGGCTCTCCGGGCTGGGCGTCGGCCTGGCGGTCGACGACTTCGGGTCGGGCTACTCCAGCCTGGCCTATCTCAAGACGCTGCCCGTGGACGAGCTCAAGATCGACAAGGGCTTCGTGCGCGCGATGGCCACAGAGGAGCGCGACGCGGCGATCGTGGCCTCGACGGTGGCGCTGGGGCACGCGCTGGGGCTACGGGTCGTGGCTGAGGGCATCGAGGACCAGGCGACGTGGGAGTTGCTGGTGGGGATGGGCTGCGACGTGGCGCAGGGCTACTACATGAGCCGTCCACTGTCGGCGACGGACCTACAGCGCTGGGTGCTCACCTCGTCCTTCGGCCTGACGCGCGGCGTGGGCTGAGTCGCCGCGGCGCACCGGCTGCAGCGCAGCATCTCAGGCGCGTCACTCCCTGGCTGCGGTGCATCCTGGCCTGTCGTAGGCGTAGCGTAAATTTTCGGCGAAAAGCTAGGATCTGGCACACATTTGATGGCGTAGAGTGTCTGTGTGGGAGACCGTAGACACGTTGCCTCATGTCAAGAGCACGCGCAGGCGGAGTAAGTCGAGCTTGGCGCGGCCGAACATTTGCCGCTTGAGCATCTATATATAGGATGGTTGGCTGTCAAGAGGCGCTCGGAGATTCGCGGCAGGGTGCGCCTGCGGCGCACTTGGAACCTGATCGGTTCCAAACCTCCCTGTGTTGGCCATTTAAGACATCTGGGCCGCGAAGACACATAGCCCCTGCGCATCACCGGATCGCCGAGGAACAAGGTACGCTACCACTGTCCACAGATCGCCGTGTACAGCGGCGCCAGCGCAGACACATAACAGAGTTAATGGGAAGGTGAGGGGTTATGATCGGCCGTTTGTTCACGGGTCTCGGACGGGTCGTCGGCGTCCACCTTGACGCGCTCAATCGCCGTTTCATTCGCTGGACCACGCTCTCCACGGAGCGGCTCCCGGTCGCGGTGGCCGCCGATCTGGCGCGCAGTAAGCCGGCCTTGATCGCTGAGAATGCCCTCCTCCGTCAGCAATTGATCGTCCTCCAGCGCCACGTCGTCCGCCCGCGCTTGAGGCCGCTCAACCGCCTACTCCTCGTCGTCCTGGCCAGCAGGATTCGCTTGTGGCGCGCGGCCCTGCTGATCGTCCAGCCGGACACGGTCTTGCGCTGGCATCGGCACGGCTTTCGCCTCGTTTGGAAGGCTCGGTCGCGGGCCACCACCCGCACGCCACGCGTCCCGGTCGAGACGGTCGCCTTGATCGTGGAGATGGTACGCGAGAACCGGCTGTGGGGTGCCGAGCGCATCCGCGGGGAATTGCTCAAGCTGGGGGTGCGGGTGAGTAAAGGTACTATCCTCACGCACATGCGGCGCGTGCGCCCGCCGCGTCGGAGCGGCCAGAGTTGGGCCACGTTCCTGCGCAACCACGCCGCTGACATCTGGGCGTGCGATGTCATCCAGATCACGGACCTGTGCTGTCGCTCCCTTGTCGCCTTCGTCATGGTGGAGCATGCCTCACGTCGGGTCGTCCACGTCGGCGTGACACGCCACCCGACCGACGCCTGGGTCGCCCAGCAGCTGCGCGAGGCCACACCCTTCGGCACGGCGCCGCGGTTCCTCATCCACGACAATGATGCCACGTACGGCGCTCAGTTCGAGCGGGTGGCCACGACGACGGACATCGACGTGCTGACCACTCCCTACCGGGCCCCGCGTGCCAACGCGCTCTGCGAACGCTTCATCGGAAGCGTCCGGCGAGAGTGCCTCGACCATCTACTCATTCTGCACGAGCGACACCTGGCGCACGTCCTGCGGTCATACGTCGCCTACTTCAACCGCGAGCGCCCACATCAAGGCATCGGCCAGGCAGTCCCGGACGCTGTGGCGGGGAGTCACCTGATCCGGCAAGAGACAGGTCGTGTGGAACGCATCGCTATCTTGGGCGGTTTGCACCATGCCTATCGGCACGCTGCCTGTTATCCAGCGCGCGCCTAGCACCGATCGGATGCCTCAAATGCCCAGGACAGGGGTTGGGACTGGCCATCGCCCGCTGGTGCGCCGAGGCGCACGGCGGGTGGATCGCCATGCAGAGCCGCCCCGGCGTCGGGAGCGTCTTCACGGTCTCGTTGCCCCTGGCTCCTGTCGATGACCGTGACGAAACGATGGAGCAAGGCGACGCTGTCGCCGTGGACACCGCTCTCGCCTAATTCCTATTTTGGGGCGTATCTCGGCTCAACCCGCAAAAGGACGCTGGCCCCCTTTCATCGTCGCGTTCAGGCCCCGGCGCTTGTCGTCACGTCCTCCGCATCCAGGGGCTCGCCACCGTCGTCCAGGCGCGTGCAGCAGGCGATCTCCGCCGCGTGGTCGGCCATTACGGTGCGCGCCAGGCTCACCAACGCGCGGATGCGCGGATCGGTCACGACATACCACATGTAGCGGCCCTCGCGGCGGGCTTCCACGAAGCCACACCACTTCAAGCAGACCAGCGCGTTGGACACGCGCGATTGCCGCAGACCCAGCGTGGCGACGATCTCGCCAACGGTGTGCGGCCGCTCAAGCAACAGCTCGACGATGCGCAGGCGCGTGGGATCGGCCAGGCCATTGAAGAAACGAGCTGTGAGGTCCGCCGCGCTTGTCGCGGCGGCCGGTGGCGCCGGCGCCACGCGCTCCTGCCTGATCATCGTCCCCTCCCTCACTCTCATCAACATATCACTGATTTATAATATAATGCTAAGATGAGGATGAGTCAAGGGGAACGATGATCCTCCTTGCCCCGAACCGCGCCGCATTCCGGCGTGACCGCTAGACACAAGGAGACCTGATGACCGACCGCTACGACCTGGTGATCCTCGGCAGCGGCTCGACCGCGTTCGCCGCGGCCATCACCGCCACTGAATTGGGCAAGACCTCCGTGATGACGGAGGCGCGCACTGTCGGGGGGACGTGCGTCAACCGCGGCTGCCTGCCTTCCAAGAATCTGATCGAGGCGGCCAAGCTGCTGCACGACGCGCGCGCGCCGCGCTACCCTGGCCTCGTAGGTCGCGACCTGGGCCTGGACTTTCGCCAATTGATCGCGCAGAAGGACGATGTGATCGCCGGGTACCGCGAGAAGAAGTACCTGAGCATCTTTGATGAGGGACGCGATGTTCCTATCGTCCAGGGGCACGCCCACCTCCTCGACGCCTCCACGGTCACGGTGGAGGGGCCGCAGGGGGCGACGCGCCTGGAAGGCGATCAGATCCTGGTCGCGCTGGGCTCCTCCCCGGACATCCCGGACATCGACGGACTGCGCGACGTGCCCTACCTCACCAGCGACCTGCTCACGAGCGAGGGGGACCTGGAGCTGACCGACCTGCCGGAGTCGCTTGTCGTGATCGGCGGCGGCTACATCGCCGTCGAGTTGGGCCAAATGTTCAGCCGCTTTGGCAGCACGGTGACCATCCTGGAGCGTGGGGACCGCCTGCTTGCGGCCTACGAGCCCGAGATCGGGCTGGCGCTGGGCGACCTCCTGCGCGCCGAGGGCCTGGACGTGCGAACGGAGGCGCGGGTCGTCCGCGTGAGTGCCGATCAGGGCGGCGTCGTGGTCACGGCGGAGGTCGACGGACGGGAGCGCACGGTCGCGGCCGCACAGCTGCTCGTCGCGACCGGCCGCCGGCCCAACACGGGTGGCGTCGGCCTGGAGGACGCGGGCGTGCGGCTCGACGCGCGGGGGGCCGTCGTCGTGAATGAGTTCCTGCGCACCCGTGTCCCGTCCATCTGGGCCGCCGGCGACGTCATCGGCGCGGCGCACGACAGCCAGATGGCGACGCCCGTGGGGGCGCGCGACGGCGGCATCGCCGCGCACAACGCCCTGTCCGGGGAGGCTCCGCGCCGCGTCGACCACCGTGTGATCCCGCGCGCCGTCTTTACCGACCCGCAGGTGGGCGTGGTCGGCCTAACCGACGAGGAGGCCAACGCGGCTGGCTACACCTGCTGGTGCAACACCCTACCGATGGAACTGGTCCCGCGCGCCGGGGCGATCCGCGACACGCGCGGCGTCATCAAGATGGTGGCTGACGCGGACACGAACGAGGTGTTGGGCGTGTCCATGCTCAGCGCGAACGCGGGCGAGGTGATCCACGAGGCGGCGATGGGCCTGCGCTTCCATGCCACCATCGACGATTTCATCGACCTGCTCCACGTCTATCCCACGATGGCCGAGGCGCTCAAGATCGTGGCGATCTCCCGCTACAAGGACCCCAGTAAACTCTCATGCTGCGCCGAGTAGGCGCACCTATTGGCCCGTATGACCCACGATGGCCCCACCCACGCTAACGCCGGGATGCCCGATGAGCGTCCCGCAGGAGGACACACCGCATGACCACGACCGTTGATCTGATCGTCCTGGGCACGGGCTCGGCCGCCCAGAGCGTCGCCTACCCCTGCCGTGAGGCGGGCTGGAGCGTCGTCGTCGTCGACTCACGCCCCTTCGGCGGCACCTGCCAGCTGCGCGGCTGCGACCCCAAGAAGGTGCTCGTCGGCGTCTCCGAGTTGGTGGATGGGAGCCGGCGCCTGCAGGGCACGGGCGTCTCGTCGCCCGCCCTCGCGCTCGACTGGGCGGACCTGATTCGCTTCAAGCACACCTTCGTCGACGACGTGCCCGCGAACGTCGAGGACAGTTTCACGCAGGCGGGGATCGCCACGGCGCATGGACGCGCCCATTTCGTCGATCGGACCACCCTGCGCGTCGGCGACGAGACGCTCGTCGGTCGCCATGTGGTGATCGCGACCGGCGCGCGGCACGCGCCCCTGGGCATCCCGGGCGAGGAGTACCTGACTACCAGCTCGGAGTTCCTGGACCTGGAGGCCCTGCCGCGCCGCGTCGTCTTCGTCGGCGGCGGCTATATCGCCATGGAGTTCGCGCACGTCGCGGCGCGCGCCGGGGCCGAGATCCACATCCTCCATCGGGGCGACCGGCCGCTAGAGCGGTTCGACGCCGATCTCGTCGGTCAGCTCGTCCAGGTGACACGCGACCTCGGCGTGGACATCCAGCTGAACACCACCGTGGAGGCTATCGAGAAGCGCGGCGAGGAGTTGGTCGTCCACGTCCGTGCGGGCGACGAGACGCGGGAGGTCCCGGCTGATCTGGTGGTGCACGCGGCCGGCCGTGTGCCGGAGATCGACGACCTCGACCTGGCGGCGGCGGGTATCGCGCGCGTGGAGAAAGATGGTATCACGGTCAACGACCACCTCCAGAGCGTGAGCAACCCGGCCGTGTACGCGGCCGGCGACGCCGTGGCCAGCGGCGGATTCCCGCTCACGCCGGTCGCCGGGATGCAGGGCGGTATCGTGGCGACCAATCTGCTGACGGGCAATACGCGCACGCCGACCTACGCGGGCATTCCGAGCGTGGTCTTCACCACGCCCCCGCTGGCGCGGGTCGGACTGGACGAGGGGTGCACCATAAAATAGTGGAACGCGCTGGCGCTGCCGTGCGACCGCGGTCGCACGGCAGCGCCCGGGCCTTGCGGTGCGGGGGACGGGCGTGGCTCCCGTGCCACCACCCGACCGCCGTCGGCGCTTGTTTGCCAGGCGACCGCCGTCGCAGGCTCCATTCCACAATAACGTGGTGCACCCCTGGACGAGGCGGAGGCGCGGGCACAGGGGCTCCACGTCACGACGCGCCACGAGGATACATCGGGCTGGTACTCCTCGCGCCGCGTGGCGCTGCCGCGCACGGGGTTCAAGACGCTGGTCGAGGAGGGCACTGGGCGCATCCTGGGCGCGCACCTCCTGGGCCTGCACGCCGAGGAAGTCATCAATATCTTCGCGCTGGCCATCCGCGCGGGCCTGACCACGCGCGTTCTCAAGGACATGGTCTACGCCTATCCCACGAGCGCGTCTGACGTCAGCTATATGGTCTGATGCTGCCGGCCCCGGCCGCCCCTCGCCCCTGCGCGCCGGTCGCTGCCGCGGCCACCATACGTCCGCGGCGGCGTCCAGTCCCCGGGGCATGCTTCCTGCAGGGAGGGGGGGAGGGCCCAACGAGAGTCTCTGGTTCAGTGAAAGGAACGTGGCGATGGAGGAGCAGACAGTCGTCGTCGACGGCATACGCCAGCACTGGGTCGAGGAGGGCACGGGGCAGCCCGTGGTCCTCATCCATGGTATCCCCACCGGCCCACGGCTGTGGCGCGATGTGATCCCCCGCCTACGGGGAGCACGGGTGCTGGCCTGGGAGATGGTGGGGTACGGCTCCTCGATCACGGAAGGGCGTGGCCACGATATCTCTGTCGCGCGGCAGGCCGACTATCTGACCGCGTGGATGCGTGCGATCGGCCTGCAGCAGGCCATCCTGGTCGGCCATGATCTTGGCGGCGGCGTGGCCCAGAACGTGGCGGTGCGCTCCCCAGAACTGGTCCGGGGTCTCGTGCTGATGAACTGTATTGCCTATGACTCCTGGCCCATCCCCAGCGTCAAGGCGATGCGGGCACTTGGCGCGGTGGTGGAGCGTCTGCCCACCCCCCTGTTTCGCCTGATCTTCGGCCTGTTCTTGACGCAGGGGCACACCTCCCGTGCCGGGGCACGCGCGGCAATGGCCGAACACTGGCCGCCCTACGCCGTGGCCGGTGGGGCGGCGGCCTTTATCCACCAAGTCCGTTCACTCCACGTGCAGGATACGCTCGCCGTGGCCGGGCAGCTGCCCCACCTCACCGTGCCGACGCGCCTCGCCTGGGGCACCGCGGATCGTTTTCAGAAGATCGGCTATGGCTACCGTTTGGCCCATGACCTGAAGGCGCGCCTGGACCGTATCGAGGGGGGCAAGCACTTTGTACCCGAAGATGACGCCGAGGCCGTGGCGGTGACGGTCAACGCGCTGCTCGACGAGGTCGCTCCACAACGGTAGGGTGGGCGCCAATCCTCCGCCGCCGTCGCCCCCCGCGTGTCCCCATCCAGCACCTGCCGCGCGGTCGCGGGGAGGGGGCACCTGCTGCCCGCCTGGACGGCCCGGTGTCACGATAGCTGTCACCAGCCGCAATCTGTGGCTGGTGTAAGTGCCTATTTTCACCCTGCACTCAGTACTCAGGCCCGTTTTTGTGTCCTTCCGCATCATGAGGGCAGCCTGAAACGCCATTTGAACGGGCGAAGTTCCC
>JAABUH010003643.1_pt1 | contig 13030 bp, 13 predicted proteins | sample 5559121 | NCBI WGS metagenome assembly JAABUH01 (sample SAMN10711871, study PRJNA513364) | rock metagenome | isolation source: Antarctica rocks | place: Antarctica: Victoria Land, Battleship Promontory nord | collected 2015-12-28 | reverse complement strand
AACGGTCAGATCGAGGCGAAGGATATCGCCATTGTCCACGGCGGCTTTGGCCAGCATCGCCATGTGAGCCTCGTCGGTGCCCATGGCTTTCAGCGACTTCACGATGTCGGCCTTGAACTTGCCGGCCGCGTCGTCTTCGGTCGAGGCAGCGTTGTATTCGTCCTTGCGCTCGGCCGGGATCAGCCCGTTGTTGACGAGCGGGTTGCCGTCGCGGTCGACGGTGACCCAGTCCCCGCTGCCCTCGATTACCCCATTCGCCTTGATCGTCTGGATGCTGTGCCGTTGCGTGACGGCGTTGATCCCGATCACGCCACCGGTTCCGCGCAGCATGGCTGCCGGAACGCGGAGGGCCGTGATCAGGGTGTTGAAGCCGGCGTAGGTGTCGCGCCCGCCGCGCTCGTACAACAGCGAGACCTTCGGATGCCCGGGATTGGCGAGCGCGGAGGCGACCAGCCGGTTCGCGCCTGTGTCGTCCAGGAAAAACGGATCGTCCGCGAGGCCGCCGAAGAATTTGAGCCCCGTAGCCGGATCGGTCCCTTCGACGAACTCGGGTGCCTTGTATTCCTGTGTCGAAATCGTGGTTGGGGCAGTGAACTCCTGGCCGTCCGGAAGTTTGATCGTCGCGGTCTGCGGCATCTGGCGGCCGAGGCCGGGCGAGTAAGTCACGTCGATGAACTTGTCGGGTTTGGCGTCGCCGGTGTTCTCGATCTCGAACCGGTACCGGATGTTATGGTCGAAGATCGGCATACCGAAGTGCTCGCCCGAGACGATGAACCCCTGCGTGCTCATGATCAGGACGACTTGCGTGTTGTCGTTCGGGTCGAGGAATGCGTATAGATCGGCGATGTCGGCGCCTCGATCCTGAGCGATGCTCGGCGAGTCGATGTGGTCGGAGGCCATGATACCGACCGTCGCTGCCATGAGTAGGGCGAGCGCCGTCGTAAAGAGCAGCACAGGGCTTTTGCTTGTCCACGGCTTCATCATTCTACTCCTGTGACGGTCGTAATCCCAGCTTCATCGTTGCGCCGCTGCGAGCACCTTGTGGACACCTGTCCGAGACTGATGCGTGGGCGCCCACACAGACTTGGTCCGCATTCGTTAGTTGCCAGGGCGGCGGTTCGACGATCCTCGGCCAAACCGAGACTAGGAGGACTCGCGTGCTCTAAGGTCCACGTTCGGTGCCTTGCCGGACGAATTTGCGAAGTTCGGCGTGCGCCGTCTGACGATCCGCGCCAAAATGCCTTGGTCTTCTAAGGCAGTGGAAAGATGGGACTGTGAACCGGATTCGGTCGGATCGAAGATCATCATGGTTCAGGTCTGTTTCGACGATAGGCTGATCTAGCCCCATAGAGCCGTCGAAAGCGGCCAGCGCGAGCTTAGGTGCGCTCCGAATTTCCGTGACGAACAGTATTGCGATCCGATTAATTTGCCTGGATCAAGCTAATCAATGTGTCATCACAAATCGATGGCGAGCACCATACAGAGGGTCGATCATGGCGCGGCATCTTTCGATTAACCGCTTGCTTGTCGGCTGGGCAGTATTGAGCGAACTCGATCGGCCATTGATCGAACACCTGCGAAAATCGCTCGGCGAAGGTCGAGCGGCTCATCCCGGCCTGGAAGGCGAGGCTCTCGACGGTGTGCGGCGCCGCGGGGCGCCCGAGGACGCTGCTGATCGCCTTCGCGAGGCGGGGATCCTGGAGAGCGGCGAAGAGGGGCGAGGCGCTGCTTTGCCGGGTTAGATGCTGGCGCAGCACCAGGATCAGGCACTGCTCCATCAGCGCCTCGGTCATCGCCTGCGCCGACCCCCGGCTCGGCGATCTCGGCGAGCAGCGATTCGACGGCGTGCCGGATAAGTTTGCTCAAGGAGACATCCTCGACGACGGGCTCGCTCAGATACTCGAACAGCCCGAGGGCGCCTCCGTACGCCGCCGAGATCGTGCCGCAAACGACGAGCGTGTCGCGGCTGCCGTCGCCGGCCGTGAACCGGACGAGCCCGTCGTCGATGAGCGTGGAGCGATCGTCCGCCCGGGCTCCCCGAGCACCGCGATAGGCTTGCCGAGACTCTGCGAGGTGCGGGCGGGAACGATGATGATATTTTAGGACGAGAACGGGACCGAGATCCAGGTCCCGATCCGGACGGTGCCGGCCCCGGCCGACACTTACGACCTCGACCAGCTCCGTCCTTGCGTCTTCCGGACTACCGGTCGCCGCACTGGCCGTCGATGCCGCCGCCCGACTGCCGCCGCCCCGACTTAGGACGATCGGGCACGCATCCTGGACCACCGGACACATGGTCGGTGTCAAGCTCCATCGTCCCTTGATCTCTCCGGACCGAGCGCACTGCCCCAACAGCAGGCTTCCATGAAACCGTTCTATGTTTTCGCGACCGTGGCCGGGGTCGCCCTACTTCCGGCGATCGCCAGCGTAGCGCAGACGGCGCCGCCCCGCCCGTCCTCCGCGAACATAAAGTCCGCTGACATGAAGCATGTCAGGATCACCTACGAGAACAGGACGACGGGCCAGGGCTTCTCGCCGTCGGCCTTGAAGACCCACAACGCGAGCGCCACGCCGCTCTTCAAGATGGGCGACAAAGCCTCGTTCGGGCTCATGCGCCTCGCCGAAGAGGGGAACGTCGCCCGGGTCCTCGAGGAAGCCGGCAAGATGATGGGCAAGGCCGCCGGCATGGCGGCCGCCGGCCTTCCGACCCCTCCCGGCAAGACGAGCAAGGCCATGGAAATCGAGGTCACACGCGATCACCCCATGGTCTCGGGGGCCTGGATGCTCGGAATGGCCAACGATGGCTTCACGGGAATCAGCGCGGTCAACGCCTACGAGCTGAAGGAGCCCGTGAGCATGGATCTCATGGCGATGGATGCCGGGACCGAGAAGAACAACGAGATGAAGGCATCGCTGATCGACATGATGGGCACCGACCGCGATCCCGAGGGCGGCGTCGTCCAGAAGCACGCCGGGATCAGGGGCGACGCCGATGCTCCGGCCAGTTGAAAGTTCGACCCGGCGAAGCCCGTCGCCCGCATCACGATCACGCCGGTCACGATGAACGCTAGTAATAGCGCCCTGACCGCCCGTCTGGCCGGGAGAGCCGCCATGGATGCCAACGCCGCGCCGGAAGCGGCCTCGCCGCCCGGCGATCTCGGGGCGCGTGGTGCAAGCGCTCCCATTGAGGCCCTGAAGCGGCATTGGCCCGATTACCTCAAGGAGGCGGTCGGGCTGATGGTCTTCATGATCGGCGCCGGCGCGTTCACGACCCTGTTCGAGTATCCGGGCTCGCCCGTCCGTATGGCGATCTCGTCCGATTTCCTGCGCCACATAGCCCTGGGCTGCGTGATGGGCGTCGTGACAGCGGGGATCATCTATTCGCCCTGGGACAGAGATCGGGCGCGCATATCAACCCGGCCGTCACCTGGTCGTTCTACCGGCTCGGCAAGATCGATGGCTGGGACGCCGCCTTCTACACGGCCTTCCAGTTTCTCGGGGGCATGTTGGCGCCCGTCCTCCTGCTCTGGGCGATCGGCGAGCCGTTCACGCACGAGAAGGTGAGATACGCGACGACCCAGCCCGGCCCGCTAGGCGGTATGGTAGCGTTCGTGGCCGAGTTCGTCATCTCGTTCATCCTCATGCTGGCGTTGCTCCTGGCCATCAATTCCGAACGCTGGAAGGGGGCGGCAGGCGCGGTGGCGGCCGCTCTGATCGCGCTCTACATCGCTCTGGAAGGCCCCCTCTCCGGCATGAGCCTCAACCCGGCCCGCAGCTTCGGCTCGGCGCTGACGGCCGGGCAATGGACGGGCATCTGGCTCTACTTCCTGGCGCCCGTCGCCGCGACGCTGCTCGCGGCCGAAATTTATTCACTAATGCTCCGGCGACATTGGATCGATCGCCGGGAGGATCAAGGCGCTTCGCGCCATTCCTGCATCGTGTGCGACTTCAAGGAAGGCCCCCGCTATCCCGTCGAGGGCGAGACATAACTCCGGAGGAGAATGCCGTGACGAGCGAAGAATTCCGGCCAAAGGCCAAGGAGATCAAGGGGCAGAAACTGCCTTATCCGGCCAAGCAATCCGACATGGACCCGCAGCCCGACAGCGACCTGTCGAACTACAAGGCCGCCGGCAAGCTCAAGGGCAAGGTCGCGCTCATCACGGGCGCGGATTCCGGCATCGGACGGGCTGTCGCGATCGCGTTCGCGATGGAGGGCGCGGACGTCGCGATCTTCTACGACGAGAACGACGACGACGCCTCGACGACGCACGCCATGGTCGAGGCGAAAGGCGGGCGGTGCCTGGTTCTCAAAGGGGACGTGCGCCAGTCACAATCGTGCCGCGACGCGGTCGCCTCGACCGTCGAGACGTTCGGCGGCCTCAACATCCTGGTCAACAACGCCGCCTATCAGCAGGCTCACCAAAAGTTCGAGGACCTTTCGGAAGAGCAGTTCCGGCGCACCTTCGAGACGAACATCTTCGGCTATTTCTACATGGCCCAGGCCGCGCTGCCCCACCTGACCAGGGGTGACGCGATCGTCAACACGGGCTCCATCGTCGGCCTCGTCGGCAATCCCCTGCTCGTCGATTATACGGCGACGAAGGGAGCGATCCACGCCTTCACCAAGTCGCTGGCGCTCAATCTCGGCGAACGCGGCATCCGGGTGAACGCGGTCATCCCGGGTCCCGTCTGGACCCCCAACATCCCGGCTACCATGCCGATCGAGGAGGTCGAGAATTTCGGCTACGAGGTCGCGCTCGCCCGCCCCGGGCAGCCGGAGGAACTCGCCCCGGCCTACGTGCTCCTGGCCTCGAGCGATGGCAGCTTCATGACCGGCTCGCTGGTCGAGGTCACCGGCGGCAAGCTCTCGAGCAGCTGAGCGCGCGCCGTGCCGAACGATCGCGACAGCCCCTTGCCGCCCGGCGCTGCGGCGCCCTCCTACCCGGCCGGAACGGTCCGGGCGCTCGTCGTGACGGATGCGGTGAGGGAGCCGACACGCCGAGCGCTGCAAGCGCGGCTCGACGGCGGGTCACCAGGATCACCCCTGTTCTTTGAGGAGGCCGCCTTCGCCGACCTCGAGGCGGTCTGCGAGCGCCTCATCCCCCAGCCGGATCGGGCCGACCCGATCCCGCTGGCCGCGGCAATCGACGCGCGGCTTGCCGAAGGAAGGGGCGACGGCTGGCGCTACGATGCCCTGCCGCAGGACGGCGAGGCACACCGGCGCGGGCTCGCCGGGTTGAACGAGACGTCAAACATCGTGTTCGGCGCGAACTTCCGCACGCTCGGCGGGGCCGAGCAGGATCGCGTCCTTGAGGCGATTCAACGCGAGCAGGCGCCCGGCGATACTTGGCGAACCCTGAACGCGGCCCGGTTCTTCGAGGACCTTCTGGCCGAGGTCGTGGAGGCCTACTACGCCCACCCGCTCGCGCAGGAGGAGATCGGCTATGTCGGCATGGCCGACGCGCCCGGTTGGCAGGCCATAGGCCTCGACGAGCGCGACGAGCGAGAGCCGGCGAGGAACGCGCCGTGATCGAGAGCCAGTACGCCGATCCACTGGACGGCTTCGGCGAGGCGCCAGATCTCGATGGCGGCCGGATGCCCATGCGCCTGCATTGCTCCGCTGAGGCGGTCGACGCGATCGTGATCGGCTCGGGGGCGGGCGGCGCTCCGTTGGCTGCGCGGCTGGCGCAGGCGGGCCTCAGCGTCGTCGTTCTCGAAGCCGGCCAGCATTGGGCTCCGGCGCGCGACTTCGCGACCGACGAAAAGGAGCAGGCGAAACTGTTCTGGACCGACGAGCGCCTCTCGGCCGGCGCCGATCCCGTGCCGTTCGGCAACAACAATTCAGGCGTCGGGGTCGGCGGCTCGACCCTGCACTACACCGCCTACGTGCCGCGTCCGCAGCCGGACGATTTTCGACTGCGGAGCGAGTTCGGAGTCGGGGCGGACTGGCCGATCGGCTACGCGGATCTCGAGCCCTACTATGACGAGCTCGAGATCTCGCTCGGGGTTTCGGGACCGGCAACTTATCCGTGGGGTCCGGCGCGCAAGCCTTATCCACTGCCGCCGCTCGGGCTGAACGGCGCCGCCCAGCTGATGCAGCGTGGATGTGAGGGGCTCGGCATCCGGACCTCGCCCGCCGCCAACGCGGCCTTGTCGCGCGCCTATTATCAGGAGGGCATCGGCTGGCGCGCCGCCTGCTCGAACCGCGGCTTCTGCCAGGCGGGGTGCAGCACGGGCGCTAAGGGGAGCATGGACGTCACCTACATCCCCCTCGCCATCTCGGCCGGCGCCGAGATCAGGGCGAAATCGTTCGCGCTCTTTCTCGAGACGGATAAGGCCGGACGTGTCGCCGCGGTGGTCTACGAGCGCGGTGGACGCCAGGAGCGCCAGCCGTGCCGGAACGTGTTCCTGTGCGCCGGCGCCGTCGAGACGCCGCGCCTCCTCCTGATCAACGGGCTCGCGAACGGCAGCGGCCAGGTCGGTCGCAACTTCATGGCCCATACGGGGCTGCAGCTCTGGGGGCGGTTCGCCGAGGACGTACGTCCCTACAAAGGCATCCCGGGCGGCCTGATCTCGGAGGATACGCACCGCCCGCCCGACGCCGATTTCGCAGGCGGCTATCTCCTCCAGAGCATCGGCGTGATGCCGGTCACCTACGCCTCGCAACTCGCGCGCGGTCGCGGCCTCTGGGGGGGGGCGCTCCGCACGCACATGCGGGCCTACAACCACACGGCCGGCATCAACATTCTCGGCGAGTGCCTGCCGGATCCGGGCAATTACCTCGAACTGTCGGACGAGAGCGACGCGCGCGGTCTGCCAAAACCGCGCATCCACTTCACCAACGGCGAGAACGAGCGGTGGCTCAACGCCCACGCCGACACGCTCATGCGCGCGATCTGGGACAAGGCGGGCGCGGACGACATCTGGGCCTTCCCGCGCAATGCCCACGCAATCGGCACCTGCCGTATGGGAACGGACGAGGACGCCGCGGTGGTCGATGCCGACGGGCGATCATTCGAGATCCCGAACCTCTATGTCTGCGACAATTCGGTGTTCCCGAGTGCGCTCTCGGCCAATCCGGCGCTGACCATCATGGCGCTGTCGCTGCGAACCGCCGATCGCTTTCTCGAGAAGGCCCGCAAAGGAGATCGGAATGCCTGAAGGCTTCCTGGATATCGTCAAGCGCACACGGGGTGATGGGGATTACGCCGGGGACGAGTTCGGCGGCGGGGCGGGCCACGAAGGTCAGGGCATGCCGACGGGCGGCCCGAGCAACTTCATGTTCGCGACCGGCATCGAGTGCTCGAACCCGACGATCGACCACGGCCGCACGCGCCGCGACCAGCTCGAGGAATGCGGGCACTACACGCGCTGGCGCGAGGACCTTCATCTCGTGCGCGACCTCGGCCTCAAGGTGTTGCGCTACGGTCTGCCGATCCACCGAATCTACCTCGGACCCGACCGTTACGATTGGGAGTTCGCCGACCATGTGATGCCCGCAATGCGGGAGATGGGGATCATCCCGATCCTCGACCTCCTGCATTTCGGCTTGCCGGACTGGATGGGGGGTTTCCAGAACCCGGAATTTCCGATCCTGTTCGCGAACTACTGCGAGGCGGTGGCGCAACGCTACCCTTGGGTGCGCTACTACACGCCCGTCAACGAAATCTACGTGACTGCGAAAAACAGCGGCAAGGACGGCATCTGGAACGAGCAGATGAAGTCGGACCTCGCTTTCGTCACCGCCCTAAAGCATTGCGTCGCGGCCAGCATCTTGGGCAATCACCTCATCGCTAAGCACCGCAATGACTGCATCATCGTGCAGAGCGAGAGCGCCGAGTACGTCCACCAGGCGAAGGCCGTCCAGGATCCGGCGGTGATTCTCGCCAACAAGCAGCGCTTCATATCGCTCGATCTTCTCTACGCCTTCCCGCCCGACGGCGACACCATAATGTACCTGCAGGATAACGGGCTGACGCGCGAGGAATACGCCTGGTTCATGAAGGGCGAGCCGCCTGGCTACCAGTTCCTCGGCAACGACTATTACGGCCGCAACGAGCACATCTTGAAGCCGGACGGCCAGATGTGCCCGGCCGAAGATGTCATGGGTTGGTACCAGATCACGAAAGAATACTACGAGCGCTACAGGAAGCCCGTCATGCACACCGAAACCAACGTCGCGGATGCCGAGGCGGCGCCGACCTGGTTGTGGAAGCAATGGATCAACGTCCTGCGCATGCGCCATGACGGCGTGCCGGTCCTCGGCTTCACTTGGTACTCGCTCATCGACCAGATCGATTGGGATATCGGGCTCGCCGAGAAGCGGGGCACGGTCAATCCGTGCGGGCTCTACGATCTCGACCGTAAGCCGCGGCCCGTGGCGCAGGCCTACCGCGAACTGCTGCAGGAATTCGGCCAAATCACAATCATGCCGCATGCGGAGGTTTTCGCGGTCACCGACCAACCGGCCAAGCTCAAGGTTAAGGTATGAGTGCCGTTTCGGCAGCCGTGCCGCCGGTCGCCATCGTCCTCCTGCACCATTTCGGCGGCTCTGCCCGAACCTGGGACGGCGTCGTCGGCCGTCTACGAGACGAGTACGATTGCGTGACGCCGGACCTAAGGGGGTTCGGAGCCGCGAACGAGGCCGCCGGACCCTACACGCTTGTACAGTATGCGGAGGACGTGGACGATCTCGTCGAGCGGCTGGGCTTCGAGCGTTACGTCCTCGTCGGCCACTCGATGGGCGGCAAGATCGCGCTCGCCTTCGCGGCGCGGCGGCCAGCCGGGCTCGCGGCGCTCGTCCTCTTGGCCCCCTCGCCGCCGACACCCGAACCGATGAGCGAGGAGGATCGGGCCGCGGCCTTGGCCGGGCACGGCGATCGCGACGCGTTGCTGGCGACGATCGCCAAGATCACGGCCGGCCCGCTCTCGACCGATCTCGTCGCGCGCACGGCGGATGACATGGTGCGGAGTTCGAAGGTGGGTTGGACGGCTTGGCTGGAGCGAGGCAGCCGCGAGGACATCTCCGCCAGCATCGATGGCCTGGCCGTCCCGACCCTCATCGTCAGCGGCGCCGCCGATAGCGCGATTCCGGCAGGCGTCCAGAGCGCCCAGACCCTGCCATGCCTGCGAAAGGGCCGCCTCGCTATCCTGGCGGGCAAGGGTCATCTCCTGCCGGTCGAAGCGCCCGAGGCGGTCGCGGATTATATCCGGTATATCTGCCGTAATATCACCGGAGGCTCTGCAGACCCGCGTGGCGGGGTTTCGTAGTCTTACCTTCGCGATCTGGAACGAGGTGAATCCAGAGAGCAGAACGTCAACGGAACGACGGCTCCGCACTCTCCGGCTCAGGCGGAGGCCTCTGATGTGGCGTGCGCTGAGATCATCAGCACCGAGTGACTGTTCTCCGCAGAAAACAGCCACCAAGTCTCGCAGAAATGAGCTCAAGAAGCCGTTCGCGATGCCCGTCTCGTAAGCATACCTGAGTAGGGCGGTGACAAACCAGGCCATTGGAGCGCCAGCGCACTGCTGACGCGGGCGGAGTAAAATCCGGCCAGTGGATAGCTTCCCGTTTTGGGAGGCCGGGGATGTTCGTCGTGGAGATCTACGCCGCCGTTCGGCATTTCGTGTTCATCGAGGGCGAAGAGAGCCTGGGGCCCCGGCCGACATCGTCGGTCGGGGAGGCGAACGGAGGGCACAGCCGCCGCGAGGCCGCCCGGGTCTTCGGACTGAACCGCGAGACGGTGCTGAAGATGTGCCGGTTCTCATTGCCGCCCGGGTACACGCGCACAAGGCCGCCCGAGAAGCCGAAACTGGGGCCGCTGCTGCCGGTGGTCGACGCGATCCTGGAGGCAGATCGCGATGCGCCGATGAAGCAGCGGCACTCGGCCAAGAGGATTTTCGAGAGGCTCCGGGACGAGCATGGCTTCGCGGGTGGCTACACGGTCGTGAAGGATCATGTGCGGGTCTGCCGCGCGCGGGGGCGTGAAACCTTCGTGCCGCTGTCCCATCCACCAGGCCACGGCCATGTAGATTTCGGTGAAGCGCTGGCGGTGATCGGGGGCGTTCGCCAGAAGATCCACTTCTTCTGCCTGGACCTGCCGCAGTCAAACGCCTGCTTCGTGAAGGCCTACCCTCGGGAAACCACCGAGGCCTTCCTGGACTGCCACGTCTCGGCCTTCGCCTTCTTCGGCGGCGTGCCGCTCTCGCTATCCTGGCCAGCTCCGCCCTGGGCTGGCGGCTTGCCAGACGGGGTTCACCTTGGCGTTCACGACCGCGGCGTCCCGGGTGACCCAACTGATGGAGGCCCGTGACGAGCGGCGCCTTCTCAAGCTCCAGCGCGACCTGCAGGCCGTGAAGCTGCTGATCGTCGACGAGCTTGGTTACGTGCCGCTCTCGGCGACCGGAGCCGAGCTGCTCTTCGAGGCCTTCTCGCAGCGCTACGAGCGGGGCTCGACCATCATCACCTCGAACCTCCCCTTCGAGGAATCGACATCGGTCCTGGGATCGGAGCGGCTCACCGGCGCCCTGCTCGACAGGCTCACCCACCACGTCAGCATCCTGACCATGAACGGCGACAGCTATCGCCTCAAGCAGTCGGTCGGACGCCGACGCACGTCGGCCAGGGCGGAGCAAAACCAGGCCACCGCCGAGATCGTCGATCCCGACGCCGGCAAGATCACCACCGCATAATCCGTCGCCGTCCCAGACCCACTGGCTTGGTTTTGCTCCGCCATGCTGGCCTGGAATCAGACTGGTGTTGACAAGCCCGACGGAGTTTCCGGTCTGGCTGTAGTCGAGGATCGAGGACTGGAGCACGACACCGTTGAGATCGACGCCGTCCTCGTGCAGCCGCCACGCCACCACGCAGGACCGCGCCGTGCCGTAGGACTCGCCGAACAGGAATTTCGGCGAGTTCCAGCGGTCGTAAAGGCTGAGGTATCGCTTGACGAAGTCCGCAATAGAGCGCGCGTCGGGATCGACACCCCAGAAGTCGCGATTGACGTTCGGCGCCACTGCGGCCGAGTAGCCGGTGCCAACGGGGTCGATGAAGACGAGGTGGAGAGGTCCAGGAGCGTATCGGGGTTATCCTCGATCGTGTAGGGCGCGGGCGGGGTGAAGTCCGGCAGGCTGGTGCGGATGCGTCGCGGTGGGAAGGAGCCGAGAAGCAGGAACACGGCCGAGGAGCCCGGCCCTCCGTTGTAGAAGAAGGTCACGGGCCGCCCGGCCGGCGGGCGCCCGTCCGCGGTGTAAGCGACGTAGAAGAAGGAGGCATTCGGCTTGTGATGGGGTCGACCCTCGTGAGGTGGCCGGCCCGCGCCGTATAGGGGATGATCCGTCCGCCCACCGTTACCGCGTGGTGGGTGACAGCGACGCGCTCCTGCGGGTCCGTGATGGAGCTGTCCGGTCCCGTACCGTCGGGGTGGTGTCCGTCAGAAGCTGGTCGGCGGGCGGCGTCGGCGAAGGCGCGGCCTCCTATCGGTCATGGCTGAGGCGCGGCACTCGAAGCTGCCCCGATCCTCATAGCCGGACACTGTCGCGCCCCTCACCGCAGCTGTCACCCAATATATGATCGCGCTGGCGGTATCTACTGACGGGTGCCGTCGTCGAGCGGTGCGCCGGGAGCGGACGGCTGGTGAGGTTGGGCGACGAACGGGAAGTGGTTCTGGAGCGGCACGTCGTTGGCGTCGACCTTGTCACCGAGCGGCTGCCCGTTATTGATCATGGTAAAGGTCATATCTACCACGTCGTCGCGCAGTCGCCGACCGCCATTATTACCGAAACCGCCGGCCGGATTGTTGCCCCCACCCGCACCATGGTTGGGGAGTGCCAAGTCCAGACGCAGGATGTCGCCATTGTCGACGACTGCCCGGGTGAGCATGACGATGTGCTGCGGGTACGTACCGAAGGCTCGAAGCGATTTGACGATGTCGGCCTTGAATAGGCCCCGCGCGTCGTCCTCGGTCGTGGCACCGTTATATTCGTCCTTGCGGGCCGCCGGAATTAGACCGTTGTTGACCAGCGGATTACCATCACGGTCGACCGTGACCCAGTCGCGGCTCGCGACGTAGACTTCGCCGTTTGCGATTCTCTGGAAACGGTGGCGCTGTGTTACAGCGTTTATGCCGATGATATGGCCGGTTCCGCGTAGCATGGCGGCAGGCAGTCGCACTGCAGTAATCAGGGTGTTGAACCCGGCGTAGGTGTCACGTCCGCCGCGTTCGTACAAATATTGCTTTTGTGGGTGACCAGGATCGGCCAGTGCGGAGGCGACGAGGCGATTGGCGCCGGTGTCGTCCAGAAAGAAAGGATCATCGGCCAAGCCCGCGTAAAACCTCGCTCCCGTCGCAGGATCGGTGGTCACTACCATTTCGGGCGGTGTGTATTCCTGGGTCGCTATCGTGGTTGGCGCGGTGAACCGGTGGCCGCTGGGCAACTCGATCGTCGCCGTTTGTGGCATCTGGCGCCCGAGTCCCTCCGAGTAGTACACGTCGACGTAGCTATCGGGTCTCGCGTCTCCAGTGTTCTCGATCTCGAAACGATAGCGGACGTTGCTGTCGAAGATCGCCATGCCGAAATGCTCGCCCGAAACGATGAAGCCCTGCGTGCTCATAATCAGCACAACTTGCGAATTATCGTTCGGATCGAGAAAGGCCCACAGATCGGCAATATCTGTACCACGGTCCTGTGCGATGGTGGGAGAGTCGATATGGTCCGACGCACGCGCCATTGACGACCCTGCCAGTCCCAACGTAAGGACGAGCAGCGACACAGAAACGCTGTGCAGCTTTTTGAAACGAGACGAACTCAGTATGCTGCTTCTGCGAGCCCTCGTTGCCGCAGACAAATAAGCGCATATCTGCCGTGCACCTTGGGAATTACTGTGAGTTTGTTCGCTCGTCCGGAACGGATTCATTGGTGCGTCTCCGTGGATCTCCGCCCGATTGCTGCCACTACGCTAACGCCTTTCGAATGAGTGCGCACCCCCGTCGAGGTACGCTGGAATCCTGAAGTGGTGCCCGATCGTCCC
>JAABUH010003642.1_pt1 | contig 13037 bp, 7 predicted proteins | sample 5559121 | NCBI WGS metagenome assembly JAABUH01 (sample SAMN10711871, study PRJNA513364) | rock metagenome | isolation source: Antarctica rocks | place: Antarctica: Victoria Land, Battleship Promontory nord | collected 2015-12-28 | reverse complement strand
GCGATCCGCTGCCACGACATCTGCAAGATGTTCCGCCCCCGCGACCAACCCTTCCAGCTCTCCATGATGGGTGATGGCTAAAGTTGGTCCCCCCAGTCTCTTACCTAGCTCCCAGTTGATTCCCACCGCAGCCGCTGTAACATCACCTCTACTGCCGCTGCCGTCTGAGTAAACTCTTTGCTTCGACGCGGATGTGTCGAGATTGTGTTGTCTTATTGACATCTTCTTGTTTGCGGCTATAACTACCTTTGGTGGCTCTGACCAGGGGAAGGCTGTGTAGGGATGGCTTCGCTCCATCTTCGTCTGCCCGAGTGTTCCCTCCATCCACTTTCGCTTTAGTTGCAGAGGGGTCTTGCGCAGCTTTGGTTTTCGACCCCTTTTCGGTGTCAGGTCGTTGCGAATCCGATGCATCGCCGTCGCGATCACTTCGCCTGATTTTCGAGAGTCCATGTTTGTTATTGATCTTTGTACCAGCTTACATAGATGAATATCTATCGGCGCCGTGTTTGTTTCTACTTGTAGAGCCTCTGTTGGTGTTGCACGATAGGCGTCGGTAATCTGTCGCAATGCTTTTCCTTGTATTGATCTCAGCTTGACGTTCAGACCTTTCCGATGGCCCTTCACCCCCTGTGGCGTGTACCATATGGCGGCTCCGTGGCTAAGCAGAGGGCGCGCCACCGCGGAGTATATTTGCTTCCCCGCCGCCATCGACGGACCCCATGTAGATCCGGTGATCGTCTGCAATGCCTTTTGTCTAATCACTAATTTTGCTTCGACATGACGCATGTGAGCCGCCCATCTCAGCTTGGAGTCTAGTTGAACTTCCAAAACCCTGATGTCTGATTTCGAGTCAACCTGATGTCCCGCCAGTTCTACGCTCGCGTTCATATCGAACCACTTAGGAGTTCTCGTAAAGTGAATCAGCTCGTGCTTTGTCTTCGAAAATTTGGTGCCATGCGTTTTTGACCACTGTTCACATCTATCATAGATCTCGCCAAGAACTCTGCAGTTGCGCTCCGTAGACTCCCCGTACGTTAGGATGTTGACGTCGTCTACGAAGCCTGTGGAGCTAGTTCTCAGCTTGATGTCGTCACATGCTTCTAACAAGTCCGCGTTGTAGAACAAGTATAGTATCGGCGATAACGGAGAGCCTTGTGGTATGCCGACGTTCACGCTGCGTTCTGCCGTCGTGTAGCCGCCGATTGTGATGGTGGTGCGTCGATCTCTCAGAAAGTCCCTCACGAATCCGAGAAGTAGCCTGGGAACTCTTCTCTTTTTCATGTCGTGTAAGAGTCTGCTGTGCGCCACATTGTCAAACGCGCCCTCACCATCCAGACTCAGCAGTGTGGCTACCCTTCTTCTTGTGCCACTCCATACAGTGTGTATCTTTTCTGTAATAAGTTGCAGAGCCGTATCTGTTGATCTGTGCTTACGAGCTCCCATCTGAGTGTCCGGTATCGAGCCGCAAGCTTCTACGGCGTTTCGCAGACGTTCGGATATGATGGACTCCAGTATCTTGCCCAGTGTGTCGAGCAGCGCAATTGGTCTGTATGCCTTTGCATTAGAGTAGTCTTTCTTGCCTGGCTTTCGCATCACTATTGTGGCCGCACCCTTGAACTGAGTGGGCTGTATTCCTTCCTGTAGACATCTTTCAAAGAGAGAGCGGATTTGTTCTGGCGCGCCGTCGACGAGCCTGCGCATTATTCTATTCGTGTATCCCGTGTGTCCCGGAGCTTTGTCCGGCGCCGCCTTGTAGGTGGCTCTTCTAATCTCGCGCTGCGTCAGCGGGGCGCCATCCTCAATCGAGGGTGGATACTCGAAGCCTTCCGTGTCCAGCATGGAAACCTCCGGAGGTGGCGGGAAGTGAGCCTGAAACATCACCTCCGCCTTATCTTGCGCTGTCGTAGCGATGTCTAAGCATCCTGGCTTCGTCAAAGGAGGGATTGTCGCTTGGGTCAGTGTGCCCGCGGCTGCATTTCTTGCCCATTTCGCAGTTTTGAACAGTCCTCTGGAGGACTGCTCTACGTTTTGCATGGCCTCTCGATATTCACTGCGTTTTTGTTTTCTGATGATCTTGCCCTTCTTGTCACATGCTCGGATGTACTCTGCCCAGTCGCTAGCGGTCCGACAGTTCCTTCTCATTCGTCTTACGCTCTTGACGATCTCCGTGCACTCCCTCGTCCACCCTGCTTTGGCCATTTCGTGTGGCCTCGCCCAGGGAGTGGATATCTCGACGGCCTCCTCTAATGCATCCAGCAGTTGCTTTGTGTACTCGTTAATGCGCTGGCGTCCCGCTTCCTGATCTGGAAGTGGTTTCGGCATCTGTTCCCTCAGAGTATTGATGAACTTCTCTTCGTCCATTGCCTTCCAGTTGCGGCGCGGTCTTTGCGCTGGCTCTTCGCAGGCTCTGAGATCTATAACTGTCTGTACCGGCAGATGATCTGAGGAGTTTTCCATTTCCTCGTCGATTCCGCATCTTATCAATCTATTTGTGATGCCGTCTGTCGTGAAGACTAGATCTATCGTCGTTTGAGATCCTTGGTAGTCTCTCGTAATTGTGCCTTGAGGTAGCGCCAGCGATGTTCCGCTGTTTGTGATCATTTCGATTAGATCATTCGATAATAAATGTTGCCTCGGGTAGGATGTCCCTCCCCATGTGGAGTGGTGCAGGTTGAAGTCTCCTACGAGAACGCATTCCCCCGGCATGTGTAGCGCTTCTTCGATGTCTGGGAGATTTCCTTTTTCATGAATGACCCCGTGGTCTCTGGGTGGTGGATTGTATGCCCCGTGAACGTGTATGATTCCCTGCGCCGCCTGTGTATCGCCTGCTAGTGTTTGTAGCGTGATCGTGCCTACATCCTTGGAGTGCCATGTTGGGTGCCAGGTGTTGCTGTCAATCTTCTTGTTTATGTAGAAACAGGTTCTGCCTTCGTTGTCCTCCAGTGTGAAGCCGGCAGTTGCCGGGCAGTATGCCCTGGAATTTTCGTCGAACCGCCAGGGTTCTTGAAGGACCAAGATGTCATAGTTCTTTATTTTTTCCTCGTGTAGTAGCGCTATCATCACCTTTTCTCTGGATTTGTGAACGTTGTACTGTAGTATTCGAAGCTCCTTTTGTTGAGGCATTAAAGTTCATCGTCAAAGCTGTTAGGTGCGCTCTGGAATGTCTGCGAAGCACTTGCTCCACTTGTGAGATCTTCAGCAGAAGATGATACTGACATTGACGTGGCTGACGTTGACTCCGACTCGTTTGATCTTGGCTTCTTGGCCAAGTGATCCAATATAGTGTTCCCTGATGTAGCGGCTGCGCTGAGCAGGCGGCTTCCATTTGTTGGGCGCCCCTGTTTTCTCTTCAAGCCATTGTTCATCAGCGATTCCAAGTTGGTAGATATCCCTGTGAATGTCTTCGGCGTCGCCGCTTTGAGCCCTTCCTGCCCTCGTACGGCGTGGTATAGGGGTCTGTGCCTTGTAGCTCTCTTTATCCTCTCTTTTTCCGCTTGTCGTTTGTGGCATTGAGGGTCAAAGGCCCTGTGTGTACCCCGGCACGCTCCACATTTCCACATGTTCCGAGCCTGTTTATGAGAGCAGTGTTCTGAGCGATGATCCAGCGCGCAGTAGGCGCACCTCTGCTTGTTTTTGTATCCGTATGACTTGTGACCGTAGCCTTGACACTTTAGGCACTGATGTACTCTGCAGCCCGGGTCGTAGAACTGCGTGGTCTTTATGTCGGCTTCATGACATACTCCCTCATCAATGAGCTTGTTTGCCACCTCAGCGCTGGCTACATGTACCACCAGCGAGGCGTATCTCCTCTGTTCACTCTCCTTTGTGAGCCACTCGACCTTCTCGATCGTCACCTCTGAATGTATGCCTTTGTTGGCCTTGGTGAGCGCCTTCGCTCCCTCCTTCTCCATGTCTTTAGGCATTCCTCCGACCCTAATTCCATGCACTACTACCCCAAAACTGGCTCCGCGCAGACTTGCGTTGAGCGACACCTCTTTGATCCAGAAATCGTTCTCCTCCAGTGTTCTCTTGCTGCCCTCCGTCTTGACTCGGAATATCAGTAGACCTGGTCGTCTCTTCATCGCCTCTATGTCTTTGCGCGCCGGTAGTGTCTCGTCGGCGTCAATCCCTCTCGCCCACCCTACTATATCCTCCGTTGTTGCCGTCATGATCCTTTTTACTTCTTCTTCTCCTTTAATGAAGACCTTGACTTCGAATTCCTCGCAGTGGTTTCGCACCGGCGGTGATAAGCCAGCGCTGGAGACACGGTGGCTCCCAAACGGCGATGCCGACTCCTCGCCCACTCTCTTTGCCCAGCTGTCGACGCGTCCCTTCTCCTTCTCGGATTCCTTTTCGAGCCTGTGCGTTACCTTTTCCAGCCTCTCCAGCTGATCCTCCATGCGCCGATTGACAGCCGGCGCAGCGACGCGTTGACGCGTCAGCTTTTCTGCCATCTCTGTCAGTCTCCCCATCTCCCCCCAGGGCACCAGCCCGTTGTTTCTACGTCCGTTGGGCCCATAGAGTACTCGCAGCTTGTTCAATTCCTCTTGTATATCCTCCGCTTTGATTGTATCCTTCTGCGAGGTAGCGATACTCGCCCCTCGTCCACCCGCTGGCGTCACGCCGGCGACGCTCATCACCTGTCCCTGATGGTCAGGATGAAGCGCGGGCATCATGCCAATGGTATGCTCTGTCTCTAGATAGTTTAAGTTGAAATAGATCGATTTAAATCATTGATAAAGAATCACTTAAGATCGATGTTAATATCTTGATATACAAAAAGTTTATCTAGCTTTATACGTTTATTTCATATTTTATCGTAGAAAGACAGTAAATTAAGAATTTTCGTGTAATTCGAATTTAACAAGAGTTATTTTACGCTTCAACTAGTTTCTGCTACTGTGCTACTCATGATCATTGAATGATTAATGCAGTTGACTATAATGAGAGGGAGTAGGGTAGGGAGTATGGTAGGGAGTAGGATAGAGCGTTCGATAGGAAATATGGTAGAAAATATGGTAGGGAGTATGATAGGGAGTAGGGTAGGGAGTATAGAGAGTAGGGTAGGAAATATGATAGGGAGTAGGGCGGGGAGTAGGGTAGGAAGTATGGTAGGAAATATGGTAGGGAGTAGGGCGGGGAGTAGGGTGAGGAGTAGGGTAGGGAGTATAGGAAGTAGGGTAGGAAGTATGGTAGGAAATATGGTAGGGAGTAGGGCGGGAAGTAGGGCGGGGAGTAGGGTAGGGAATATGGTAGGAAATATGGTAGGGAGTAGGGCGGAGAGTAGGGTGGGGAGTAGAGTAGGGAGTAGGGTAGGGAGTTTGATAGGGAATTTGATAGAAAGTAGGCTTGTAATCGGGTTCGGGTCAACTCGATGAGTTGACCGAGTTGGATTGAAGATCTGACTCAACCCGTTGGGTTACATTTAGCTAATTCAACTCGAGCTCAACTCGAAATTCAATCTGAGTTGAGTTGAACAATTCGAATTCGACGACAGATCTAAATGCAATATAGAGAGTCGTAGAATCAACAGAGCGAGCATGAACACATGCAACGATCAATGTAGTAGATAGATAGATCTAGAAGATAGACTAAATACAGATAGATAGATAGATAGATATATAGATATGTCTGCATGTAGAAGAATAAATGCTTGTGTAGAAATGAAATAAAAAGATGATGAAGAAGAAAACTTCGCTCGCTGACTTCATCTCATCATCAGTTTCACGACAACATTATCAACAAGTAATTAAGATTCACACATACACACACAGAATACACAATAGATACGTAGTACGATCCTCAAAGCTCGGATGCCCCCTATGCCAATCTCAACCCCAGCATCGCGAGATGGATGACCTCCAGCGAGTGCCGGCCGCCTCGAACAATCATGCGCGAACTTTTATACCCTCTTCGAAACAGTCAGACCAACATAAATCGCGCTCGTTTGGTATCCAAAACCTCCTCAACGCTGTAGAAGGCGAGAATCATTTGAATGAGAGCAGTATCTTCGGTTCTCCCAGTCTCTCGGAATTGAATACTTGCCTTTTAGTTCCGTCACCGCCCGCGGCGAGATCATCTTCATATCACCAAGTGAATCAAGAGGCTTCTTACTCCCAGGTGGAGAATCGGGAACACCAACTCACTGTCAATCCTAAGCCTCCGCAGCCGTCTTCTCAAAGGGACGGTCCCAGTATGTAGCCCATCCACGCGAAGTTGCCCGACTCGGCGAACTCCTTCGAGATCGAGCATGCGTCCTCGGTGTTGAGCGACCTGTTGATGAAGGCCGTGACCACGTTCTTGCCCGGGACCACGATCTTGCACTCGGGCGTCTGCGCGTTCATGATCGCGTCGAGGAACTCGGTCTTGACGATGGGCTCGCTCTCGCCCAAGGACACGATCGTGGCGTCGCCCTTGATGGGGAACCTGTTCATGCCCTGCATCGTCATCTGGATCCCGAGGTTGACCCGGGGCTCGGTCGTCCACGCGTAGTAGTTGATGATCAAGCCCGAGGTCGAGGTGAACTGCCCGGGCTCGACGTCGTGCCTGGGGAAGTCCATGTTCAGGTACCTCATCGTGTCCGAGTGGTAGACGCACATTACTCTTCTTACAGCCAGTTTAGTCAGACTGAGTCAGCTATCGCATCACCCATAGTATCTACTGGTCAGCCTCAGAATTTTCCGTCTAATCCGCCATCTGGTCCCTCGTCAACAATGGTGCAGATGGCACCAAGTACAAAGGCCTTCGAGGTGCCCCCTTCAATCACGGCAGTGCAAAGTCAATACCAAATGATGGTGCCGAAAGCAGAGCGAGGTCTCATTCAGGCACCTGTTGACGTTCAAGCTGCGTCGAAAGTTGCTGGCGAGAAACGACGGAGAAATGCTACCGCCTCCCACAATTCTCGTCAGCGTGGGAGACTTCCGAGAACATTGCTAAATTGGAGGCTCAAAGACGAGAGACGGAAAAGGAAAGAGACCACTATCGTACGGAAAGAGATTACTTCCGAGACCTGGCCATACGCCGTCGTCTACCCGTTGCACCTCGGCCACCAAGCCCAAAGCGCCAACGATATGCTGCAATGAATGGAGCATCGCTTGTACAAAATCAAGAAGTTGAGGGTGATGGACCAGACGAATCCCGAGGGTCCCGTCTCAAGACCTCCTACCATCAGCTGCGTGGCCTTCATATCAGTTAGAGTCGCATTTTTGCCCCTAATACCTAATATACGAAGAGCAACATGCAATCTGTGTATATCGACAGTGGTAGTCACATCTAGTAAAGGCTCATGCTTTCAACTCTTTTGTCCACACTAGTAGTTGGAAGAGACTGCGAGACATCTAAACTTGGTTAAGCACTTGTCGATGATTTGTATTTCAAGAAGAAGCCGTCGAATAGAAAGCGATAGGATCACCTTTTCGGTTCCTAATGGCGCTGGTTCTGGCTACTTTTATTCTCTTTACACATTCGAAGATTAATCTACAAGCCTGTGGACCCACCTCATAGATGTTAATCCGATGTTCATCGCAGTTATTTAATTTCAATTGTAGTATAATGTTTAGATCAATCTACACACAATCTACACAGTTTCTACATGCTCACCATCCTACCCACCACCCTACTCACCACTCTACATGCTCACCACCCTACCCACCCTACCTACTCGAAATACACGTCATTCGCTTCATAGCACATGCTAATTAGCTCAATAGAAAGCACCCTTCATGACTCGATATCAAACTCCCTACCAAAACTTCCTATAAAACATTCTTCATGGCTCTCTATCAAAATCCCTACATGCTTCAACTTACACGTCGGTCGAGCGCATAACACACGTCAAACAGTGCTTCAAACAATGCTTCCTACATGGCTTCCTACCTACTTACCACTCTAAATATGCATCTAAAAGAGTGTTTGGTAGAAATCCATGAAGGGAGCCATGGAGGCTGTTTGGTAGGGGCTACATTTGGTGCTCGGTACTCGTATATACGGGGTTTCCGCGCACACTGGGTTTCCGCGCACCCTAACTAGAGCTAACTGCACGCTAACTATTATACTACCTATAGCTAACTATTCTTAGTTAGCTATGTATAGGTAGTATTATAGTTAGCTCCAGTTAGGGTGCGCGGAAACCCAGGGTGCGCGGGAACCCCGTATATACGAGTAGGGACCAAATTTGATTCTTGGATATGAAGCAATTCGAAGCTTGGGAGGAAGCCATGTATGTAGGTCAGCATGTAGGTGAGTAGGTAGGTGAGTAGGTAGGTGAGTACTTACTCCGGCTTTTTTATGATCTGCCGTAGTAAAGTTACATAAAACTAGCGTGCCGGATACTCTACTTTCAGACTAAGGTAATCCTGGCCGCCTTACTGGCGGAGCTAACTGATCGACGAAAACTCGAAAATTATAAGCAGAAGCTTCAGGAAACTGCCAAACAAATCAATGACCAAGGATTGACTAAAGCGCATGAGGACCATTTAGGCAATTTGAAGTTTATTTTTGACGCAAGCAGGATCCGCCCAAGGAGAACGCAAGGAAAGCAAAACAAGCAAGGCTGGGAATAGGCAACCATAAAGTTGAGCGCATTAATGAAGACCAGCGCGTAAAACTTCTCAAATATATTGTCAATCATCGGGAGTCGCTCTTCTGTCGCAGACTTGAGGATAGGACCATTCAGTTTCGATCTCAAGAAGAACGTATGAGTCTTATTTCGATATTATCATGTGTACTAAAATATTTTAGATATCAAAGTCGACCTTTCACTTACGCGAGGCTCCAAGAAACGGAAGAGACGAGAAAGCACAGATGGCGAAAGCGGGAGTTTGGCAGGTGTTGTGACGGATGAGCGCGCAGTTTTGATAGACTTTTCATCCTTGGCTCTTGAGCGCTCTAGCAGTGATCCAGTGATCTTTTCGAAGACGCAGACAGAGCCTCAGAACCAGGTGGCAGCTCTCCTTCGGCCATTAGAGACTTTCCACGATCTACCGCATAATAACTTGTCTCCATCAAACGAAAGCATCTTGAAGGCTGCCGGATCATGTTCACCCATCTGTGAAGATGGAAAACATAATTTTGACGACGAATTTCGTACCAAACCTGCCACTAATCTAAGTGCATCAAACACCCAGGCGAGGACTCTCCCGGATAATGAAACTGTTTCTATCCTAATGAACAGTAGCATAAGCAATGTGACACCCGGTGAGCCGAGCTAATTAATACTCTCATATAAACTCAAAGCTGAGTTTCATGGCAGGAAGTGGCGTAACAATAGACAACAGCGGTCAAAACGAGTCAGCGATCAATCAACAGCACCCGGATCCCTTGCGAATATCTCTCGATCAGACAGTGCTGTCCGCTTCAATCTACGACTGGCTCAGTCACCCACAGCTGGGGTAAATACTGTGATTCCTGGTCTCGACACTGAGAAAGTGAACAGCGTATTAGCTGTGAGACTCTGTAACTAGAGTCGTCAACCAACGTTGAAATTGGCCCAAGATGGCCTCATCAAGATTCAATCGAGCTTCTTGTCGGGTAGCGCTGAAAGTCTGGCGTTTGTGCTTCACTGCTGGGTTGACATTTTTCCAGATGTGCGTTCCATCTGTGCTGGTCGAACTTCGATATTCGGCTGGTCCGGGTTATCAATTCGAAACGTCTCAGTTGTGGTCATTTTCAGGACTCTATGCTTTGAGATGACATGACTTCTCTGTCAGGTACAAGTGGATTTCGTAGATGAAATAAAACATACCACCTTTAGTGACGAGAATCGGCATGGATTCTAGTTCACGGAATTCTGCCTCAGAAAGAGGCATCGTAGCCACCCCCACGCCAGCTACGGTGAAGAAATCGGTAGGTACCTCAACATTTGAGCTTTGGAGTAGACCAGGAGTCCATGGGCCGGCGGCTATGATGGTCGTCCTGCCACGATCTGCTTCGACTCCTAGGCAGACTCCTTCGTTGACGACGAGCCTGGTGACATCTTTCGTTTCCCTTGTCACACCAAAGTTTGATTGCTTCTTGGGCTACTGCTTCAACTGCTGGGGCCGAATCGACATAATCAATATTCTCATTAAGCCATAGTTCCTCATCAATATCGAGCTTTGAGCTTTCAGATGATCTTACCATGTGGGTTAGCTCTTGAGCCGATATCAGTCGGTCCTTAGGTCTCTTCATACTCCTATCACTGTTTTTGCCGATCACTATGTCCCATGAAAGAAGCTGCAATAAGGAACTACTTCATTCCACATTCTCATCGCTTGCTCGGCAAAAGCAGCGTAGTCTTTGTCTGAATACGACGTACGAATAATCTTGCTGATATCTTTCGAGGCTGTATGGGTGACGCTACCCTCAAACCAAACAACTCGTGCGTCCAGTTGAAGCCCCGAAACATCCTGCCCCCACAATCGCATAATCACAGTGACAAATTAGAAGAGCTGGAGAGGGATGTCTAAGATTTATTCGAGGGTGGCGTGAAAACACCCTTCCATGACGTATTCTAACGATCATGTGAGATCATTTAGCCAACCACGTTGGCAAATGGCATTGCTCCCGGTAACGAAAGTCAAACCAAGGTGCTTTACTGGGATCATGTCTGACCTTTACTTCCATGGTAGATAAGGCATCTTCTACCCTAGCCTGACCTATGAGTACACCCGAACCGAATCTGGCTAACGCATTGAAGACCAAATTTGGGGAGGTGGAACAGCTTTGTTGGGGTCTTGGTTCTTAAGCCGGGAGCTATCCTCGGGGCTACTGCTGCCTTTTCTCACCTAGTATCCTTCACTTCATCTCTTCTCCCTCCTCCCCCTCCTTCTCCCACTATTATTCTACTACCACACGGTCGATCAACACGGAGCTCGATTTTCTGCAACGCAATACTCAACTCCGGTGAAAGGAAACTTCCATTTCAGTGGCTCAGCGAGTTGACCAGCCTTCTGTGAGAGTAGAAACAGGGAAGCCAGGTGTCGTAGTCGAGGCCTCGAAGGATTCAGTAGCGATGATTCAGTAGGAAGAAGGGAAAAAGAGGCGCCTATTCAACAGGGCCAAAAACCCTCGCCTTCCTATGATCAAAGTAGACTGTCAATGCCCCACAGTAGTGTTCAAAGCACAATCCGCCAATCATACACTCGTACCACTCGGCTCCAATGCGCCCGCCATGTGTTGGCGTAGTCGATGACTGGTTATCCTACAGCTTTCATTGCGGGCAGATGAGGTGTTTGAGGCCATCATAACCTGTGCTCTCTGATGCAGGAAGCTGACTCCTCGTTTATTGTCAGGTCCGTCTGTAGGATCAAAAGGCTTTTCTGGTATCGGAAAGTCTGACGCCTGTCTCCCGCTTGTGTCGCTCTTTTCGCTCGTTTCGAAGATCGTTCATCGGATGCAAGATGCTTGGCGTTGTGGCAGAATTTCTGAGTTGAGGCAGTACGGAGCTAAGCACTTAGGGATGTAGTATCTCAGTTCCGACTGTACCTTACCTACCTTACCTTATTCTTGAAGGCTCTGCTAGCGAAGCTGACATTTAACCTTGCAACCAGCTACTACTCAATAGTACACGAGACCCTCAAGCCATTTCAGAATGCCCTTCGATACATTTGTTGAAGGGGTTGAAGGAGAGAGGTAAGGTCGTCTTCTCGTCATATTAGCAATCTACCGGGCGCTGATTCGATTCAGTCGAGCTTCTCATACAAAGGATCCGAGGAGGATCTCAACGACCGATAGCATCGCGACTGCGTAGCAAACATTGTCTAAAGAGCGAGCAAGCGCTGCAGCGGCAAATTTTTTGCGGCAGCACAGATGATGGATTCCGAGGTCAAACCCGAGTAGGGCCGTATATCCCTGAGCTTACTGAGTTACTTCAGCAGATACATTATCTCATCAGAAAACTTGCGCTCTTCTTGGGACAGTCATTTTCTCACCGACTATTTCGCTGGTTTCATCTGCTCACATCGCCGGAAGTAAATTTTACATAGAGAAAGTCCTCGGCGGCCGTGAACCCCTGGGGATTGCTGGAGAAATTGAAATGTACTGAAGTAAGACGACCATATCTTGACTAATAGCATCGCGCAGAATGGGCAGCGAAGAACTTTGTCAACGCTGTTATCTGTGACCTGAACTTTGCACTGCAAAAACCCCGTCAAGAAGCGCGAAGCCGACCTGCTAATGGAAATTCTTTCGTACAAGGCTTCCCGGACCGTAGAGAATGCAGTTGAAACAAGGCATAATTCGCAAACGCAAGGTGACAGCGCCTCTATAATAAAATTTCACCCTTTTTCCGTTCCTTTTCCAGCTTGACCTTGACCGAAGGAATTAGCGTGTGCCAGACTTGTCAGGGGTTGCTTCCATTTCTTACCGATGAATGATTTGGTCAGGATGTATTTGTCCAATGCGGTCTCCTGTGCCGCCATAGCCAGTCGCCCGTTCGAGATCCTTTGCTCGGGAAAGATACCCCTCGTGCCACGTCTGGTGGTCAGCCATTGATCTATCTTCTGCTTCGTACACAGAGACAAGGCGAGAGTGATCTTGACGAGTTTGTCGGTGTCATTGTGAAAGTCAATGACTTACTAATGCATGCTGACAGCCAATTTGAGTGTGGACGCCGCCAGCTTGTTTCATGACAGTACGCGTTACGAATATGCTTACCTCCGTCAGCAGAAGTGTGCCTGGTGCCACTACTTGCGGGTGAAAGAAAAAGTGATAGGGGCCCTCGGCTTTTTCCATGTACGAACCAGTCTGTCATCGTACAACATTGACTTAATTACAAAATCAACCCTGTCGGCCGATTTAAATCCCAACTTCAGCCATGACCGACCTTATATACTCTCTATTCCTGAAGATCAGCAAGAAATTGACAGTCTCTCATCGCCGCATCGCAAAGTATCGTTGGCTGGCTGTTGTTATCATCACCCTGGCAATTCTAGGTTGCGCTACCCTCGTGTCAGTGTTCATCTGGTTCAAATTAGTGTTCCTGATACCGGGCATCTTGGCTTTGACAGCGATCTTAATCTCGAGCCTTTCACTCTGGGCCTGGGTCTATCTTTCAATTC
>JAABUH010003640.1_pt1 | contig 13044 bp, 15 predicted proteins | sample 5559121 | NCBI WGS metagenome assembly JAABUH01 (sample SAMN10711871, study PRJNA513364) | rock metagenome | isolation source: Antarctica rocks | place: Antarctica: Victoria Land, Battleship Promontory nord | collected 2015-12-28 | reverse complement strand
GTGTTGCACTGCATTTGAGCTGGCTCACTGCACACCTGTATGAAGAGCAAATCTCCATAGGTGCTATTGCAGTGACACAAGCCTGCTGTGAGCCTGTTTTGCAGAGCACTACTGAACAGTGGGGAATGCATTTTGCCCAGACCAGTATTGCACTGCATTTGAGCTGGCTCACTGCACACCTGTATGAAGAGCAAATCTCCATAGGTGCTATTGCAGTGACACAAGCCTGCTGTGAGCCTGTTTTGCAGAGCACTACTGAATAGTGGGGAATGCATTTTGCCCAGACCAGTGTTGCACTGCATTTGAGCTGGCTCACTGCACACCTGTATGAAGATAAAATCTTTTGAGGTGCTATTGCAGTGACACAAGCCTGCTGTAAGCCTGTTTTGCAGAGCACTACTGAGCAGTGGGGAATGCATTTTGCCCAGACCAGTGCTGCAGTGCATTTCTGTAAGCCTGCTCTGAGCCTGTTTTGCAGAGCAGCCCTGAGCGAGGGAGAATGCTGTTTGCCAAAAACAGTGTTTCAGTGCACTGGTGTTGGGTCACTGCACACCAGTATGAAGAGCAGATCTCCATAGGTGTAATTGCACTGACACTAGGCTGCTCTGAGCCTGTTTTGCAGAGCAGCTCTGAGCAAGGAAGAATGCTTTTTGCCAAAAACAGTGTTTCAGTGCACTGGTGTTGGGTCACTGCACACCTGTATGAATAGCAGATCTCCATAGGTGTAATTGCACTGACAATAGGCTGCTCTGAGCCTGTTTTGCAGAGCAGCCCTGAGCGAGGGAGAATGCTTTCTGCCAAAAACAGTGTTTCAGTGCACTGGTGTTGGGTCACTGCACACCTGTGTGAACAGCTAATCTCCATAGATGTATCTGTACTCACACTAAACTGCTCTGAGCCTGTACTACAGATCAGCCCTGAGCGAGGGAGAATGCTTTTTGCCAAAAACAGTGTTGCAGTGCACTGGTGTTGGGTCACTGCACACCAGTATGAAGAGCAGATCTCCATAGGTGTAATTGCACTGACACTAGGCTGCTCTGAGCCTGTTTTGCAGAGCAGCTCTGAGCAAGGAAGAATGCTTTTTGCCAAAGACAGTGTTTCAGTGCACTGGTGTTGGGTCACTGCACACCTGTATGAAGAGCAAATCTCCATAGGTGTGAATGCACTGACAATAGGCTGCTCTGAGCCTGTTTTGCACAGCAGTCCTGAGCAAGGGAGACAGCTTTTTGCCAAAATAAATGTTGCAGTGCAGTGGTGTTGGGTCACTGCCCACCTGTGTGAACAGCTAATCTCCATAGATGTATCTGTACTCACACTAAACTGATCTGAGCCTGTACTGCAGATCAGCCCTGAGCGAGGGAGAATGCTTTTTGCCAAAAACAGTGTTGCAGTGCAGTGGTGTTGGGTCACTGCACACCAGTATGAAGAGCAGATCTCCATAGGTGTAATTGCACTGACAATAGGCTGCTCTGAGCCTGTTTTGCAGAGCAGCCCTGAGCGAGGGAGAATGCTTTCTGCCAAAAACAGTGTTTCAGTGCACTGGTGTTGGGTCACTGCCCACCTGTGTGAACAGCTAATCTCCATAGATGTATCTGTACTCACACTAAACTGCTCCGAGCCTGTACTGCAGATCAGCCCTGAGCGAGGGAGAATGCTTTTTGCCAAAAACAGTGTTGCAGTGCAGTGGTGTTGGGTCACTGCACTCCAGTATGAAGAGCAGATCTCCATAGGAGTAATTGCACTGACAATAGGCTGCTCTGAGCCTGTTTTGCACAGCAGTCCTGAGCAGTGGGGAATGCTTTCTGCCAAAAACAGTGTTTCAGTGCACTGGTGTTGGGTCACTGCACACCAGTATGAAGCGCAGATCTCCATAGGTGTAATTGCACTGACACTAGGCTGCTCTGAGCCTGTTTTGCAGAGCAGCTCTGAGCAAGGAAGAATGCTTTTTGCCAACAGTGTTTCAGTGCACTGGTGTTGGGTCACTGCACACCAGTATGAAGAGCAGATCTCCATAGGTGTAATTGCACTGACACTAGGCTGCTCTGAGCCTATTTTGCAGAGCAGCTCTGAGCAAGGGAGAATGCTGTTTGCCAAAAACAGTGTTTCAGTGCACTGGTGTTGGGTCACTGCACACCTGTATGAATAGCAGATCTCCATAGGTGTAATTGCACTGACAATAGGCTGCTCTGAGCCTGTTTTGCAGAGCAGCCCTGAGCAGTGGGGAATGCTTTCTGCCAAAAACAGTGTTTCAGTGCACTGGTGTTGGGTCACTGCACACCTGTATGAAGAGCACACCTCCATAGGTGTAATTGCACTGACACTAGGCTGCTATGAGCCTGTATTGCAGATCAGCCTTGAGCAAGGGAGAATGCTTTTTGCCAAAAACAGTGTTGCAGTGCACTGGTGTTGGGTCACTGCACACCTGTATGAAGAGCAAATCTGCAAAGGAGTAATTGCATTGACAATAGGCTGCTCTGAGCCTGTTTTGCCTAGCAGTCCTGAGCAGTGGGGAATGCTTTTTGCCAAAAACAGCGTTTCAGTGCACTGGTGTTGGGTCACTGCACACCTGTATGAAGAGCAAATCTGCAAAGGAGTAATTGCATTGACAATAGGCTGCTCTGAGCCTGTTTTGCCTAGCAGTCCTGAGCAGTGGGGAATGCTTTTTGCCAAAAACAGCGTTTCAGTGCACTGGTGTTGGGTCACTGCACACCTGTATGAAGAGCAGATCTCCATAGGTGTAATTGCACTGACAATAGGCTGCTCTGAGCCTGTATTGCAGATCAGCCCTGAGCGAGGGAGAATGCTTTTTGCCAAAAACAGTGTTTCAGTGCACTGGTGTTGGGTCACTGCACACCTGTATGAAGAGCAAATCTTCATAGGTGTAATTGCACTGACACTAGGCTGCTCTGAGCCTGTTTTGCACAGCAGTCCTGAGCAGTGAGGAATGCTTTTTGCCAAAAACAGTGTTGCAGTGCACTGGTGTTGGGTCACTGCACACCTGTATGAAGAGCAAACCTCTATAGGTGTAATTGCACTGACACTAGGCTGCTCTGAGCCTGTATTGCAGATCAGCCTTGAGCAAGGGAGAATGCTTTTTGCCAAAAACAGTGTTGCAGTGCATGCTACGTGCTTGACACACTTTTCGATGTGAATACGATCCGATGCTTGCGCAAGCGACGCATTTCGATGTAAATACGTCAATATCGCAACATACGCCCGCTGGACTAAGTGGCGGCAGCATCCAGTGATTGTCGGCGTGAGACAGACTCGGAAAGATCGAGCTTCCCGAAGCCAGAGCACAGTCTCTAGGCCGCATTGTTGATGGAAAATGTTAAGCTTGCGGGGATACTGTCAAGGGCAAACCTGCCACCGATTGTCACACTTTTCAGTCTGCGATAAGCTTGACCCTACTGATCAAATGGCTGCAGTGTCAGGAATTGCACTCAAGTCATTGATGACAAAAGCATCAGTTCTAGCAGTCAAGTTCTTGATACTAGCTATGTTATGCAGCGATCTGCACCTGTTGCTGCAGCCACTATGGGCGACAGCACAGAGCAATTTGATGTCATGGCATTGGTCAAGGTTTCAGGACTCCTTTCAGGCTCTAAACAAACAGTTGATTGATGGCTGATCAGTTGTGACCGCAGTAAAAGTGCCCCTGACCTTGAAAACCAAACTCCTGCTTTTGATGCTGCAATGGAAGCATCTGACGACTGCATCTCCGAGAAAATTTGGCAAAGGTTAAGGGGTTTCGTCAGAAATTTCGGCGGGTTTCGGTTTTGGTTTAGATTTCCAACAGACAAGGGATGGCAACATCCAATTTGAATCAGCTGTAGAGTCCAGCTGTCAGCGGGGTGTAGCAACTTGCTTTTGCTCGACGCAGCCGAAGGCGCAGAAGCGGATTAACGGAGGAGGTCAGCTCACAGCAGGTTCTCAAGTCTAGGCAACGTCACATTTAACACTTCCAAGCAAGCGCTATTGGCAACGTCTGCCGCAACGGTTGCATCGACGCACGCATACTCCAAATACAGACCACAGCTCTGGCTGCTGGGGAGCAAGTCCGGCACCTGTAGCTCACAGACCTTGTCTATGCTGATGACATCTGTCTCTTGGCTAGCAGCCCTCAACGTCTGCAAGCTCTCGTTGATGCCTTGGTCGACTATTGTGCCACATTGCACACGGAGATTAGTGTGGCGAAGACAAAAGTAATGGTGGTATCCAAACCTTCTGCTAGGTCACCTGCTCCACCCGCACCTGTTTTCACCTGCAGGTCTTCCAGTGGGGCGCGTTGACATTTCAAATACCCGGGTCTGCATTTTCATGCATCAGGCGATATATCCCATGTTATCATCCCTTTGAAGGCAAAGGCGGCAGGCTCTTGGGCTGTAGTGCAGCAGAGGCGTTCTCAACTGCAGTGTGGCAACACAGTCAACCTCAAACTCTTCCTGTTGCAAAGCTTCCTGGTACCATCTCTGCATTACGGCTGTGAATTGTGGGGCATGCACAGCCCTTGTGGCGCAGCAAACAGAGCGCAGACTGCTTTACAATCCATCTATGACAGATACCTTAGGCACGTCTGTGGGGTCAAATATACTACACCTAGTGCTGCAAGCTGAGCTGCAAGGCCAGACCTTGAAAGAGTTTATGGCTCCACGTGTTGCTGCTGATAAGAGCCTCATGCAGAAAAGTGGTACAGGAGTAAAGCCAACCTCGTCTTGTCAACTCAGCTGGCAGCTCTGCTGCAACATGTCAGCTCAGCTGCACCCTGTCAGCTCATACAGCACATCAGCAGAACCTGCTGCTAGATCGTCTCCTGAAAATACATGTTGTGAATGCACAGACAGAAAAATACCATTGCAAGGGTACCTAGTACAGCTTCACACAATTTGTCAACACCAAAAAATACAATCACACAGCTCGTGATATAATTTATCAGGCTTTGGCCTTATCTACAGCCATACTTGGATGACTTCAAAACATGCAGATACATCAGACAAAGCTTGCTAGCAAAGAGGCTCAGGCTGTGCAGTAACAATCTTGTCATGCTCCACCCAATATTTGACATCCCAGTGTTTAGGATGCCCAGAAACGGCTTAAAAAGTCAAACAGATGAAACAAGGCTGGCCTGTAGAGCAACCCAGGCTGTGGTTGTACCTTTCTCGTCATATTCACTCCATATGTCAAAGTCATCCTTTGTGAAACACAAGGAGGAACGCAATTTGTGCCGCTGCACTGCTACTGAGTATGCTGCATGAGCTGCTAGGGTGCGCCGAAAGGGGATATAGCCAGATGGCATGAGCAAGTCAGTGTCATCATACTCGCCAAAGGTGTGTTGCTGAAGGTGAACATCGGCCCTGCAGGATTGAGATCGTCAGTGGCTACAGAGTCATGCGTATTGGCATGCACATATGCATGGTTACCTTGCAGGCTCGCTCTTGCCATAGTCTGCCAACTGCTTCAGCATGAGACTTTCAATCAAAACCCGGAACCTGAAGGTACCCACGCTTGGCTGATACATTACGGCTATCTCGTGCGCATGATATGCCTGCAACCAAACAAGCTCTGTGAGTGCAAAAGTGGAGGGTTTGAGCAACAATTTCTGACACAACCATCTGACTGACCTTCTCAAAAGGCTGTGCCCAAAGAAGACCATTGCGCTCGTCCCAGACGTCAGCAATTCCCAAAACACAATCTCCCCACTACAAACAAGCCAAATGCTCAAATGATGCTCTCAGCAAAAACATGCGTCGTTCCTACTGTAACATCACCTGCCTCTTCAAGCTCACCCTAGACGAGGCCTTGGGCAAGATATGGGCTGCTTCGACAATACTGCTGTCCAGGAGGAGCTTGGAGACCATGCATTGCATTGGAAAAGTTGGCAGGTGCTGAGCTTGCTGGGGAACAGGGAGCCCAGGCGGTGGTCCAGGAGGTCTCTGGTTGAAGTAGTACAGAAGCAATCTTGACTTGAAATCCTGGACTTTCAGCTTGGCCTCATGGTTGCTCAAACTTGGAGCTGACTGAAAGGGATTAGAAGCTAATGCAATGGCAGGAAATATGGCCATCATCTGTTCAGTATTAGCCAGAACTCTGCTCAGCCTGTCATCTTCATCAGCTGCACACAAACCCAAAAGCATGTAACAGCTGACCTGTGAAAGCACCATATACACAGGCGCCAAGTAAGGAATAAGGCTAAGACATTGATCCGCATTGACCAGCTTTTATCCAGAGCCTTGGCCTGTGGTGAAAGCAAGGCCAGCATTCTCAAGCTCTGAAATGCTGACTTACACCAAAGTGATTTGCTGTCCCAGACATTCACTTTGCCACAAAAGCAATAATCTCTGTTGGCAATGTGCATTGTATACAAAAAGGCTGCACAGGAGGCGCCAACAAAGAATTTGAAGAACTTCCTGGTTACAAGCCAGATGGAGCCCACTTAAGGAAGTCAGACCAATGTCAAAACGTGACAAAAGCAGCATCTTGCACTGAATCGGCCCGATCATGAGGCAGAGCATGCGGTGACAGCTTGCAACCAGACACGACAAGCGACTGGTCTTGTCTAAGCCACAAGCGAAGGTAGAATACACACCTGCACCTTCAGCAGGAGTGTAGAAGTACGCCCCAGCGGGCAAGTTGTTCTCGTCCTCAGCAACGTCCAAGCCGCCAGGGTTGCCAGTACCGTCAGCGTGTTGCAAAGTTCCTGCCTTGCACTTTGCTTTGAGGCTGCAGGCTTTCAAGATGGCGATTGCAGACCGGCCAGCCGGCCATGCACCCAGCTGATCTGACTCCGAAACTGGGAAAACCACGATGTGTCTGGTTGGGTCACCAGGCATACCTGCTCAGCCCTGTGCCTCGACGTAGCAGTCTCTGCCGTAGCTGTTGTGTTATGGAAGGGGACGTGCGAAAAGCCGGCCCGCCCCACGCCCCGCGCCGCCCTGCCGCTTGGAGCCAACTGTGAACTTTGTGGCTCCAAAAAAAAGTGTGACTTGTCATGCATGCCCTGTTGAAAGTATAAGAAGTTAGCAATATCCAGTCACACCGTACATGAACAGGTTACTAATCAGGTAGTTGGTAATGGTTGGATAGGCCGCGTTCCTTACCTAGCGGCCTGTGGAACCTGCTAGTGCACACACCTTTGCTGCACACGAGGGTGATTTGATGTTCTGAGCACTCCGTTACTGTTCTGCTCGTGCTGTTCAGCGTCAGCACATCTGCATGCTTGCTTGTAACAGCGAGATTATTAGTGCATGGTGACATAAGCCACACCATGACCACTCATCTGCAATTTGCTGCAGCTGCTGATCGATAGTCTAAACCCTAAAATATGGCACTGTCACAGCTCCAAACATTCATTTAAAAAGTGTTACAGTGTAACAGTTACACGTATTTCCGTGTTCAAATCAATCAGTTGACAACAAATCCTTCGAAACGAATCTACGGGGCTTGTTGTTGTGACGACACAGCAACAGGGTTGATGGTCCACATACGCAGCAGAAGCTGACTTTCAGTCGCTTTCATGATAGTGCATGAGCTCTCCGGGAGGGGGCGAATGTAACACTCTACCGTCACACTTACAATACTATGCCGTACAGAATGTTATCTCATCAATTACTCATGCGTTACACTTCACACACGCTCATACCTGCTGTGCATCAACCATCAGTGTCACTCGACGCTCCAGCTAGGGAGTTACAACTCATTACATAGTTACAGGCTTTCAGCCTGTTACACAATCTGTCTGATGATGGACGTCTCAACAAGTGTTCTTGTGTTGAGTGCATATTGAGATGCAGTGTGCAATCAACGGGCTTGCATAACAGGACCGTGTGTTACGAAGTAATAGGCCGCTAGGTAAGGACGCGGCCTATCCAACCATTACTAACTACCTGTTTAGTAACCTGTTCATGAACGGTGTGACTGGATATTGCTAAGTGCTCACACTTTCAACACTCCCCCGCAGTCAAACATTCAAGGAACCAGTGTATGCCAAAATAAAACCAAAGAAAGGCGAAGATGTAATTTCGTAAAGACATGATCACTTGAATATGAAAAGATCAAAGTGCTAAAGAAGTACTAAAGATAGCTCAGCTCAAATGCCGGTCCCAAACTAACTGAAACGCCTAGCTGAAACACATGAACTTGTTCAACCAAAAGTGCACACTGTAGCACTGCAAGCTCAGCCAGTCGGACATACCACTGCAAACTACAGCCTGTCCTAGAGACCCTTTTGGTCTTGCGTGACTACTGTGGAAATGCAACCAGTTTAGGATGCCACTGCTACCTACAGCCTGTCCTAGAGACCCTTTTGATCTCATTTGACTACTGATGTTCTGAGCACTCCGTTACTGTTCTGCTCGTGCTGTTCAGCGTCAGCACATCTGCATGCTTGCTTGTAACAGCGAGATGATTAGTGCATGGTGACATAAGCCACACCATGACCACTCATCTACAATTTGCTGCAGCTGCTGATCGATAGTCTAAACCCTAAAATATGGCACTGTCACAGCTCCAAACATTCATTTAAAAAGCGTGCCAACAGCGGCCACCCTGGTGCTGGCATTTAAAGTTGCCTGAATGGCTCCTACAGGAGCTTGGCGCAGCGCCTCCTTGCGCTCACGGGACAGGGAGCCAAGCCTGGCATAGAAGAGCTGCCTCAGATACATCACATCCACTTGCTGGGCTTCTGTCAACTTTAGCGCTGCCTGTAAAATCACACCATGCTTAAGCTAGACTTCACAAGTGCAGTCTTCTGTTGGCTTGGTTGGTATCATTAAGTGCACATGCAGTGCGAGCGTTAGAGCTGCCAGTAAAAGCCTGTGACAGGATCAAATGTATGTGCTGCTACCCATGAAACATGGTGCCAATCACGTTGACTATGTGGGCTTTGAGCCTCAAAGCCCACATGAGGCACTTGACATGTGCAGACTGATGCAAAATACACATTGCCCTGTAGTGCTGCATGCATCAGCTCCAACACGTGTCAGTGTTCTCAATAACTGCATCCACTCTACACACAAAGTTTGCTGCAGTAACACTGCATACAAAGCTGCATTGATAAGAGCGTGTGTTGTAGGGGCAAGCTGCTGCTGCTTATGCTGGAGTACTGCACATGATCTGGAACCTCGCGCAGGCACCCCCATTTAGAGTGCACTGACCAGCTCTCACATGAAGACACTCAATGCTGTAGGCAAGCCTTGCATGCAGATTGTCAGAGAAGGTGCCAGCTTGATCTGTGTGCCATGCAGTACGGTGCGATGCAGTATGTGATAACAGACCATTTACCAACAAGTCCTTATACCAGGCATCAGCAAGTTGAGTGGCACTTGTGCCCATAGTCCCATCCAACTTGCTTACTGTAAAAGAAAGAAACTTCTTTAAATTACCGACCGCCAGAAACACCAACAAGGAGCTGCATTGACAGGTCCACTTGCACATTCCCCTTTGCATAGCAGGGTCTGCTCCATCCTGCAACGCCTTTGCCAGGCATTGACCAATCTTCTGAGCATACACCTGCAGGACCAGCACACAGGATCACAATGACATCCAGGACCTGAGCACGCATCAAAATTTTGCTACTGCATGTGTTGTACATGCAGCACTGGCATCGCATGCGTAATGTTGATCTATGCTTGACCAGGTCAGTCTCTCATAAAACGTTTGACTCATAATCATGCTTCACGCTTACCGCATATACCATTGCAAACTCAGTGAAAGGCATTGCACCAACATCCTGTGCAGTCTTGACCAGCACTTGGTCACCCAAGACAGTCAACATGATTGTCTCCTGAGCATCTCCAGAAGCAGTTGTGAGGTTGCTCCAATCTCCCTGACTCTGCACTCACACGCAATGACATTGCAACCTATTCACAAATTACATGTATGTGTGTGTGGAATCAGAAGTCACGGAGCTGAGACAGCATGCTGGGAAACAAGACACTCTGGACAGGAGCATAGTCTTTGTGCTTGTATAGTTGCAGGGCCCACAATACTGCTGCAGCCAGAAGATCATGCTCAACGTGTTTAGCTGGACAGACATACACGGGCAGAAAAGGTGAGCAACCAACAACCACGTCAGCTTGAGAAAGTATTGCTGTAGGCTCATACTGCAGGATGTTAGGTTTGTACCTGGTTAACACATGTGTAGGCAAAGCAGGCAGGAGTTCAACCAACACGCTTGAGCAGGCAGCAGGCAGCCAGCTGACCTCGGATAAACCTGGTGCATCAGACTATGTAAGCTTCGCGAAGTTCTCAAGCAGCGCATTTCTTGCCTCAAGCTGCCTTTGGCGTTCTTTCAAATCCTGAATTCGAGCTTCGTTGTCTGCACTCTGATCTTCAATGAAGCCGACGACAGCCTGCAGCAGAAACTGCACGTCATACACTGGATGCAGCGTTGCTGCGCCACCCACTCCCTTCGGAGACAGAGCTGAGTCAGCGTGCCGAAAGTCAGCCTGGCTTGCGCTGCACGTTTTCGGTGCGACCATGTGGCGGGAAGAGCTTACTTTCTGCCGTTGCCGAAACCGACGCTGTGCTTGTGAGTTCTGCTGCTTTCTGCTGTCCCTTGGAGGCCTTGACTGCAAGCTCGACTTCCTGTTGAACGGCTCCTCTGCTTGCAAGATGGACGGGCGTGCAGGCCCTGGCAGGGCAGCTAGCATGTCGTGCGCAGTAGGCAGGGTATCTGAAGAAACTAAAGGTTCTGGAACGGAATCCAGCACGTCGTCAAACATTGCAAGGACGTCTTCCGAGAACTCCCAGCTTGGAAGCTCTTCCGGTACATCCTGCAGCAGAAGCTGCGCTGGGACTTCATTTGCGCATGACATGTTTCACCCTGTCGTCCACAAGCATTGTATGTTGTAAGTCAAAGCGCAGGCCGCCATCCATAACACTAAGTACGAAGTTTCTTATCTGCTCCCTTGCTTCTTCACACTGAAACAGCTGGAATTCAAACGCTAGAAGTGCTGTCGATGCCACACACATAATCAATCGCCAGTCCTTGTCACGCATGTGGTGCGCCTCATGGCGCAATGGAAGTGCGGGTGGATCGTCAGGTAGATGTGAGTGCTTGTCTTGAGCCATTTCCGGAATAAGCCTGAATCTGTCAGATACCGGCGCAGTTTTCAATCTGAGGTTGCCGACACGATGCGGCCCTACATCGTTGTGAATAGTAGCCAACGTCAAGGTGTATACGTGACAAAGGCATTTAGGAAAGCACCTGTCAACAACCTCGGTCCTTGGGTCACTAACGATTTGACCCAAGGACATACTATGCAGGCCCTACTGCTGCAGCATTGTTCTCAAATTCTTACAACAGACGCGCTCTGGTTTCTCCCTGGTCGCTTTTATAACCGTCACTGGGCATTATGCTGGGAAGCTGTCCTTGTAAGCTTATCATATGCCGCTAGCACCAAATTCAGCTTGAGCATCTTTCCATGAACTGCAGGCTTGTCCTAACAAGGGCGTATATCAAGTATATTCCCCTCCACCACCTGGCACGCTACGTACACCTTATACTCTCCCACCCGCATATGCTGCTGCTGCTGCTGCAGCACTGCTCAGGGCAGAATGAGTTCCCCACTGTGCAGTGCTGCTCTGCAACACAGGCTGACAGCAGGCTTGTGTCAGTGCAATTACACCTATGAAGATCTGCTCTTGTATACAGGTGTGAAGTGACCCACCACCAATACATTGCAGCACTTCTCAGGGCAGAACAAGTTTGGATGCAAATAACAGCTTGCTCAATACATGGATACACCGCCTCCTGGGTGAAGGTGCTTCCTGAGTTTGTTGAGGTAGTCACGATACTTTCCCTTCTCAGCTTCTGTGACGGGTCTGCAACCTCCTGACTGGACACCATACTTGCCATTTGGGTGTATGCTTGCTTCCAAACACGGCAGCTTCTCAGCAAATCTGTTCACATTGAGCGGGGAGCTGTTTCTTTTTGCAGTCAACAGGGCCACCGCTTGCCTGTCATCCAGTGACTCAATTGCTGCGTTCAATTGAGTCACTGCAAACACACCTGTGACCCCACACCAGTGCCCTGCAGCACTGGGTTAGGGTTTAGGGAGGTGCATTTGCATACATAAAACATGCATGTCTGTCAAGGGGCTTTGACTCATGCAAGCTGACTGCTGCACACAGTAAGAGATGTCATGTGGTAGCTATATGCAACACCTAGACAACTGGAAGAGCTTGTGTAGCATGAGTGAGTAAGTTTTTTTTACGCAAACTCATTCTGCCCTGAGCAGTGCTGCAATGCATTCCTGGTGGGTCACTACACACCTGTGTGAAGAGCAGATCTTCGTAGGTGTAAACGCAGTGACATAAGCCTGCTGTCAGCCTGTTTTGCAGAGCAGCACTGCTCAGGGGCAAACTCATTCTGCCCTGAGCAGTGCTGCAATGCATTGCTGGTGGGTCACTACACATCTGTATGACGAGCAGATCTTCGTATGTGTAATTGCAGTGACACAAGCCTGCTGTCAGCCTGTTTTGCCGAGCAGCACTGCTCAGGGGCAAACTCATCCTGCCCTGAGCAGTGCTGCAATGCATTGCTGGTGGGTTACTACACACCTGTATGAAGAGCAGATCCTCATAGGTGTAATCCCACTGACATAAGCCTGCTGTCAGCCTGTGTTGCAAAGCAGCACTGCTCAGGCGCAGAATGTCATTTGTGCAACCAGTCGTACATCTTATTGACAGATTTGCATTAGGTTATTGTCCAAAGGTTGACGCGGTCAGGAGCTGCTATGCACACGAATGCTCAAAGCAGCACACAAGGTAGGTAATGTTTGCAGCACCTGTCAGTGACAGCTGATGCTGTGTCTGATCATAACCAGTCATGAGCCAGTAGAATGCCTTGCATGCAGCTGCACACCGACACACTTGAGATATTTGCAAGCTGTTTCGAAAACAGCAAGACAGAAAGCGCAAGAACACATTAAGATGCGTCTCATGTGAAATGCTTTTGTCAATTGTATGGCGGTCAAGTGTCAGTCTGAAAACGTCAGATCATTCTGTGAGCAGTCATAAAGAGCAATATGATGTTCTGCTGAA
>JAABUH010003639.1_pt1 | contig 13045 bp, 16 predicted proteins | sample 5559121 | NCBI WGS metagenome assembly JAABUH01 (sample SAMN10711871, study PRJNA513364) | rock metagenome | isolation source: Antarctica rocks | place: Antarctica: Victoria Land, Battleship Promontory nord | collected 2015-12-28 | reverse complement strand
GCGCCGAGCGGCCGTCGCCGGGCGGCAGCAGCGGTGGCGGCGCCGGCGGCGCGCTGTCGCCCAACCTGAGCAGGGCCGCCCAGGGCGCGGCCGCGTCGCCGCCGCCCGGGGCCGCCAGCGCGAACGGCGGCCGGGGCGGCGGCGCCGAGCGGCCAGGCTCTGCCGCTGCGTCGTCCGGAAATGGCGTCGCGCGCGAGGCCGATGCCAGCGCGACGGTGCGGGGGGAGTCGAGGTGCTGGAATGGCATGATGTGCCTTTTGTGGCGTGTTCCTCAATGGCTTGTATGAGGCTGCTGTGCAGTCTTCGGCGTCGACTGCAGCAAAATGTGGGATGAGGCTCATGTTTGCGAATGCGCATCGCTCCCTCACGGCGCCTGCTACGCGCGCGCTCCCTTACCAGCCTCACCACACCGCGGATTTTGCACCCGGCCGCCGCGGCAGGGCGCGCAGCAAGCGGCGCCGCCGCTGGGCGCGTGGCGCGCGCCCGCGGAGGCGCCGCTGCTCTCGGAGCTGCAGCGGCAGCTGAGCGAGCGCACGCGCGAAAACGCCGCGCTCAAGGTGCGGCGCCGCCATGTCCGCCCGCCCCCCACCTGTTCAGAGGTGTTAGATAGCACAGTCGCCGTGGCCATGACGGAGAGTCGTCACACCAACCACGCCGGTCGGCTCTGCGCATGTGCGCCGCAGACAGTGCCACGCATGTAGGCGCGACCACATGGTCTGTGACCGCATGCATCAGAGCTGTGGTCGTGTGTGGGACGCTTGCAATTCGAGACCATCGCTGCGGCGGTCCATACGGTGGTAGAGCGCTGCAGAGGGTCGGAGCAGCGTCCTTCTGACCCCTGTTCTGATCACGCATGCAGGAGCACGTGCGCGCGCTGCAGGCGCAGCTGCAGGCGCTGATGGGTCCGCCAGGGGGCGAGCCCATGTCGTCAGACACGTTTCCAGCCGCCACGACCCCCCTGAAGGCAGCCGTATGAGCCTCGCCCGCTCATTCATCAGGTGTCGTTATACGCCTGCTGCATGCTGCAGCGGCGTGTCACATCTGCTTTTGGCAGCCCGAAATTTGTTTTTCCGCTGTAGTCGTGTGCTCGCTGCTAGGGCTGTGCTTTGCATGCGGCTGGCACCGCACCGGGCGTTCCACAGGAGGGCAGCCGTACCCTCCTGTGGAGGGCACGGTTGCGCTGTGTAAAGAGCATGGCTGTGTTGTGTAAACCCATTACCTGTCTATGTTTATGCATACACTGATTTTGTGCTCGTGTGGATGGTGCAGTCTGGTTTGCCACATCACATGCAAGCATCGTCAGAAGTATGATATCAACTCACTTTTTACAGCTGCCTCTTAACAGGGCAAGCCCAGTGCACCCCCATACACAACCGTGACACACTCGGATCACAGCATCAAGCTGTACAGATCAACCCCTGAGAAAAAATGCCTGGCCTGAATAGTACAAAGCACACAGTCGTCAAACAGGTCCTCGCCTGTCATGTAATGCGGCACCACGTCTAACGCTGGCTTTCCTCAACTCCTAAGCACGCCCGTACGCCCTAGTGCCCCGTCGCATCAATCGCACACCCGTGTGCCCCGCTGCGTCGAGCAGCGGCCTGCTACGCCGCCTGCGCGGGCATCTCATCCGCCTCCATGAGCACGGGGCCGGCCTCGGCGGCCAGCGCCTTGCGCCGGCGCGCCGCGCGCTCGGCCTCGCGCTCCTCGTCGCTCAGGTCCTCGATGGAGCCGTCGGCCTCGCTTGTAGGCGCGGCATGATCCTCACGCTTGGCCGCGGCGACGCCCGTGACAGCCTCCAGGAGCGAGGCCGTGGCGGCAGATTGCGCGGCAGCGCCCTCAGCTGACGGCGCAGGCTGAGCCGCGGGCGCGTGCCCGGCGTGCACGGCGGGCGCGGGCGCGTCGGCGCGGGCCGCTGACGCGGCAGGCGGCGTCGGCAGGGCGGCGGGCGCGTCGTCGTCATCGCCGCCGATCAGCACCTGCCTGGGCTCCGCCTGCAGCGGCATGGGAAGGGTGTCAGCTCAGCGTGACTTGGCCGAGCAAGTGCGCGCACGTGTACAGTATGTGTGCGCGGTCACAGCAGTGCAACCACAGCTGCAGTACCATGCATTACCTAGGTCGACCAATACACCTCTGCCGCGTACAGAGTAAATTATCTGTATTGCCGTTGCAAGCAGAGGTGATGCAGTGGCGCGCAGCAAAATAGTGACAACGAAGACCCCGACATGCGTCCACCATACCCGCACTGCACTGCATGCATGGACAGGCGGCTGTGCTCAAGAGAAGGCTGCGCAGCGCGGACCTTGGACACCTTGGGGATCGTGATGACCAGCTCGCCGTTGGCCAGCCGGGCGCGGATGCCGGACGCGTCCACAGACTCGGGCATCTTCCATGTCCGCCGCAGCTTGGAGGGCACCTGGCGGAAGCGGTCCTGCAGGCCAAGCTACATCTGCTCAGGGTCTCGCTGCGCTTCCAACCACAACTGGTACTTGTAGCACTGACAAACTGGCAAACACCTTGGCAGGGACCTTGCGGATTCGGTCCTGCAGCCAAGGCACATCTGCTCAGGGTCCCGCTCTCGCTGCACTTCCAACAACAACAAGTAATACTTGTAGCACTCACAGACTGGCAACAGCCAACGGTGCGAAGCCCGCGCACCAGTGCTGGGTCGGCAGGCCGGGTGGCCGCCAGCGACAGGACGCCCTCGTCCACGTTGATACTAATATCCTTGCGCTCCAGGCCTAGGCCAAGCACCGGCACGCGTATGTCAGCGACAAGGCACAGGAGCCCTCTGCTGTAGCAGGCTGCCGCTGCAGACTCGTGCTGTGACGTTTACATTGCGGCAATAAGCTATAGAAACCTCCATGGCGGTCAGCAAGCGGCAACGCGCTAGAACCATCCGTGGCGCTCAGCAAGCATGCCACCCCCGCAAGCAGACTTGTCGGGAGTTTCACGCACCAGGCAGCGCGATGTAGAGCTTGTAGTCCTCAGCGCTCTCGCTGGCGTCGAACGTGGGCGCGCGTGCGGTGGCAGGTGGCGCACAGCGCCGCGCCTCCCGCCTGCCTTCCTGCGGTGCCTGGTGTGCCTGGTGCCTGCAGCACAGGTGTGGAGAAGTAAGAGCTGGGTGAACTCAGGACAGAGACGTGCAGACCTCACGAAGCATAACACATCAGAGCCCATGCTCGTTCAGTTGTGCAGCGCTCTCTATTACCTTCACCTTCGATTGGGAGCCCACCTGTACGCCGGCTGATAGTTGCAGTAGGGCTGGCACGCCTCGAGCAGCATGGCCTCAAACGGGACGGAGCCGAAGTAGTCCATCAGAGTGTGCGTGAGCGTGGCGAGCTTGCAGCAGTGCCTGTAGGCTCTCGGTCGCTTGTGATTCGGAGGAAGCGTGTTTTGTGTTGTGAGTACAAGAGGACGTCCTCTTTATAGCAATGAGCGTCCAAGGTGCTGGACTTTTCTAGAAAATTCGAAACGACAGGAGGTCTGGGGTCCCAGGGGTATGGTTACAGTTGGCTGTTGACATCAATTGGCTGATACAGTTGGCTGATACACCGCTGTAATCCATTTCTCCGTTCGAAAGCAAGCTGCAGCGCGGCACTTGGAGGCCCTGGAGGACGGCCATGGACGAGCGCGGTCAGCGGGCGGCGAAAGTGCGTGCTCCGCCCGCGCCATGCCGTGGCGTGTCCGTCGCGCCGTTTTACAGTTCAGCCACTGTGTGTCTGTCAGGCTGGCGTGCCACGCTGTTCCATCATGGCCGCAACTGGAGCCACAATTGGCGTGCTGGCCTGCCTCGGCAGCCTGCCTGCCTGCCTGCGCCTCAGCCTGGCGTGCCTGCGCTTGATCGGGCGCGCCCCCGGACAGGACGCGCCGCGCGCTAAGCAGCACAAGGGGCGTGATGAGTCGCCTGTCCTGGAGGTGGCAACCAATGGCATCCTGTGCATGCGCTTCGCCTCTGGCGAGCTCAAGCTGGTCCCGAGGTATGTGCAGGATGGCCGCACGGTTGCGGTGGTCGATGGGCAGATTCTCGAGGTCGCGCACGTGGTCGCGGCCTCATTCCACGGCCCGCCGCCGCAGCCCGACTGGATCGTCCAGCACATCAACGGTGACATGCTGGACGACAGTGCTGACAACCTGCTCTGGGTCCCTCCGCCCGACGGAGGACGCCCGCAGCCCGACGGTCGCACTGGGCGACCGCGCTGCAAGGTGGTCTGCAAAGAGTCGGAACTGTAAACTGATCGTGCGCCTGCAGCTTCGCCCGCAGCTGGGCAGGGTGCTCGAGGTGTAAATTTCCAAGATTGCGCTGAGCGCTCCCCATCATGATGGGGGACCCGCTGCGAGCGTCAAGCAAAGCTGCAAGGTACTCTGAAGCTAGGCCGGCGCGCTTACGGGTGCTCCTGGCAGTGCCTGGGAGGGGGAAGCCGGGCTGGGCCGACTTAGCCAAGGCCGTCTGGGCCTGTAACAACGGTGCATCAAGTGTCTTTTGACTCTGTGCATGTCAGGCGTGCAGAGCAGTTGTTTTTTGCATGCCCTGCGCGGCCTGCGCGCAGGGCATGGGGTGTCCCAGCGAGGATGCCTGGCAGCGCACTTGTATGCACGCTGTATGATAGAGCATTCCATGGCGCTTTGATGATGACCGCTGTGCCGGTTGTCAGGTGGCCTGTGTGTGCAGGATGTAGGTAGCTTACTCAGGAGCTGGCCCTGTTTGGGCATGCTGAGCTTTCCTCGCTTTGAGTGGCAAATAAGTCTTTCGGCCCAGGAGTTTCAGGCAAAGTAGTGCATGTATTCTAGGTGTGGTCGCCTGCCAATGTACCTTGTATTGTTAGAAGCTGCAGGACCGGGCTTTCTGAAGTGTTTAGTGTAGCTTTTACGCTGAGTGTGGCGCACGCATGGAACAGCTTGGCCTGTTCGATGTATGCTTTGCGCTGGCGGCACCTTTTGCCTGTCGTAGGCCCCATGCCATGCATGTGTGAGCCTGTTGACTGTGTGCCAAAGTAATGATGAAGTTGGGTTGGCTAGCTACCATGGTCCAGTGACCAGGCTGCTAGCCAGTCAGTGTAAGCAGCGCCGAGCTATAGCTTTTTACATAACAGCAGGCAGTGAGCGAGCTGAGCCTGGCCAGCTGTTTCTGTCCTGCTCAGCTAGCTGGCTGCCCATGCGGCAAGCTGAGCTGGTGGCCGACTCCCGAATGCTCCCGCCTTGCAGCAGCGTAGGCAGCAGATCTGAGAATGCCTGCCCAAGCGTGTAACAGATTGTGGCTCCCTGAGAGTAAAAACACAGCCACCACCATGCCCAGCCTGATCCGTGCCCAAGGCTGTACCCAAAAGTCGCACCCTTGGATGGACGCTAATGGCCATCAGCCGGGCCCGGCTGGGGCTGCGCGGTGGGGCACACCTAGGTGCCAGAGGGCGCCGCCATGCTCCCTCAGCAAGGGCGGCCGGCAGTGCCGGAGGCGGCGCGCGTGGGCCTGCAGTTTGTGCTGAGCGTGTGCTTCCTGTGGGCGCGTGCTCCCGCGCCGCTCAGCCTGTTTTCTGCAAACCTGCCGGGCCGTGTCCTGGGCCCGGACGGGCACTTGGTGCCGCCGCTGCCTGGCCGGTCTGGCTACGACGAGATGATCTGCCTCTTGGACGGCAGCCCAGCCGGACGCCGCCGCCTGGTTCGCGTCGACCACCTGGTGCTTGCCGCGTGGACGCTCGACGGGGACCGCCCGGACCGCGGCGTCGTCCACGTGGATGGAGACCCGAGCAACAACTGCGCGCCCAACCTGCGCTGGGCGACCGCGAGCGAGCAGGCGCTCAACCGCTTCCAGACCGCGGCTGGCACGTGGGAGGGCTTGCGGGTGCGGCGGATCCCTACCCTACCCTAAAAAGGTTACAGTCCACAGCAGGGCGAGGCCTGCTTGCGCTGCAGTGCGCGTGACTTGTTTGGTGCAGGTGCTCGAGGTCGAGCAGCGCAGCGCGTTCAACGCCGTCGTCGCAGTCTGGCCGACGCTTGAGGTGGCGGCCAAGGCGAACGGTGTCTCGCCAGCAGGAGTGGCGGACGCCGTTGCCATGAACCGCATGCTCCAGGGCTGCCGGTGGGGCGCGCCGACCGCGAGTGGGCTGCGTAGCGGCACTTGGAGGACGGCCGTGGACGAGCGCGGTCAGCGGGTGGCGCAAGTGCGTACTCCCGCGCTATGCCGCGCTGTCCCCGTCGCGCCCTTCATAGACCAGCCACCGCCTGTCTGTCAGGCTGGCGTGCCACGCTGCTGCAGCGCGGTCGCTTTGCAGCCGCGTCTTGGCGTGCTGGCCTGCCTCGCCTGCCTGCCTCGCCAGCCAGCCTGCCTGCCTGCCTGAGCCTCAGCCCGGCGTGCCGCGCCCGACCGGGCGCGCCGCCGGTAGGACGCGCCGCTCGTCGAGCAGCAGGAGGGGCGTCTCGAGTCGCACGTCCTGGAGGTCTCCTCCGCCGGCATCCTGTGCATGCGCTCCGCCTCTGGCCAGGTCATGCTGGTCCCGAGGTACGTGCGGGGCGGCCTCGCGGTCGCGGTGGTGGGCGGGCAGACCCTCAAGGTTGCGCGCCTGGTCGCGCACGCGTTCCACGGCCCGCCGCCGCAGCCCGACTGGGTCGTCGCGCACAACAACGCCGACGCGCTGGACGACCGCGCGGCCAACCTGGCCTGGGTCCCTCCGTCCCACGATACAGGGCGGAGGGTAGGCTTAGCCTACACTATACCTTAACCGTATGGTGCACCGCAGACGACCGCGCTGTCAACATTGTCTGCACAGAAGCGGAGCAGTGCAGAGACAGCCCGCCTGCAAGCTCTGCCCGCACCTGGGCAGGGCGCTCAGGGTGTGAGTCTGAAAGGACGCGCCAAGCATGGAGCATGCTGAATTCGCCAAACAAACTTGCAAGGAGCTCTGAAGCTCGGCCAGCTTGCCTACGGGTGCTTCTGGCCGTGCTTGGGGAGGGAGCCGGGCTGGGTCAAGTCCGCCAAGGCCGCCCGGGCCTGTGGCAGCAGTGCATATATTGTTTTCTGGTTTTGGCATGTCGTGCGTGCAGAGCGAGGGCGCATTCCTTGCTCCGCCTGCGCGCCGGGCATGGGCAGTCCCAGCGAGTTCGCCTGACAGCGCACTTGAATGCATGCCTTTGGGAGCATTTTGTAGCGCTGAGAATAGGACCGCTGTGCCGGTTTTCGCTTCTTTGCCTGTGTGTACTATGTAGGTGCCTTATCCAGGCTGGGTGTCGAGGCATGCTGTGCTTGCCTTGCTCAGAGTGGCAAAGCAGGACTTGCTTGCAGGTGGCAAAGAAGTGAAGTTTTGCGCATGTATTTCTAGGTATGGATGCCTGTGAGGCCTGTGAGGCCTGTGAACTTCGGACTGTGAGCAGCAGCAGGACCGGGCTTTTGAACAATGCAGTGTAGCTTTGACGCTGTGTGCGCCACATGCATGAATGAGCTTTGCCTTGTTAATGCTTGCTTTGCGCTGGTGGCCATTTCGCCTGTCGTAGGCCCCATGCCATGCATGTGTGAGCCTTGTTCCTGTGTGCCAAAATGAGGTCTGTGCTGATTAGCTGCTTGGGTATATGACCAGCCTGGTAACCAGCCAGTGTAACCAGCACGGCGCTAGCTTGTGCTTTGTAGACAGCAGCAAGCATGGAGCAAGCTGAGGCCGGTGAGCAAGCTAGCCCATGCGGCATCATTGGGTCATCAGGTAGGTTATCTCCCCGAGCATTGTTTCGGACCGGCCGGCGTACTTTGTGCATTCAGGTCTGCGCCAGTCGCATCGCATTGTTGCCGTGCAAGGCTACGCGACAAGACAGCCCGATAGCTGAGCGCCGGCAGGCCTTGCGGACCCGCCGCTGGGCCCGGCTCGTCCTCGGAGGCCACCGCAGGATGCGGGCTGCAGCGGTGCTGCTGCTGTGCCTGGCGGCCTGTGCGTGCGCGCGGGCAACCACCGACCCGCAGTGGCCCGGGCCGGACAACTGGCAGGATCTGCCTGATGCGCAGTACCAGGCGCGCGCGGCCGCAACGCCTGGGGATGCTGACGTGTAAGCAGGCAGGCTGTCGTACTGTGTATCACGCCAAGCGCGCCGGGCTGCACTGGACACTGGGCGCACGCCAACACGCGCCCCATGGGCTGTGGGGTCACCTTTGCACATCAGGCGCAGCAGGCCTGCGGCGGGCAGCGCGCCAGCGCACGCTGCTGATGGCGTGGCGAGCGCAGGTGTTCCTGGAGCGGGAGATTGTGACCACCATCCCCACCGCGCAAAAGCCGCGCGGCGTCGTGTTCGCCTTCCACGGCTGCCTGCAGTATGTGACCGAGTTTGGTTTCAAGTCGGCCAGCTGCCCCAACTGCCACGGTGCGCGGCCTGCGGGCGTGCGCAGCAGCGCTCTGAATCCCTGTATCATTCCAGGGCTTGTTCACGCCGCACTGGTGCAGCGTCTGCACCGCCGCTCGCCGTGGCCCCCGCCAGCCTTGCAGCACTTATCCTGAGTCGAGGCCGAGGAGAATGCGCTGCTGGAGCATACCTAGGGGGCATGCGCTGGATGAATCAAACCGGCGGCGCCCTGCTGCAGGCACGCCGGAGATGATGACGCTGGTGTGGAAGTTTGTAAAGAGCGGCTATGCGGTGGTGGCGATGAGCGCGCGCCGCGGCGGTGACCAGTGGCGCTGCTACGAGACGCGCTGGCCGCCGGAGGAGTGGCAGGAGCTGCCCGGGGTGCGCGCCCTGGCCGCCGCGCCCGCTCGATTTCGCCAAGCAGGGCGCCCCGCAACCGCCCTGGGGCAGCCTGGCGCTGCCTGCCGGGTCCCCGCCGCCGGGGATGCCTGGCGGTGCGCGCGCAGCCCGCGCCCGATCCGGGCCTCGTGAGCGCCGCAGCGAGGGCGCAGAGCCGGGTCTGTGTCCCGCGGACGGCTTTGCCTTCAGTCGGGCAAAGCATGCCCAGAGCTCGAGGAGCGCGCTCTGCAGGCGCCGCGGCCTGCACCCTGGTTGGCAAGCCTGCGCAACTGCGCGCCTGGGCAGCAGCTGCAGCATGTATAGATATGGCGCAGCATGTGTGAGACGGGGCCATGCGCGCGCGCAGATCATCCGCGTCATCCGCCACTTCCTGCGCGAGAAGCGCTGGTGGCACCTGCCGCGGTACACGTTCGGGTCGTCGTCCGGCGGCGTCATTGCGCTGGAGCTGCCGCTGCGCTTCCCCTTCCAGGCGCGCCCGTACCCTAACCCCTTAACCTACCCTACCGCGGGCCGTTGCGCGCGCGCAGGGCGCCGGCGGCGTCGCGCCGCCCGCGGCCAGGCTGCTTGCGCACGACTGGCGGCGCCCTAACCCTAAGCCTATGCTGACGCCGCCGCGCCGCGCCCGCAGGCCGCCATGAGCATGCTGCTGGGCTTCCGGAGCGAGATCCTGGCCAGCGCGGACGCGCTGGAGCCGCGCAACCTACACAACGGCGCCACCTGGCCCTACCCGCCTACCATGCTCATGCGCATCATGGACGATGAGAAGGAGGTCGTCGAGCGCTGCAACAAGACGATCGTGGTCATGAACGAGCGGGTGCGGCCGCGCGCGCCGGCGCCGCGCGGCGCGCAATGCAAGCACACAATGCATGGCATCTGCATCAGGCGGCTGGGGACCATGCCGCTGGGGACCAAGCCACGCGTGCAGCGCGTACGGCGGGGCGGGGCATGCACCGTGACGCAAACTGGGCTACAGCTCCTCAGGTGCTTGAACCGGTTGAAAGCTCAAGAGGCCGCAGCAAATGCGGGGGGCGCATGCGCGGGCCAGGGCGTGGACGTGACCGAGTGGCGCATCCGGCCGTACGCGCTGTCGGAGACGTTCTTCGCGGAGCGGCTGCGCGGGTGCGACTACGCGTGCAGCGCCGAGGTGTACGGCCGCCTGCGCGAGGCGGACATCATCGACGCGCGCGGCTTCTCCAAGTGGCACAAGTGTGAGAACTGCTGGTGCGCCGCCCGCGCGCCCGCGCGCCGTGCGGTTCGGGTAGGTAGTGTAGCCGCGCGCCGTGCGGTTAGTGCAGCCTCGATCAGTCCAGACAGGGTCCCGGCCCTGGGTGTGGCAGGGTGGCGTGATGAGGCGCAAGCCGCCCGGCGCCCCGCGCCTTGCAGCATGATGCGGCGACAGATGCACGCATGCTCCGCCCGCGCACCCGTGCGGTCGCACAGCGCGCACGAGGACCACAGGCGTGGGCAGGGTGTGCGCCGCGCCCGCGCCCGCGGACGCAGCGGCACCAGGTGACCAACACTGCTGACCGCGCGGGGGCCGCTGCGGGGGAGCAGGGACCGCACGTACGAGAAGGTGAAGACCGTACTGTGGGACATGTTCCCGACCTGGGAGGACGACCACTACGATCGCTACTTCAAGGAGATGATGTGGGCCAGCCTGGGCGGTGCGGCCCCGCCCGGCCGCAGCGGTGCATGCAGCAGGATGTCTTGATGTGGGCCAGCCTAGGGGTTGCGCGCCCGCCCCGGCGCCGGCGCGGCCCGCATGCAGCAGGACGCCATGCCCTGGCGGCCGCCGCGGCCCGCAGGCGGCGCGGCGCGCTGAACGCGACCGTAACCGCGACCCTAACCGCGACCCTGACCGCGCGGCGCCGCGCGCAGCGCACGACACGACCGCGCAGCACGCGGACGCGATTATCGACTTCTACGAGGCCGCCGCCGGGCGCACCGACGTGCCCGTGCGCGAGGACCACCCGGCGTTCTCGGAGCGCTACAGCGCCGACTCCGCGCCCGCCGCGCACGCCAAGCAGCTGTCCGAGCAGCCCGGCGAGGCGGTGCGCCGTCGCCGCCGGCACCACCTGCAGGTCCGGTGAAGGGCCGCAACCCTGGAGGGTCTGCGGCTCGGCCAGGCCCCGCGCCGGCGCCGCCGGCACTGGCTGCGGATCCGGTGAGGCGCGCGGCGCCGGAGGGTGTGCAGCAGCCCTGGCGCGCCTGCAGCGGCAGCGTCCTGCAGCGGGCGCCGGGTTGCCGTCTCGGTGTCTGCCTTTGACAACTTTGCCCGCGCCGCGTGCGAGGCAGCCTTTGCGAGCCCTGCCGCGGCTGTGCGTTTGCACAACGTGCGGGTGCACGAAGCACGACGGCGCGGTCAAATGCAGTGCTGCTGGTGTAGACAGTGGGGCCACCGTAGCAGGGGGCGCTGGCGGGGCAGCGGGCGTTTGGTTGCATGGCCATGGAGACCCTCCATGTGGCTGTCACCTGAGCGCATGTGGTGAGTCGTGTGAACAGTTTGACGGCGGAGTCACAGCCACATTGGCTGGCGCATGTCTGTGCGGTGAGCGCCGGCATGCGCGCTCCGCGCCTCGGTGGCGGCATTCGCATCCACCCGAAGTATTTCCTGGGGGCAGCATCAGCTGGGGACCTGCAGTGGGGCGCGACGTCGCGTGCGGTCAGATTTGTCCGGCTCTGTCACGGGCGCAGCCAGTGTAACATCAGGCAGGAGTGCATGCCCCTGCGCGTGAAGTCCTAACTCCTCGGCGGGCTCTCTCGTACAGGCCGCAACCCTCGCGCTCCTGCTTTCCTGCTCGTGAAGACATTCTTAACTACCCACCATGGTCAGGCCGGCCACACAGGCTGTATGGCCGGGTAGCTGCTACCAAAGGCTGACAGTCTATGCCCTCATGTGCACCAACATCACCCCCGCGCAGCCACGACCAGACGTCCCTGCTGCCACGCGCGCGGCCGAGCGCGCCCGTGCGCGGCAGCGCTACGCGGGCAGCAGGCGGCGGCGGTGCCCCAGCTCGCACGCCAGCAGCAGCGCGTGCACGGCCAGCAGGTACGCAAGCGCGCCCAGCCGCGCCAGTGGCTCGCCCTGCGCGCGCCGCGCCGGCCGCGTCGGACAGAGGCCGGGCGCGGCGAAAGCGAACAAGCATCGGAGGAGACCGCATTGCTTCGGCCGCACGCGCACTGGCTGCCGTGGCCGTGCTGCTGCCTGCTGAGCCTGCCCTGCAAGGTACTGGCGCGCTCGCAGGCACACCGTCCAGGCACTCAGTAACCCCAAAGAAACCCTCTGCATCATGCTCCACCCCCGAGCACCCACTTGTAAAGTCCTGTGTGCTGCTGAGGGCGAGCGCGCCGTCTGCGAGGCTGCCGTGCTGTTGTTCCTCGCAGCTGCACGCATGCGCGGCGCGCCCCTGGGTGCTCGGCGCCTCTGCTACCTATACACCTGCTGTCTACACTGCTGTCTGCACATCATCGTTCAGGCCAAAGCAGAGCTCGTGGGCGCCTGCACGTCCCGGAGCGCGCGCGCCTGGAGCCACAGCACGGCGGCCGCGGTGGCACGGTCCAGGCGCTGGACGGGCCCCGCGGCGCGCGCGAGCGGCCCGCGCAGCAGCGGCAGCGGCCGGAACGCCGCCGGCAGGCGGCTGGGGTGTGGCGTGGGCGCGTCGGCGTAGGCCGCGTCCCAGCCGGCCGCGGCGCCCCGGTCCGTCACGGCGTCCCCGCGCGCACCGTCGCCACTGGCCGGCGCCGCCGCCTCCGGGTCGTAGCCCGCGCCGCGCGCCCAGGCGCCGGGCGCCGCATGCCGCGCCGCCGGCTGCGCGCCGCCCGGCGCCGAGCGCGGCAGCCGCTGCTGGCGTGGCGTGCGCGCCGGCGAGCCCGCCTCGGCCTCCGCCGCAGCCGCGCCCGCCGCGGCGTCGGCGCCCGCAAAGTGGACCGGCAGGAGCGCGGCGCGCGGCGGCGAGTCGGCGGCGGCGGCGGCGGCGGCGGCGGCGGCGGCGGCGGCGGCGGCGGCGGCTAGGCGCTGCTCGAGCGCGGCGCGCTCCGTGTGCGCGGCCTGCGTGCGCGCTTGGGCGCGTCAAGTCAGCCCCTCACAGCTGCATCGGCGCTGGTGCGCTGACGCACGCACACTTTGCTGCGAAACATCCTGCGCCGCATGACAGCAACGGCGGCACGAGCGAGCTGTTGTCACGCGGGGCGCCCGCCTGCAGCGCCTCGGCCAGCGCGGCGCGCTCGCGTTGGGCGGCCGCCAGGCGTGCGGCGGCGCCCGCCTGGCTGGACGCCGCCAGGCGCGCCGCGCCGCGCGCGTCCTCCGCCGCCTCGGCCGCCTGCTCCGCGC
>JAABUH010003638.1_pt1:2500-13045 | contig 13045 bp, 19 predicted proteins | sample 5559121 | NCBI WGS metagenome assembly JAABUH01 (sample SAMN10711871, study PRJNA513364) | rock metagenome | isolation source: Antarctica rocks | place: Antarctica: Victoria Land, Battleship Promontory nord | collected 2015-12-28 | reverse complement strand
CATCATCAGCCTTCTGTCTCACACCATGCCGCTGATGACAATATGCTCACAACCACTAACTTCACGCTGCTTTGAGGTCAGTCAAAACTGAGACCTGTAGCTCAAGCATTGCAATGGGGAACACAAACTTGAACACCATTCAATGGATGTGTTGCCCATGACCACGTAAGTTATAGAGGAATGAACTACAGCCTTAAGTACCAGAACCTCAATTGGCCATTAATCCTAGGCTGTAAATGCTGTAAAGGAGCTATTTAGCCTGACAGATAGTGTCTGATCATCAATCGGATTTCAAATCTTTAAAACATTGCTTAGTAAAGGCCCCTGTTTTGTAAGGCTTTTAGTCACATACACAAACCCTATGCTTGACAAATGGCCCAGTCAGCCTTAGGGTGTGCCTACACTAGATTGTTTTGCGGGGCATGCTGAAGGTCAGCATCAAGTCAGCAGATTCTACAGCAAGTTTTATGGTCCTGGTGCACTTGCTGTCAATGCTATGTATCAGGACTGGGCTACGGATGCATTGTTGCCCAATAGGTTGCCTTTACTTTGGGTGTTTCCTCCCTTTGAGCTGGTGGGTGAGGTCATAGGCAAAATACAGCTTGAGCAAACTGATGCAATATTAGTTGTACCAAAGTTTCGTAGGTATTGGCAGGTGTTGCTTAACAGCTTGCCAATAGTTGCTCAGCATGATGTCAAGTACCATAATAGATTATACAGCATTGGGTCTAGGGCACCAGTGAACATGAAGTTGAACAAGCCTATCATTCAGTTGTCAGCATACAGGATAAGTTTTGTGTGAACACTGCTATAATCCCCATGGTCAGTGGTCAGTTAGGCAAATATGTATATGCAACACACAACTTACAACTGCATGCTGCATGACTGCACAGGCAGGCAAATAGTGACTTAGACTTTGTAATGGCTCGAGCTGTCAGGGGCGTGCACGTGCTCGACATTTCCGTGTGATCACCAAAGCTCAGGGAGGACAGAGCTCAGATGGAGTTGTCTCTTCAGAGACAACTTCAGCACATTGCTCTGATTGTTGGGCAGGACTCTACGGCTGCCTCAAAGTGTTGTCATGTGTTCAATGCGACTAGTCCTGACATAATTTGGATCAGATGCTGCAACATGGTCTTCTCCAAAAGTACATCTCTCAAAGTATGTCCCAAGCTTGATGAGGTGCAGCATGCCGGCATGCCTGCATGCATGAGTGCGTGCATGACAGCATGCATGTGTCTCGCGTCATGGCCGCTTCAAGCCAAGTGTACTGGATAGGATGAAGATACACTTGGTAAACGAATGTGGCTACAGTCCAGCTGGCCGATAACAGATGGCCCCAGTGACTAACATTCTCGGTACATTGCGCAATTGTGAATACGACAGGTCATCCTGGGGATTCGATCTCGTCCCGTCAGACTTTACTACGGCGTCATGGACCGTTTCCACGTGTATTAGAGCCTCCAAATAAGCAGTACGGTTACGCCGATAGTTACGACCGTACTCACATGTTTCGGAAAACGTCCTGGCATGCAAAAATGTGTGCAACCTTTACGAATGCTGCCGAGCGTTTGCGTTTGCGATGTAAGGTTGTTCACAAGAAGTCGTTGTTGCATGACTGCGTGCTGCATAGAGTGTGCCCGCTCGATATCAGGCGCCCGTCTTCGCACAGTGTCCAAGGGTTGCAACCGAACCTTGCTCCCATCGCCGTTCAGCCAGTGCCAGTCGAGATGACGGACGTCTATAACATGAAGAACGTTTTCTCGTGTAGCGACTTCCTCTCCGACCTTTGGCAGGGTGGATCAGACGGCAATGAGACACTGGGCGGCCTTTCATATCCTGCATCCGACGAGGGCGGCAGTACTCAGCTTGGACAGGAAGGAAGCACCGACATTCTCCATCTGCTCAATCAGGCAGAGGAGGCAGACTCGAACTCTCGCAAGTTGGCAAATTTGACAGCGTCATCGTCCAACAAACAGGAGTCAGGTACCGGAGCAATCCTCGCACACCTAGGGAATCGCACTACGACGTCCTAGCGAACACTTGAGCTCTGACAGGGTTGGCTGTACGACCTGTTGTGCCTGTTTCGTCTGAGTAGGTTCCAAGGACAGAATGCTTTACCAAATTAGTGCACTTGGCGGTTCAAAGTTTGAAAAGGCACCCTGCCAGTGCTCGATCCCTGCTGTAGGTGGTCAGCATTTGGCGAGGGATCCTGTAGACAGCACTTTGCTACACAGCAGCTTGTCAGCCTCAGAAAGCCTTTTGTCCCAACCTTTCTACCCACAGCCAGCTTCAACAAGCTTTTCTCAATTTGAAGCACAGCCAGCTCAGTTGCCTCCTGTCCCCAACAACTCTCTTGGGCAGGTGAGCTTTTTGCAATGACTTTTCCTTTGGTCCAAGCAAACTCAATCATTGGCCTAGTCAATCGAAAACAACATGATTTGGACCTTGCAATTCCATACTGCGGCCAAGCTCTTACATCCAGCAGTGTCCTCAGACCACTCAATTGAGCAGCTCTTGCCCATCACAGCATCTCATGTTGCATAGGGAGTAAGGGTGAGGGTGAGTAAGGGTGTGACTGCTGACACGCTTCTGCTTGATGCAGGGAGTCTTTCACATGGACCCTGTCAAGCAAGCCAAAGCCATCTGCAATCATGGCGTCAGTGTGACAGCATTGCAACAGCAGCTTGCAGAGCTCAAGGGCAAAGCATCTGGCTTAGAGTCAATCCTGAGGTCGGGCGTGCCCAATGGGGCCACCCCATGCTTCCCTGAGCTTGCGCCTATCAAGACACGCACATTTGGCACCTCAGGTGCTTGCCAACTTCTCTGAGTTATTGTCATATGAATATTTGCGGGTGCACAGCAAGGCTTGCACACTGGTATTACTCAACCACACACGTGTTGTGGCAATGTGATTGACCAATCTTAGTTAGATTGCTCCATCTGATCAACTGCAATGTGTAGTGGCTACACCTACTGACCACGCATCTATCGCATAGCTCTGGTCTTTGCTGTGAATCACAAGCGCCAATACAATCACAACAAATGGTGTGACACAAGCTGCAGCTAGCAAGTTGTCATACACCATGACGCTGCATCACTTTACATCACCATACAGACCACAATGTACCTGCAGACATAGTCCCACTGTTGACTCCAATGCCTGCTGCTGCCGTTTCTGACTCCCGATCAGGACTCATGGTGCTGGCATGTAGGCCCCCGCGCATTCAGCAGATTCAGCAGCAGCTTTCAGCATATGTTGAATGTTTGCACGCATCTGCAGGTGCTTTGGATGCTTTAACACAGCCAGCTGCTCCACAAGTGCCTGTTGCTGCACCTGTGCAGTCACAGCTGGGCCTGCAAGACTACCAGCTGAGGCAATTGGCAGCCCTGCTGGGTTCTGCCAACATGGCGGCCCTTCAAAGCATGCCTTTGCAGCCTGCTGCGCCTCACAACATGCCTGACACCAGTGCTCGGTAAGCAAACATGATGCTATGATGCCAAGCATTGTCACACTTGCAGTGTATCCCACAGCTCTTTGAAACTTCACTGTTCCCAAAAAACGCCTGTTTCATAGTGTCAATCTGAACTCCACTACGCCTGGGGGTTAAGTACCAGGCGTTTCCACTGTGGAGATATCTTAGGATGTCCTGAACTCAATATCTGACCAGGCATGCACCAGCAGCAGCACCTCCACCTGACCTGTTTCTGCTTGTCTGGTGCTGCATTCTCAGCAAACAATTCAAGGCAATTCTTTTTAGCATTCCAGCTTGCATGTCTCTTTTAGGCCTGAACTATAGGTGTAGTGGACCAAGCCAGAGTTAGGGGATACATCTGCCAGCTAGCAGCGTACCTGCATGGCACAGCCCACTGGGCAGCGAATCAGCCAAGGTCTTTCAGCAGGCTCACCATTCTGACTGACACATTGTGTTTCAAAAGTTCACATCGCCAACCTTTGGCATAAATCATCATGGCTATGCCTCACAAAGAAGCTCCTGCCACTCATGGCAGCAACTAGAGCTTGGTGTTGGCGTTGCATTGTGGGCAAGCTGCAAAACCACGTCATCACTACACTCAACACATCAATCATCAGACTGAGCAGACAAGTGCAGCCTGTCAGCAAGGCAACATGTGACGCTAAGTCTGGTGGAGACAAGAACACCTTGCCCAAACTGCTATACTGTACCCTTGTCATTGGCACATGTCCATTTTGTGCAGGGTCCTCAGCCAACAGCCCACCAGCAGTGCCAGGTGTACTGACCACTCCTCAGGGGACGATGACACAGGAGCCATCCCAGAGCTGCATAAGCCGTCAAGCCTAGGGGACAGCCCCATGGATGATGGGGAGCACTCCTGGGAAGCCACGCTGGACAAGAATTTGCCGCCTCCTGAGATGAAGCGCATGCGGCGCATGCTGAGCAACAGGGAAAGCGCGAGGCGCTCCCGCCGCCGCAAGCAGGCGCACATGCAGGTCTCACCTGCAACTCAAGACCATGATTGTGTGCAGTTGCTGTTTGAGAGAGGCCGTGTCAGTTGGCATACAGCATGACGATGAGCTGTATGTGTCAGTCAGCATACATCATGACAACGTTTGTATGCAGTTGTTGTTCGAGAGATGCTGTGTCAGTCAGCATACTTGGTGACGCTACAGTGTATGCACTCTTGTTGAGAGATGTGGTGTCAGTCAGCATACAAACTTGATCTGTGGTTGATTGTGTGCTGAAGCTGTTTTAGGTGTTGTTTGCATCTCATGCCGTCTGTCATGTGCTGGTCTGCAGGTGATGTGTTTGCTGGGCAATGGGGTGTTCATGTGTACTGTGTTGTCGTGCCACACTGCTAGGCTGCATCTACTCAATGACAGCAAGCCATCATGACAAGTCTTGATGCTGCCACGCATTGCCGCAATGCAGTTTGCTTGACAAGAGTCGGAATTTCTAACAGCAGACCAAGGTGTTGTACACCTGTCACAAGCAAATTTGGCCCTGCATCAAGGCACGTATGCTTTTTGCCTCCAAATCAGCGTATCTCAAATGCTTATTTTGACTCTGGCCGGTGGAAAAATGGATTGCAAGGGTGTCCACCTACTGCAGTCAAGACATGATGCAAATGCAGGCAGACTGAGAATGAGTAATCTAATTATCTTGCAGGATTTGGAGGTGCAGAACAACGAGCTGGTGGAAGCCAATGAGAAGCTGCAGAAAGAAATGAGCATGCTGCGCAGCCTGGCCAAGGAGGCTATCCTTGAGAAGAAGAAGTCCCAGGCCGCTCTTGAGGCCCTGAAGCACCAGGTGGTGCACCTGCTGGGGGAACACAACAGGCTGGCCAAGCAGGGCACCCTCAAGCAGGACCCTGCTGCTCAGCCATCTACAGGTTTGCTCCCTGTCTCTTTGTGGACACGGTTTGTGCTAGCTTGTACTTTTTGGACAACACATTGCAAGCAGGACTGTAACATACAGCCATTCGAAGGATGTTTCTTTGGCCCTGCTCATTGCGGTCTTGCCAGTGGAAATGCGTGCCCACGAATGCAAGCTCAGCTATGCTGTATCTGTTTCTGGTTTGTACAGTACTGGCCTTGGGAGGCATCTTGCCTGCTGTTCATACTGCAACTTTCAGAGACACTGACTTCATTGTAACACTCAAGCCAGCGCAGTGCACATAGCACATTGCACAGAAGATGTGAGCATTTGGTTCTTGTGCAGCTGGATCAGACAGCAATGCCAGTGGGTCAGGGCAGTTGGCGGTCACAGCCCCAAGCAGTACCAGTGATGCCTCTCCCAACACTGGGTTAGGGCAGTTGGCGGTCATGGCCCCCACAGCCACCAGTGAAGCTTCACTCAGTGAGGCTGCTCCCAATAGCCCACAAGGCAATTCTCCCAAGCCCAAGCCAGCCAGCCAGAAGCTTGCCACATCCCCCAAGGCTTCCCTCAGTCCCAAGAGCGGATCAAAGAGGAAAGCTGCGGATATTTGACTGCTTGTGTTGTGACACACAAACACAGACAGATATGCCTTTTCAATGATGGTAATGACCTTTGGCAACAGGCTGACTAAGACATTGCACAGCAAGGGACAATCTCACAGCTGACTGAAGCTGAGTTGCATGGAGCGCATTGAGATGTGCTCCATTAGAGTCCTTAGGTCAAACCACTGTTCAGACGAGGTCACTGTGCCATGTTCTGGCTGTAGCTTAGCTGGTAAAACCCATCTCAATCTGCATGACGTTACACTAGCTGCCTACTCAGAGGATTTTTTGTTTTGATGCATAGCTTGTTATGCTTGTGTTTTTGACCTGAAGTGACTGTAGTTTGCAACAACAGCGCTTCCGACCATCTTTTTGTTTCAGGCTAGCTATCATCTAGTTGTTTTGTTCCCCTTCAACGGGCTGGTTGTAAAGTGGCCAAGTTTAAAGTTTTGATAGGACCAGGTATAGGCCGCAGCGCTGCTTGCTAACTGCCTTTGTCCTGACATATGCCAATGTACTAGTACAGCACATGCTTACTTGTTCCACATGAACTGGTACCATAGATTCTGAAGCGTTCATGTTTGATGTTTGAACGCCGACTGCAGTTCACAACGCCGCATGCTAGGTGCGCTTTGTGTTTTGCTGGTCAGCACTGTCGGGAATGCGCTGATGGGATGCTCAAGGCTGACTCTGCAGAAAGAAAGGGACGGGTTCAGACTTGTTCACAGCCATCACTGGATAAACGAGAATGTAATCTGAACGGTGGCTTCTTCTCACCTGCTGATTTTGCACATGAAACTTTGCTGCCAAATTCATACTGCAAAATTCATACAAATTCACTGATACCTGGGATACCCCACAAACCTGCCCTGAGTCATCAGCTTTATGGCAAAAGAAAGTCTTTCCACCTTCCGCGCTGCAAGGGCAGGCGTGCCTGCGAGAAGACTTTCGACGTACAAGATGCAGTACTGCTTTGCACTGCGTGCAGTAGCACTTACGCTGGTATTGTCGCCTACGATCGCACAGGGGCAAACTGTGCCTGTTGCTGGCTTTGCCAGTAATTATACCGGCAACGCCACTACTGAAGCACCGCCAGCCAGTCCGCCACCTCCTCCTGGCAAGGCTAACGAGTTTGCAAAAATTCCTGTTAGTAAGAAAAACCTGGCTTGCACCTTGACTTGACGACCGAGTTCCGTTTGCTGCAGAAGCTTTTGCTCCTGGAACCCTGCCACCCCCTTCGGAAGACGTTGCCAATCCAGCGAACAGCTCTGCTTCCCCTGCTCCTGACGCCTCCAACACTACCATTTTTGTGGCGCCAGCTGTTGGTCTTAATGCTGTGCTAGGCAGTAGTGCCAACCTCAACACCACCATTGTTCAGCAGCTGACATTTTCAGGTGAAGAACATTGTATGCACTGACAGCTGGACTGGTGCTACATTGTTGCCCAAGTCTCGCCGCCAGCCACCCAACATTAGCAAGCAATTTGCTTGAAACAGCTCTCACATGCGCTGCCCATAGCAGGCTCATGCACGCCTGTTGTTCTACACAATCACACACAGTCTGCATTTGTTTGCATGGCATCAACACACACAGGCCTTTGCCAAACACCAAAGCTTGCTCACTCTCCAGTTTCACAGGACATTTGAGCTGGTTTCATCTTTAATTGTGCACTCACAAGCAGCAAAAATGATTGCAGGTGCCTTTGCTCAGTCAGTAAACCCAGCTCTGATCGCCAATCAGTTTGCTAGCATCAATGCTCTGTCACAAAGTCAGGTGCAGGCCACTGATGTGACCTACGCAGCATTCACCACTATCGTCCTGCCAGGAGCGGCCATCGACAACACGGTATGTATACACCCTAATGCCGAGAGATCAGCAAGCAAGTAAAGGCCGGCTGCTGCATGTCAATGCTGATACTCACCTTAAGCTATGCAACTACAGCTCAGCTCTGCTTCTGCAATGAGTTCAGCTGTGGCTCACCTTGTTTGATTGCATCCAGCTTCAGATCCTATAGCGTAGAGCATCACAGTGCTGTCTCAGTGTTCAGCGCTGCTTTCTGAAGGCAGCATGATGCATCATCTGAGCTGCAGCCTGGATGTTTATGGGCACGCATGCATGTTATGTGCCATTTCTGGTTTTGGTGGCCCTCCCTCACCTTACAAGGAGCAAGATATGTGCTGTTACACTCTTTCACTATGGTGAAGACACAGCAGCAGAAAACACCTCGAATGTTCTGCCATTCATTCTCCCAGGCAGACATGCAGCGAGGGGAACGATTTTCGATTTGTTTTAAAGGAGAGACAAAGAGAGCAAGAGAAGACTTACAATGCAATAGCCAGCCAATATCTCTGATCACATCTTAGGTCTTCAGGAAATGTAGCCCAGCCAATACAACGTTGAACAAGGGTGATGATGATGCAGGATCCTGCAGTTTCAAATGCCATGGTGTCCTTCCTGGAGCCCCTGGTGCAGAGTGTCCTCCCCAATGCTACAGCCACTGATGTGGTCCTCAACAACTTCACAGTACGTCTGCACGTGAAGGCTTGCAGACTCCTGCCTGATTTCTGCATCCCCTGGCTGTTGTTTGTCTGCTTAACCCACTGACTGTACCTGCAAGCTGTGCATGTACAACAGATGTGGTTGCATGCAAAGGGTCATGGCACAAGTCATGCTTCACCCATTGTTCATGTGCTTAAGATGCACAATGTGTTCTTGCCTGCCTGGACAGTCGTCGCTGCTACAGGGCTTACTTCCTCTCAGCGCCTTTGCACACTTGTGCACAGCCATACAGTACTCTCAAATGCTGCTGCAGCAACAGCTCGTGCTCCTGCAGCTCTGCTTCCATTTGCACCCTTTCACAGACTCAACCAGTAATATGTTCATGACACAGTATCATGGTGAGTTATGGCTGCGCATCTGCAGGTGGATGCCTCAGCTCTGGAGGCAACAGTGCAGTTCACAAATGGCAGTTCTGTCACAGCACCCGATGCTACTCTGGTTACCTTCCTGGCCACAATTTCTGATGGCTCCTTTGCTACGGTGAGCCCGCTGTCATGATGTATACAGCGAATGGAGTTTTGCTTATTGTTTAGGTGCAATTTGTATCTGCACATGTCATTGCTCAATCTATTTAATACTTTCAGCTCTATTATCACCTTGTTTGATGAAGTCAAGGGGCTTCGTCCACCTGACCACTCTAGGTCTAGTTTCAATGCTGTTGCATTACGAGATTGTCAAAACTGTCGTATCAGTAGGCCTTACCGGGATGCACAAGACTGGCTGCTCTGGAGAGACAAGACTTGTCCTGCACGTACCTAGCTCATCATGAGCTGGAAAGCGTTAAATTATTATCATTATTATTATTATTATACTTATTATACTATTATTATTATCATCACCCAAATTTGACTCAATACAGCCATGTATTGGAACAATGTGTCCTGTCAGCAATGGCATTGTCGCATTTCCTGGCGCTATCACCGTTGTGATCACTGTATGAATGACACATTGCATTGCTGCTTGCATGCCACATGTTGACTTTGCACAAGATTGAACCACAGGTAACACAGCAGCCGTGACAGAGCGTGACATTGCAGAGGCTGTGGCGGCAGCGCAGAAGCCAAGATGTCTTTTGTGGATGTGATTCAGTTGCACACCGCACGTACTGACATGCATTGCTGATGTTGCAGGGGCTGCATCAAGCAGCAACAGCAGCACTGGACCCCACAGCAGAGGGTGGGGGCTTCAGCACCATCCCTGCTGCCTCCCTCACCGCCATGGAAACGTGCCAGGTGTCCATATTGGCGGGAAGCACCACCCTGGAGCCCACTGCCCAAGTACAGGTACAGCACATCTTCCTTCACCTTCTAGAAGCTTCTGTGCTGCCTTCCATGCTTGATTCACAAGTCTGGTTTGAATCAGAGCAGGGCAGTCCCAGCAGCTTGGGAAATCACTCCATACCGTCACTGGAAGTGTCTCAAAGCACATGGCAAGAGCTGTGATTCTAAACAGATAGGCCCAGCTACTGCGTAAATCACACCTGAGCATTCATGAGCATCATGCCAGCAGGGGCCGAGCAGTTGTTGCCAGTCAGTCACTGAAACTCAGTTTTCCCTAGCGCCGCAGTACTTAAGTCATGATACGATATACTGCACTGCCTATTGGCAGGATGCTGACAGGGTCAGACCAGAGTCAATGTCAGGCTGCATCACTGTCACATTAATCAGCAGGCAACATGCATGCTGCAACCCATAGGCTTGTCGGCAGGGGCCTGTTGCTGGGGTATTGTCAGGGACAGCATTGACTGTTTCCAGGAGCGTTCAAGAGTCAGACTGGCATTTGTGTTACCATTGTCAAAAGCACCTGTACCAAGAATGCACACTACAGTAACAAGCAGTACAGGGACTTGAATTGCTATGTCGTCATAACAGCCTCTTGCCAGTCAAACGAGTCCAGCAGTAGGACCTCATTAAGCACATCATATCACAATGACAGTATTGTTTGGCCAACCAGATGACGGGGCTGAGCAGCAGTAGCAACTTATGGATGTCGACCTTGCTGGAGGTGCCTTTCAAGAGTGCCTCCAAC
>JAABUH010003637.1_pt1 | contig 13046 bp, 15 predicted proteins | sample 5559121 | NCBI WGS metagenome assembly JAABUH01 (sample SAMN10711871, study PRJNA513364) | rock metagenome | isolation source: Antarctica rocks | place: Antarctica: Victoria Land, Battleship Promontory nord | collected 2015-12-28 | reverse complement strand
GGTCGCGGCGCGGACCATCACCACCGCTCTGACCGCCGACGACTTTCACCGCCCGGTCTATGGCGAGCTGTTCGTGACAATCGCCGGCCAGGTCGCGGCCGGTGCGCCCCATGACCCGGCGAGCATCGCCGCGGCCCTGACGCAGGCCGGGAAAACGGCCGGGCACCGGGGAACCCAGCTCGCCCGCGCGCTGACCCAAGCTGTCATGGCCGGGAGCCCACCCGAAGCGGCCGGGCACTACGCGATCACCGTGGCCTCGGCCGCCTACCGCCGCAGCTTCCACACCGCCGCCGCAGCACTGACCCAGGCCGCTGAGCAATTACCCCAAGACCAGCTCTTCGCGCACCTGGTGAGCATTGGACGCGACCAACGAGCAGCCACCGAACGCCTACAGACTATGACCGACACCCTCACCGGACGCCGGAACGGTCGGCCCAGCAGCGAAGGATAAGGACATGAACTCAGCGATGGTGACCGACCTCGCTACGGCCGCCGAACTCATCCATGCGGTGGCCCGCGAGGTCCGCGCTACGGCCCCCGAGCTTGAGGTGGACGACCTGTACACCCTGGGAAGCACCCTGGACGAGTTGACCAGCACCTTGGCCCACATCAGCGACCAGTGCGCGACCCACGTCGGCAACTACCCGCACGGGCGCATCCTGCGTGATGACACCGACACCCACAACCCGGCCGCGCGCTGCGCCGAAGCCGCCGATCACTTGTCCGAGGCTGGTCGACGCCTCAACGATGCCAACCACGCCGTACGCCAGTACCACGCCGCGATCGGGCACGTCGGTGTCGAGGTGCAGCGTTGAAGGGTCGCCGGACCCCCGGGGCGGTGGTGCCTCGCTCGCGAGGGCGTCGGTTGTGGGGGAGGGCGTGAGCACAGCGAGCTGGCTGGTCCCTGTGCTGGCCTTCCTCGGTGGCGGCCTCGGCGGCAGTTTGTCCTTCCTCGCCGCCCGCGCGGGCAATAACCAGCGTGAGATGCAAGGCCGCCGCGAAGAGTGGGGTCGCCGGTTCACTGCCGCCCTCGCCGCGGTGGGTGACCCCGAGCCGCGGCGCCGCCAGCTCGGGCGTGCGCTGCTTGTGCAGCTGGCGAAGAGCGCGTTGGCCAGCGACGAAGAACGTCAAGTGGCGGATCGCTTGCTCAACGAGGACATGCGCTACGACCCGAACCGCGCCGGACTCCCTGCCCATGACGACGACCCGGAACTGGACGCCATCGCCTTCATCGAGGACGATGAAGCCGACGACCACGACACTGGGAGTGAAGGAGGTCGACCGTGACGACAAAGACCGAGAAACTGATCCACGTCACCCGCGACCAGGTGTCCGCCGCACGCGCGCTCATCGAGCTGCGAGGGGGCATCGAGCACGTCGACACGCTCACCGCGAAGATTGCCGCCGCCACTCCACAGTCCTCGCTCACCGAGGAATTCGCTGAGGGCGCCCGTACAGCGCGGCAGTAGCCACGCGAGAGCGGTCCCGTCGATCGGGGCGGGCGAGGGGAGATACTGCATAGCATGAGCTCAGACACCGAGGAAGCCCCACTGGTTTATGACCCTGAGGCACCGTTGACCGTGCCCCACAGCGATGTCATCGCCGCCCGCAACGCCGTCGCGCACCTCGTGAGCGTCCTGACCGATACCAGCGAGCCGCCGAGTGACTACCGCAAGTGGCGGATCCAAAACGCATTAGCCGTCGCGGTGGCACAGGAGGGCAACGGGGAGTTCGAATCCTTCGACGAGGCCGTGGAGTGGTTGCGCGACCTTCAACACCGCATGACGAGCTACCTCCCATTCCCCACCCCCGGCGAATACACCGTGGGGCAGAACGGCCACCTGACCGTCACCTGACCGGACGATCCGCGGTTCGGCCGGTTGACGCGCGCCCGGTGCTGGTCGCGGCGGGAAACGATCATTCGGGAGACACCTCCGGACGGATGACCCGTCTGATGCTGGATGAGCGACAGGCCCGGCGGTGACCGCTGAGGGAGACCGGTACCCAGGCTCACGCGTTCGCCCCGCCGGAGTTCATCCGTCCCTACCGGGGTGTGAGTAGCAACTGCGCAGGATCCTCCGTTAAGGGTTGGTGATCGCGGCTCTCAGTAGTCGACGGTGAGCGCATCCATGGCTGCTTGCCGGTCGGCGTCGCTGGGGAGGCTGTAGCGGCGAGTGGTCTCGAGTCGGGCGTGGCCAGCGAGCTCGGCGACGAGGACGATGTCGTTGCCGGCGCGGACGAGGCGGGTCAGGCAGGTGTGGCGCAGGGTGTGGGCGGAGGTCTCGACGTCGGCTTGCCGGCCGAGGCGGCGGAGGGCGAGGTCGATCGCCCGGGCGGACAGCCGCTGTCCTTTCAGGGACAGAAGCAGTGCCGGTCCATCGTCGTGAGGCAGTGTGGCGCGCCTGGCCAGCCACGCGTCGAGTGCGTCGCGGACTTCGGCGTTGAGCGGGACCTGCCGGTAGCGGTCCCCTTTGCCGCGGCGCACGGTGACGACGCCTTTGCGGGCGCTGATGGCGACGTCGGCGCGGTTGAGGGCGGCCAGCTCGGCGATGCGCAGGGCGGTGAACAGCAGCATGGCGAGGATCGCTCGGTCCCGAACACCGCCGGTGGTGCCAGACTCGGCGCCGCGTTCGGCGGCCCGCAACAGTCGCCGGGTCTCCTCGACGCTCAGCGCCCGCGGGGCGGCCTGCGGGAGGTCTTCGCGGCGGACCTGGGCGGGGCCGAGCCCGAGGAAGCGGTAGAAGTGGTCGAGGGCGGCGAGGGTGAGATTCACCGAGGCCGGCTTGGCGTGGCGGTCGGTGATGAGGTGGCTGCGGTAGTCGCGGATGGTGTAGTCCCGCGCATGGGTGTCGATGAACGGCTCACCCTGCTGGCGCCGGAGGACGGGGTCGCAGTCGGCGAGCCAGGCTAGGTAGCCGCCGACCCGGCCGGCGTAGGTGCGGCGGGTGTGCACGGCCAGCGGCTGCGATTGCAGGTGCGCCCGGTAGCTGTCGAAGCGGTCTGCGAGGTCGGCGTCGTTGATACCTCGCCTGTGCGCGCTAGGCGTGTCCGTACCAGGCCTCACCGGGCTCGCCTCCTGTTATCGGAAGTGCCATCAGTCCGTTAGCCTGCCGCACTCAGCGCGTTATCGGTAGCAGAACACGCCGCCTGCTGCGGATAATCAGAGTTATCAGTAGTTGGACCGGAGGGAACTGGGTTGGCTACGTCAGACGCTGGCTCGGCGTCGGCGCAGAGCGGCGACGTTCTCGCGGGTCGAGCAACGGCTGCTGCAGAAGCGCCGCGAGCAGTTCGCGGAGGTGTCGACGAACGCCCGCTCGCAGGTGGTGCTCGCGCAGCGCCCCAGTCGAGTAGCTCCCACCTCGGTCACCAGCAGGACGAGCCCGAGCAGCGCCTCGCTGGTCAGGGTCTCCGAGGTGGAGGCTCCGGTGTCGTTGACGTGCAGGTGCCAGCTGCTCTCGTCGTGCCCGGAGACCCGGGGGCGCACGGGATGCCGGGCGAGCAGGTCGTTGAGCACAGCTACCACGGCCGCGCCCTCCCCAGCGGCAGACGCGTCGACCACGGTGCCCAGCTCCGCCTGCACCACCTGCAGCGGGGCCAGGTCGGTGGACGTGACCTGCGCGGCCAGCCACAGACGGTGTTCGAGGTGGGCAACGAGGCCCTCGGTCGTCGCGAGGTCGGCGTTGACGAGATCCACCGCCCTCTGCGCGTAACTGGTGTAGTCCACTTGTGCAGGTTACCTTCGCCATCGTATGGTAACCCGCAGAACGTACAGTGATCATTACATTAGCGAGGGAGCCGAGATGGACTGGACCGAGTGGCAGCAGCGGTGGGACGCCCAGCAGCAGGCCTGCTCCGCGTCGCCGGCAGCCTGTCCACCGGCACCGTCCGCGCCAGCGAAATCCTCCGCGTCCTGCAAGGCGGCGGCCGGCCCACCCCCACCGGGCGTGCCATCGCCGAGCTCGGCCGGATCGCCAAGACCCTCTACTTACTTGCCTACCTCGATGACGAGCCCTACCGACGCCGCATCCTCACCCAGCTCAACCGCATCGAAGCCCGCCACGCCCTCGCCCGCCAGGTCTTCCACGGTCAACGCGGACAGCTGCGCCAGCGCTACCGCGAAGGCCAGGAAGACCAACTCGGTGCTCTTGGCCTCGTCCTCAACGCCATCGTGCTGTGGAACACCCGCTACCTCGACGCCGCACTCACCCAGCTCCGCCGCGACGGCTACCCCGTCGAGGACGCCAACGTCGAGCGGTTCTCACCCCTGATCCACGACCACATCAACCTGCTCGGCCGCTACCACTTCACCAACCCCGATCGGAATGGCGGCGACCAGCTCCGGCCACTCCGTGACCCACGCACCGCCGCCGACGACTGAGAGCCGCGATCACCAACCCTTAACGGAGGATCCTGCGCAGTTGCTACTCACACCCCGTTCGGCGCTTTGCGCCTGCCCAGCCCCCGCTGGTGGCACTGCGACTGTCAGCCCCAGCGCACCCGGACGTTCCGCCCGCTCGCGGTGTTGCTGCCCGAGCGGAGCACCCCGGAACTGGCCTACCTGCAGGCCAAGTTCGCCGCGTTGACCTCCTACGCCATCTCCGCCCAGCTGCTCGCCGAGGTGCTGCCGCTGGGGCGTCGGCTCGATCCGACCGTGCTGCGGCGGCAGGTGCAGGCCACCGCGCAGCGGCTGGAGGGCGAGCTCGGCGAGGAGCAGGTCAGTTTCATCGACACCTGCCAACGCGACCGCGACGCACTGGTCCGCCCGGACCTACCGATCACCGTCGGCCTCGACGGCGGCTACGTGCACTCCACCACCCAGGGTTCCCGACGCGATGGCTGGTTCGAGGTGATCGCCGGTAAAGTCATGCCCGCCCACGGGAAACCGACCTGCTTCGGGTACGTGCAAACCTATGACACCAAACCGAAACGGCGCCTGTTCGAGGTACTCAACTCCCAGGGGATGACGGCCAACCAGCAGATCACCTTCGTCACCGACGGCGGTGAGGACATCCGGGACCTGCCCCGCTTCCTCAACCCCCAAGCCGAGCATCGCCTGGACTGGTTTCACATCACGATGTGCCTGACCGTGATGAGCACCATGGCCAAGGGCCTGCGCACACCGCCACCCGACAGTGAAGCCCCGTCCGACGCGCGAGGCGACCTTGCCACCGAGGTCGGCAAGAACCTGGAGAGCCTCAAGTGGTTTCTCTGGCACGGCAACGTCTTCCGCGCCCTGCAGACCATCGAGGACCTCGAGTGCCAGCTCGACGAGGGCGGCGAGGAGACCACTTTCGAACAGGCCAGACAGGCCAAGGCGGTGGGTGAGTTCGACACCTACATTCGGGCCAACGCCGACCGGATCCCCAACTACGGGGAACGCCACCGCGCCGGGGAGACCATCTCCAGCTCCTTCGTCGAGTCCGCCGTGAACCAGGTCATCAGCAAACGCATGGTGAAGAAACAACAGATGCGCTGGACTCCGCGTGGAGCCCACCTGCTCCTCCAGATCCGCACCCGCGTCCTCAACGACGAACTGGCCGCGGACTTCCACCGCTGGTATCCCGGCTTCGCCCACACCGCGGATCGACAAGCACTGGCCGCGTGACCTCCCCCAATTTGTCCCGCTCTCCAAATGGACAGTTTTTGTTGGAACACCCTTTGAGGGCAACCTCGACCTAAAATTTGGCTCGCCGGCGAGGTCGATCCGAATCTCGACTACTACGACACAAGGTGGACGCAGTTGCTGGAGAACGGGTTACAGCCGGTGGCGGCGGCTGCTATGGGGTGTCTACAGAGGGCACCACGAGGGTCTCGTGTCCCAGCTGGCGCATCAGGTCGGCCATGTCGAACCAGGCCGAGCGCTCGACAATCTTGTTACCGCTGAAGCGGTCGATGCCGATCGCCGTGAAGTCTGCGCACCGACCACTCGGTGGGAGGCCGCGGAACGGTCCGCTCTGCGTTCCTATGCAGCGGAGGCGGCTGACGACGACGTCGCCCTCGGCGACTTGGTGGACAACGTGATCCTGCATGTCCGGGAAGGCTGTGAGGAAGGCTCGGACCCAGGAGCGGACGCCGTCGGGGCCGCGCAGGTCGAACTGTGGCCAGTAGAAATCTGGGGCGAAGATTTCGTCGGCGAGTTCCAGTCGGTGGTTGGTGATGATTTCTTCGAAGAGCAGCGCGGCGCGTTCCTTGCGGGTCATCGTGCTTACGTCGATGGTGGTGAGGTCGTCATGAGTCATGGGCTTCTCCTTGCTACATCGGGTATAATTGTCTGCTCAGCGCGGCGCTAGGGGTAGGTCGCTCGTCGAGCCTCCTTGCTCAATCAAACTCCGGATGTGGTCGGGGGTTAGCGGTAGCCGGTGCACAGATCCCGATAGCTGGAGCGCGTCGCGGACGGCGCCTCCGACCGCGGCGCCGACACCGGCGATACCGGCTTCGCCGATACCTCGCACTCCCAAGGGAGTGATATTCGTTGGAGCGTCCTCGAAGAGGTGAACCTCAACCTCTGGAACGTCGTGGAGTGTGGGCATCCTGTAGGTCGACATCGAGGTGGCCAGGGGCATTCCGTCGGCGCTGTAAGGAAGGTCCTCGAAGAGTGCACCGCCGATACCTTGGGCGACACCACCCTCCACTTGTCCCCTGGCCATCGCGGGGTGGACGACTCGGCCGATCTCATAGGTGACGGCGTATTTAAGGACTCGGACGTCGAAGGTCTCCGGGTCGACCTCCACCATGGCAAAATGTGCCCCGTAGGGGTAGGTCATGGTGGGCGCAGCGAACGTGGATCTACCGATCAGCCCCGGCTCCTCACCGTCCTGGACGAAGCGGGGAGTTTTCGCCAGGGTCGCCGCGGCACCCAGGCTCAGCGTGGTGTCGGCATCGGTCGGGTGGCACAGCTTGCCGTGCTGAAGCTGTACGACTGCGGGGTCGACCTGCCACAGCCCGGCAGCGACTCGACGCGCCCGCTCGGCGACCTGCACCGCCGCATGGTGCACTGCGGTGCCGCCCATGACGGTGGTGCGCGAGGCGAAGGTGCCGCCGCCGTCGTGCAGTGTGTCGGTGTCTGATAGCGCGACGCTGACCGAGCGGTAGTCCACGCTGAGGGCGTCCGCCGCGATCTGGGCCATCACTGTCTGCGCCCCCTGACCGACGGATGTGGAGCCGACCGCGGTACGTACCGTCCCCGACCCATCGACCGAAACGACCGCGTTCTCGTGCCCCAGTCCGGCCTTCTCGAGGATCGGGGCTGTCGCCACGCCGACGAGCCGTCCCTCTGCCCGAGCCTGCTGTGCCTGCGCCCGCCATTGTTTAACCCCGACGCGTTCGAGACCCTGCGCGTAGTGCCCGGCGTGGTCTGCTCCGTCCAGGGCCATGGGCGCGCCGAAGATGCGCATGGGACGCTCACAGGGCAGCTCGGTTGCACCCAGCAGATTGAGAAGCCTGATGTCCTCCGGGCTCATACCGAGGCGAGTCGCCGCGACGTCGAGGAGCTGTTCTCGCGCGAAGTTGCTCTGGAACCTCCCCGGCGCTCGGTATGTGCCGACACCAGTCTTGTTGGTAACGACGACGTGGACCCGTGAGCGGAATGCCGGCACGCGGTACGGGCCGGCGAACAGACCGGCGGTCAGTGCGGCGACCACGGCGCCGTGGGTGCGGATGTAGGCGCCGGTGTCCATCCACGCCTCGTCATCCAGAACAAGCAGGGTGCCGTCGTGGTCGAACCCCGCCCGCACCACGTGGGTCTGTTCTCGCGCATGGTTGGCGGATACGAGGTGCTCAGCGCGGTCCTCGACCCATTGGACGGGGGCAGCCAACTGGTGCGCTAGCCACGTGGTCAGGAGATCTTCCGGGTACAGCTCGCCGCGGATACCGAAGCTGCCGCCGACGTCGGACTCACGCATATGGATCTGATGATCGGCAAGCCCGACGAACCGGGCGATCACCGTCCGGTTCCAGAATGGCACCTTCGTCGCTCCCCACACGGTCAGACGATCGCGGGTGGAGTCCCACGCTGCGGTGAGCCCGCGGGTCTCCAGCGGCATCCCGGTGTGTCGCCCGGTCTCGACGTCAAGCTCGACGACGTGCGGGGCCGCCTGCAGCGCGGCGGCCACATCACCGAAACTGGACTCCACGGTGCCGACGAGCGCGGGCGCATCGCTGAGTGACTCGATGGTGTCGCCGACGGCCGCCCGTGCGTTGAGCGTGACGGGTCGGTCGTCGACCTTGATGCGTACGGCGCGGGCCGCGTCCTCGGCGACGTACGGATCGACGGCCACGACGACGGCAACTGGCTCACCGACATACCTGACCCATCCCGTCGCGAGTGGACGCTGCAGATAGGGCGTGAAGTCGATTCCGGGGGTTGGTTGCCGTACCGGGATCGTCATGGTGCTCGGCAGGTCCTCGGCCGTCATCACGGCCCGCACACCGTCCATGGCTCGTGCCGCCGATACGTCGACGTCGAGTAGGCGCCCGTGCGGCCGCGGTGAGCGGACTACCCGCAGGTGCAGCATCCCCGGCAGCTGCACGTCTTCGTGAAAGCGGCCACGGCCATACAGCAACCGGTCGTCCTCGAGGCGTGGGACCGACCCGCCGATCATGGGGTCACCTCGTCGCCGTCGAGCAGGTCTCGGGCGGCGACGATGTCGACCAGGGCGGCCACAATGGGGCGGTACCCGGTGCACCGGCACAAGTTCGATGAGGCGACGGTACGAACGTCCTCTACCGTCCGACGCTGCCCGGAACGCAACATCGCCAACGCCAACATCATGAACCCTGCTGTGCAGTAGCCGCATTGCAAGGCATGGTGCCGCGCGAACGCCGACCGGATGAGGTCCCCCTCGGGATCACCCTCCAGCGCCTCCACGGTCGTTACCGGCTCACGCACCTCGTGGGCGAGGACGAGGCAGCTGCGGGTGGGCAGGTCGCCGAGGAGAACGGTGCAGGTTCCGCAGATACCTTCGTGGCACCCCGCCCGGGTGCCGGTGAGCCCGCACCCTGCGCGCAAGGTGTCGACGAGGAGGTGCCGCGGTTCGGCGATGGCACGGCGGATGGACCCGTTGACGGTGAGGGCAACGTCTTCTGCTCCCGTCACGGCCTCGGCCTCGGTGGCCGCGCCGTCGCCGGATGCTGCGCACTGTTCCCCGGTGTCGAGGGGGGTCTCGATGCGATCCTGAACCTCGTGACTCACAGGTGCTCCTCGTCGCGAGAGTGGCGGCCCAGTCCGTGGAGCGCGCGGCCGACGAGCGCGCCGAACGGGGTGGGTGGGATGTCCCCGGTCAGTGCGTCCACCCGGCGGTCGAGCAGCGCGGCCTCGACCAGGGTGAGCCGCCGGGGCGGGTTGGCGCCGCCGATCACGACCCGGGCGTCGGCGACCCGGCGGGCCGAATCTGGCACGATCCTGATCGCGCAGGTCAGTCGCGGCATGGCGTTCGCTGCAGGGGTGTATCCCCGTGTACGCGAGACGCCGACAAGGTCGTTGGAGCGGGGCAGAAGAACGCCGCACACCAACCCGTGTCCTCGCCTCACCGCACTTAACGCTTCCGCCACGGCGACGAGCCGCCGGCCCCCGAGCTCGACCAGCTCCACTCTCCCGTCCAGTGCGGTGAGCAGCGTGGGCCAGAAGTCGCCGGGAGCCCCGGCGGCGAGGTGCCCGCCGACGGTGGCGCGGGTGCGGACAGGTAGAGGGCCGAGTTCGCTCACAGCGTCGGACCAGGAGCGGCTTGCATGGGCTTGAGAGAGCTGGTGGTGCGTCGTGAGGGCCCCGATCCCGAGCCACTGCGGTCCGGCCGGCGACACGCCGAGGTCGAGCGCGCCCTTGAGGTCGACCACGAGGCTCGGCGAGCGGTCGCCTCGGTTGAGGCTGGGCAGTAGGTCCTGGCCGCCGGCCAGGTATACCGCGCCATCGCTGGACTCGTGAGCGGCGACCAAGGCGTCACGAACCGAGTGGGGCCGGATGTAGTTCAAGGGTGAGGGTCGCACGATGCTCCTCCCGGAAGGTCATGCTGGCTGGGTGGAAGCTGCCGCCTGGACAGTGGGCGCGGCGGGCGTAGCCCGGGCGGTCTTCGCGAGGCGCAGAGCCAGGGCGATGCCGATCACCACGAGGAGCAGGTCGACCCACGCGGCAGCGCGAAGGGCGACGGTGTAGTCCCCGGCGGACGCCCCCCTGCCCAGGACCACGAAGAACACGCCACCGATCACCGCAATCCCCAGCGCCGAGGAAAACTGCTGGGCTGTGGCCAACACACCTGAGGCGGCACCGGCGTGGGAGGGCTGAATCCGGGCGAGCACCTGACCGATGACGGCAGGCACGGCGATGCCGTTCCCGAAGCCGATCGCCGTCATCGGGATCGCCAGCTCGACCGGACGGAGTGATCCACCTCTGACGCTGGTCAGCACGATCACGGCAACCATGGCGACGAACACGACGAGGGCACCGGCCACGATGACCTTGGCTCCGTACTTCACGACGTACGGGCGCGCACCCACGGAGGCAACGGCGAACGCCACCCCGAGGGGCCCGAAGGTGAGCCCGGCACCCAACGGGTCCAGACCCAGGCCGCTCTGCAGGACGAGGGAGGTGGTGAACACGAAGCTGAAGAACACCGAGAACAGGATCACCGAGAGTCCCAGCCCGAGGTTGAATGCGCGCTCAGCGAAGAGCACGGGCGGCAGGATCGGCGCACCACCGGACCGCACGAGCCGACGCTCCCACAGTGCGAAGCCGGTCATGACCGGTAGGGCGGCGATGAGCACAACCCACGACCAGACGGGCCAGCCTTGGCTGCGGCCGACTACGAGCGGAAGAAGGACACAGCCGAGGCTGGCGGTGATCCCGACCGCACCGACGATGTCCAGCCGCGCAGTGACCCGCCGCTCGAGGGTGGGAATGGCTCGAGCGGCCAGCGCTACCGTCACCACTGCGATCGGCACGTTGATGAGGAAGATGACCCGCCAACCTAGACCCGCGACATCAGCCTGCAGGAGGAGTCCGCCCAGCACCTGACCGGCCACTGCGCCGACACCGATGGTCACCCCGAACCACGACAGCGCCCGGGGTCGGTCGGCCGGGGCGACGGTGGCGGTGATGAGGGCGAGGACCTGCGGCACCATGGCCGCAGCGGTGGCCCCCTGCAGGAGGCGGGCGACCACGAGACCCGAGGCGCTCAGGGACAACCCGCACAGCAGCGATGCCACCCCGAAGCAGATCATGCCCAGCATGAACATGCGGCGCTGCCCGAAGTGGTCACCGAGCTTGCCTCCGATGATGAGCCCGGCGGCGTAGGTGAAAGCGTAGCCCCCCACAAACATCTGCAGCTGCGGCTCACTGGCCGACAGGTCGTGCTGCAGCACGGGCAACGCCACGTTGACGACGTAGAGGTCGAACTGGGCCATGAACACGGCCACGAGGATGACCGGCAGCATCCTCGTGGAGCGCGTCGATGGCGCTGCTGCGGTGGTGTTCGCGGTGGGCATGGCGCCTCCTTAGTTTGAGGTATGTCGTACAGTTGGAAGGTAGGCTACTTTACGAGAATTGTCGAATAAAAGAGAGGAGGCCAGCGATGCCCGTCCGCCGCGCCCAGGCAGTCATCTACCCGACCCCGGAGCAGATGTCGCTGGTCGGCATCCTCCATGCGCTGTCGGACGCGACGCGGATGGTGATCGTGACGAGCCTGCTCGAGTCCGTTGAGCGGCCCTGCGGCACCTTCCCGGTCACCGTGAGCCCGTCCACACTCACCTACCACTTCAAGGTTCTGCGCGAGGCGGGCCTGATCCACCAGCGCGAGGAGGGTCGCCGCAAGCTCACCTCGCTCCGCCGTGACGAGGTCGAGGCCCGCTTTCCGGGTCTGCTGGACAGCATCATCAGCACCTACCGGCGCGAGCCCGTGAGCGTCTGAGCTGCACCTACAGTGCCGCTGACCCGCGGCGTGCTCACCGCCAGGCCCAAGGGTGCTGCGCCGAGAGGATCGCGCAGTGTGGTGATGAGCTCACCCACCAGCGGTGCCGTCACCCGACCGTCGCCGAAGTAGAAGTGATTTCCGTGGAATAGATGGATCGAGAATGGTCCGGTCGTGGCGCTGGACCACTGGGGGAGCCGGTCGACGTCGACCAAAGGGTCCTCGCGGGCCGCCAGCACGCGTACCGGGCAGCTCAGGAGCGGGTCGTTCCGGTGTTCGTAGGCCGCCCCGAGGACGATGTCGTGCCGCAACCCGGCCAGTATGAGTGGTCGCAGCGAGGGACGATGCACGAACTCCGGGGGCACCCCGCCCCAGGACACCACCTCGTCGAAGAACATCGGATCGTCCACCGCCGGCAGGGGCGACAGGGGCCGGTCGGCGGGTGGTCGCCTCCCTGAGACAATTACGGCTTCTGGGTTGCCGACGGAGTCGTGCGCGGTCAGAGTCCGCGCCAGCTCGTAGGCCAGCAGTGCCCCGAAGCTGTGCCCGAACACCCCCCACCGGGCTCCCCGGACGTGGGGGAGGGCATCCCGTGCGAGGGTGTCCAGGAGCTCCGGGATGCTGTCTGCCCGGCTGTGCTGCCGGCGCGAGCCGCAGCCGGGAAGATCAAGCGGCACCACGGTGATGTCGGGGCTTAGCCACAACGCCCAGTCGCGGTAGACCGCGGTGGCGGTGCCGCCGGCGTAGGACAGGCACAGCAGGGTGGTCGGCGTGGTCACTGCGTAGCCACCATCCGCTCGGTCTCCAGCCGCTGATCGACAGCGGCGTAGTCGTCCTGCATCAGGCCGATGGCCTCCTCGACGGGCATCGCCACAGGCAATGAGAACAGGTCGACGATTTTCTCGAGTCGCTCGGCCATCGTGCCGAACACGTTCCAGTGCGGAATCTCCAGCTCCGTCAGGGTCGAGAGCAGCATGTGGTCGCAGTAGTCGCGGAAGGCCTCGTTCATCGGCCTGTGTCCGTCGTCAGTCATCGCCCGTTCGTTGCTGAGGTGCACAACCGCGTCGAATGTGCCCTTCACGTGCTGCTGGAAGGCGTGGCCGTACTGGGCGATGACCTGCTCGAAGAAGAGCATCTCCTGACTGAGGT
>JAABUH010003636.1_pt1 | contig 13046 bp, 14 predicted proteins | sample 5559121 | NCBI WGS metagenome assembly JAABUH01 (sample SAMN10711871, study PRJNA513364) | rock metagenome | isolation source: Antarctica rocks | place: Antarctica: Victoria Land, Battleship Promontory nord | collected 2015-12-28 | reverse complement strand
CCACTCTTCCCCCCTTCCTGCCGCCCGTGCTCCCACTCCTACCGGAACCTTTTTTCTTCCCCCCTCACCGCGTCTTCTCACCGCATCCCCCGTTGACGCCCCCTCACCCCTTCTCCCACCCACCTTTCCCCGGCCCCAGCCCATTCGCCTGCCCCACTCTTACCTCCGAGCACTCCCCTCTCGGTTCCTTGCTTGGTTCAATCCTCCTCGAGATCAAACGGCGCTCATTAGCCACGTCACAAAGACACGATCCTATAGGCACCCGGCATCGTGATTAGATTTAATTAAGAGTAATAGCGCGTAGAGTCAGTACATTGAGCGAGAAGCTTTAATAACGAAAGAACAGTATATAAACATCCCGGTATGCAGTACGTACAGATAAAGATGGTCAAATGTCAAGCTGTGCCATTACTCGTTCCCACCATTGATCCCACGGTACATCCTTCTAGACCGCGTCGCTCCTTCTCGCATCGACCCCGGGCATCCCATAACGCACGTCGTTCTGCCATGAGCGTCTCCGCCCACTGCCGGACAACAGAATGCTCGAGATGGGCTGTGAGACTGTCAGCTGATGCAGATTTGAGTCAGCGGCAGGGCAAATGGCCTGTCGCCGGTCTCGTATAGCGCATTACAAACTTACGGATGGAACCCGCAAAGAAAGGATGTAATGTACGGATATCTTGCGCTGGAGAAGTCAGCAAAATGAAACGGGTAGAGGGGTAAGTCAATCTTACAACGCTCATATTCCACAGCTTGTAATGCCAGCTCTAACCGATCTAAATCCTTCACAAGCTTCGATTCTGGTGTTTCCCGTGCTTCATATTCCTGCATGCTGTTAGTACGATCAAGACCTCCGACTCACATTCCACAATGACCTGAACCTTTCCCGTGCATCCGTACTCCCTACTCCGCCTAGCATCTCGGTAAGAAAGTTCTCCATCGCTTGCTCCTCGAGTTTATGCTTCTCATCCGGTGATACGCCTTCGACAGGGGTGATATCGCCAACACTGAGAGCTTCAGCATTCAGTTGTTAGATGACGTCCAGCTCACTGTGCTTCTGCAAGATCATGTACAAGTGCCATCTGAAGGGCAACGTCAGCTGGTGGGCAGCGCATCAGTGAGCGGAAAGGTGCTCCGATGTAGCTCCCGCTAAAACTGACCATGACGCATTTCGGTATATCCAGAGGCCGCTCCGTATCGTTAGGAATCATCATCGCCATCAAAGCCATCCTACACATATGATCGGATATGCTAACTCATCAGCTCAACCTCTCCGCTTCGGCTCACCTCTCTGCTTCCCGTATTCCCTCCCTGATCCAGCCCGAGCGCTTTTGTAGCTTGAGCTGTTCGAGGAGATGCAGAAAGGCGAGGGTGTCGAGAGCTTCGTTACCGGTAGATCTGTATATCAGCTTGATCCCGGTCCACAAACTTACTTGTACGCCGCTGGAAGAGGCTTCCTTCCTGCACCGATCACTTGGGGTGTGGAAAGAGGGACCATCTTGTGCACGGGATGTGCCGTTACTTCCTCGACAGCGTACACCTTGTGAGGCATATCCACAGCGAGCAGAGGGAAACCAAGGGGTAATGACGGAGGGAAGATGATAAGCGAAGAAAGGAGAAAGGGGTGGTTGATGTTGATTTCTGGTTGACTCTCGCGGTGACGGACCCGGACGGGAGCAAAACCTGTCCACGTCAGAAATGCGCGAGCAATACCAGACACGTGGGTGTTCCGTCTCGACTGAATTTCCTTCGTTTCTGCTTTCATCACCCAGCCCACTTCCTACTGCCTCAACGAGCAGGCTTCCCGTCTTCCATCTATCTCAATTCGGCTTCTTCTGTAGATCTTAACCATCATAAGCCCGCAGCCGTCGATCTTCTGCTCATGTGAATTATACGCTCACTGTGACCGGGTAGGTCCACTTCGATATGGTCAACTTCTGAGCTCACTAGATGCAGACGGGCGGTCTTGACTCCCCGCTCGCCTAACACGATGTCCTTGGACGAGACACAGCAGCCGAGCTACCATGTGAAGGCGACAGCGTACGATGTGGTACCGCTGAGGGAGAAAAAGGATGTAGAGGTTGGCGAGTCATTGAAGAGTGCAACGAGCGAGCAAACGTGGACCCGCCAACAGAAAGTAACGAACTCGAGGGAGGAGGCTCGGAGTCTCCGGGACTCAGCACCTCATCAGGAGCGCGATGTGGACGATCGACCGCAAGCCAGTGCGACGTTACCTCTTCCTCCCATCCGGCCGAACAAAACCCAGAACGTATCTGCACCTTCAAATTCCCCGTCTTCTCCCGCCCCTCGCTTCAACGAGGAGTCCATCCAGGAATCTCATGTTCGTGCCAAGCCGGACGAGAGCCAGTACGAAGGTTCTTTTCCGACTCCGCCAGACTCGGGACCCGAGTCTGTAAAGAGACCTCCTCACCCTGCCCCCGTAACTCCTTCGAAAGCAATGTCTCACCGCCCTATCTCGCATTTCAGCCCGACAAATCTTACTCCGGGGAAAGGGTCTCTTGTCCGATCAGCTAGCAATCTCTCGCTCAGCACTTCCGATGGTTCATCGAAGCGCTCAAAGAACCCCCCTCGTCAGACTCAAAAGCAGATGGCTCGCGACAGTCCCGATAGCTTCGGCGAGCCAGTGGTCCAAAGAAGGCTTGCGCCTATTCAGGTCCTGGAGGGGATCATGGCCGCCGATGCGAGAGACAACGAATCACTAGAGAACAACGAACCAGAGCAGGAAGCCGAGGAAATTCGAGAGAGCCAGCCAAGGATGGGTGAGCAGGCAGAGCGTGAGGTATCGGCTATCACGGATCAACAGCCTGACTTCATCCGCTTCCCGGCAAAAGTTGCCGAAAGCACCGACGCGTCTTCTCCCTTGGCGAGGCGTCCACCATCCCCATCACCCGCGCTCAAGAAGCTTGACCAAGCGTCTGCGCCTTCTACGTCCCCGCCTCATCAGCCTCGTTTTCGGACCCTGCTTGCATCGGGCACCACCTCCTCCTCAGCGGAACAATCACATCTGTTTTCGAGTCAAGCAGAAGGGTACGGTGCTACTCAGCCTTCTCCGCACCCAATGCACTTCGCCGCGACTCAGGCAGTGAGCCTTCCGGCTCGGTTAGAGTCGCCCAGGACACCGCCCAAACCAGCTTGTTCCATCCAAAAGCCCTCCGCAACACGCTCCGGCTCGGGTCCCAGCGTTCCCCTTCATCGCCGTCTTGGGCCGACTATCCCGCGTCAGGAGTCGCCGGGGGTACGAGGCAACACAGGTGTGGTGGTCCCCAGCCGATCGTCCGACCACGATGCCAGGACAAGGGGACTCAATTCGCCATCGACGCCAGATGCCAAGCGCATCCGAAGCGAGGCCAAGTCTACGCCCCGCAAAACCTTCCACCGGAACGATTCGTGGATCTCTTCCGTTGCCAATGATCCGTATCTGCAAGAGGACACCTACATCGACGAGCCGGTCGCATCTACGTCGCACCAGACATCGCCCCACCGAGCAATAGTCTCAACTCCGACAAAAGCTTCCCTCGCCGGTCCACCTCGATCATCAGCTCAGGTTGTCACGTCTCCACATGTCAAGCAACGGGCTTCAGCTGATCCCAATCCTCTCCGGTCCGCACCTGCCGTTGCACCGGACGACGAGCAGTCGAATGCCGCCACGGATTTCGAGCCTACCTTCCTCAATCAGCGCCCTTTGCCAACCTTACCTCCTTCGCGTCCCACCGTCACCAAATACGGAACGAAGAGAAATCGCCCTGCGAAAAGTTCCGGCCAGGCGGAAGCGAATGAGTCTGAGCGAGAAGACACCCCGATAGCGACACAATCAAAGGCGGCCGCTGCTCCAGTGCTGGACGCCATCGACGTTCGATACAAGGACGGAGTGCAAAAAACTACGGCAAAGAGTCCGCCCATGGCGTCTGAGACAGACAGCAGCCCCGCTGCAGAGGACCCGAATGACAATACGTATCGCCCGCCAAGGACTGACAGGAAGGAGAGGAATGCCAAGGCGAAGACGTCCGAAGGGTCCACAGCCAAGCGACCGAGACTCAAGCCCAATCGTTTTTCAGGCGCTGGACTTCGAACTTTAAAGCGAAGCACGCCTCTAGCCAATGGGGCTACTAGTTCACTGACTTCCCTCCCTGCCACATCGCAGACTTTTGGGTTGCGCGTATTCGGATGGTGGGCTTCGACAAAGGCTTACTATCCTGGAGTTATCTCCGCCTCGGACGGATCAAGGTTTCGCGTCGACTTCCTCGATGGTACCTACGGCTATGCGACGCTGGATAGATTGCGCCTCTGCCTGCTACGTGTTGGAGACCTCATCAAGCCGACCGATGAGATCAACGGTCAGAAGTACACAGAGCTTGAGGTTGAGGAGGACTGGAAAGGAGGTGACGCGCCCATCAAGGTTGCGATGAAAGGCGAGTCTGTCGGCATTATTCATCTCAAAAACCTCTACATTCGGCAAGCCGCGGTCAACAAATCTTTCGGCGACCGTCTTGTCAGCGCGAATCTTCTGGGGGACCTTCCGCCACCCTCTTCCTCCCGCCGAACCGCTTCCCCAGTGAAAACCAGTCGCCCATCGAACGTCTTCGCGGGGAAGGTCTTCCTGATCACATCCGCGACTGGCGAATCAAGACAGACCAGCCAGGACGATCTGCGCGATGAGATTGTCAGTCATGGCGGTCGGGTTGAGGATGACTGGCGGAATTTGCTCGATTTGCCTGAGGACGGCTTTGGCTCGACGCTTCACAATCGCGATACCCCCTTCCTTCTGGCTCAGGGGAACATGACAATCATGAAGCCGAAGCTCATGGCGGCACTGGCGAAGGGTATACCATGCATAGCGTCAGAATATGTAGGCGCCGCCGTTCAGCGAGTGAGTGCGTATCAAGGATCATCACTTACGACAGAATGCCGACTGGAGAGAGTTCCTGGTATCTGCCGGGCAATCGGGTCAACTATCCCAAGCTTCCTCGCAGTGGGTCGATCCGGCCTGGGGAGGCCGAGACTGGGAACCGAAATTGGCGCAACGAGTGGTCAAGCCTTTCGACGGTAAGCGAGTCTTATTCCTAGAGCCGAAGTCCAGTGACAAGAAGTTTGACGACATCAAGGTGAGCTGGTAGCTTCGATTGCGCTGATGACAGGCACTGGTGCCCTTCTCTTGCCACGCATTTGGAGCGACCTCATTCGACAAGGCTATCGTTCCCGACGCTGTCGAGCCTGATCGATACGATCTGATCATTGTTGAAGATCGAGACAAGGCACTGCGAGTCCACGCGAGCTTGAAGGCGACAAACAAGCTTTGTAACGTTTCTTGGTTGAAGCAGTGCATAGTAAGGTGTAATGCCGACCACTCTGACTGATTGGGAGTAGGTCATGAGTGCTGCTTTACCGCCGAAACTGCATAGCAATAAATGATACAGGCTAATACCAGAAATTGCTTGGAGCTGTACGCAGCGGAGGCGACGGGGAAGTTACGTTTGGTGGGAACGGAGGATTTTTGGGAAAGTTGCTTCGGGCTTAGCTGTAAGGGATTCCTACGGGTGCATCACTATTTTCTCCTAATGTTGTCATCGCATATGTTTGTATTACCATGCACAATCGTTCCCGGCTCGATCCAAGGCTACACATGATCATCGATAAGCAAGGCCGTAAAAAGTAATGAGGATGGAAGGGCGTGGACTAAACCAGATGCCCAATCCCTTCTTTCTCTGCGGTCTTGAAAGAGACGAAGAGGGCAATAATGTGAAGTCGTCTTCGGAAATCCAAGATACAATGATACATATCCCTTCCTATGCTAGTATACCCAGTCGAACAGATAACCCCAACAAGTTCAGAAATACAACCTCTGCGCCGCCTGCTGACTCGTCTCCATCGGGCAATAAGGGCATTTTGCCGATCTCCTCCTAATCCGATCAGCTCGTACCTCATTCAGTGTCGGAACCACTCACCCTCCCTTGAGCATCCGGTTGAAACTCTCTGCAGCGATGGTATGTCCGCAAGCAAGCATCTTGGGCGGATTCGTCTCGGTCGCTTGTTCCTTCGATACGGGGCAGACGAAGATTGAATGATATCGCCGTGAAGCAGGAAGGGGGACTTCCATCTGCAAATTCCGATCGGCTATGCCGGATGAACAAGCAGGTCTGGACACACGGGTAATTCCTGCCATGTTCGGACATGACCTAGATGATCTCCCATGACCCGCCTAGCCTTCTCAATGACGTTCAGCGCTCCCCCTCTCGAACCGAGATCCACCACAACTCCTAATGGCTCTTCCTTGGACCACCCATGTCTCCTGCAGAACTCCGCTTGGAACATGTTGACCAATGGAGCTGGATCATTCGAGTACGGAGAAGCTTTCGTCCCTGATTCACCGTCGGACATCTCATCGTCTGAATCGGTCGGTCGGGTCACGTAAAGGCAGGAAGTGAGGAGTTGTAGGACAGGTTGACTGGGGACGTAAGACATGAGATGGGATTTGGCGTAAATTAAAGCTTCTGCTGGGTTGGATATTCGGAGGAAGACGGAGCGATGGAGGTGGTAGGGGAGTGGTGAGGGGTGTGGAGGGGATTGGAGGAATGTCGAGTGGGCGGAGCACCACCTGGCGATTTATCAGCTTCATTCGAATAAGGTCTTGGGTGAAGTTCCTACTGCAAAGCTGACGAAACGTCACCCGCTGCGATGTCCGCCGTGATTCTGTGCAACTCCTCGCTCAGCCCTCGCTTCGTCCCATCGTAGCTAAATCCCGTCTCCTGTTTATCAGCTCCAGCCAGATTGTCGCACTAACCTCCTCCATAGCAGCAACAGCTTCCCAAAGCCCTCGACGCCCAAACGAATCCATAACCACCCGATCCATCGCTCCTGTCGCCTCCTCCCCAGCGAACAACGGCGGATCCTCATAAGCTTTACTGATTGCATCGAGATTCGACGGGAATGCCTATACCCTCCATCAGCTTGAGTTGATGTGCCATGACTCACCTCCTCGACAGCTTTCCCGACGTTTCCGAGAGCAGCATACCAAGCTTTCAATCCTTTCTCCACATCTTTCTTAGCTCGAACGACGGCTTTTTGCAGCTCGGTGATGACGATTTTGGGATCTTCGCCGGATATGATACGTTGTTTGGCTGTAAGGAAGTGATCGTCCAGGAGCGCGTTAAGAGGTCCGGAAGATGATGTGGAAGTCGAGGAGGACAGGGCTTCGAGTGCTGTCAGAGCGGTGGAGATCTCCATGATTGGGGGAGTTCGATACAACTGTTGTAGATTTGGACAAGCAGCGATCCAAAAAGGGGCATGATAGGGATTACACGTGTCAGGAGGTGATTTTGATAAAAGTCGCCACCTGTTCCTGACCAACTCTTTCGACTTCCGCTTCTTTGTGACGTTCTTCTTGCAAATCCACAAAGAAAGTGCGATGTCGCAGTCGCAGTACCGCTCCCAAAACCCAAACTCGATACCGGAACGACAAGTTCCCCCGAAAGCACCTGAACAGATCGAATACATCTGTGGAGGTTCGTCGATCTTCTTACCACTTTCCATCCGCATTTGGGATATCAAAACTGAAAGAGTAGACTGATCTTGGAGCTTTTACCAGATTGCGGAGCGAAGAATACGATGCGAGTCAATGAGATGATACGGTGTAAGGAGTGTGGACACAGGGTGATGTACAAGCCTCGGACACATCGAAGTGGGTCACCTCTCTCCCCTTCGTCTCTGTACATTTAACTGACGAGATGAGCAGTCGTGAGTGGTCGCCGCAAGCTGACACCTGCCAAGCTGTCCTGGTTTCTCGCAGAGGGCTCACGCAACTTTTACAGGTGCAATTCGAGGCCCGATGATCCAATGTACATGCCAAACCGCTCGATATTGCGAGATTAGCGGAGACAGAGACTTTGGACGAGATATTATGGTGACATGATGACATTCTGTATTCCTCTTCTCTGTGCACCTGTTCCTTTTTCAACTACAGTCCCTTGGTAATACTCCTCAGTATTGGGAATCCAACGGTCTGAGTAAAGCCATGTTGATCCTCCACGTGTCCGGCTCAGAAATCGACGTGGAGGTCGTCCATCCTGAAAACATCAATTTACCACTCGCCGTTTCTCTCGCTCAACCCTGTTTTAGCCTATGATGCCAGCTCGTAAAGTCGCTCTGCCCTCGATCAAGACTCTAACCTTCTATGCCGATGAGCTCACAACCTCTCGACGGACATCACCAATCCGTTTGTACCCCTTTTCCACCCTGAGAGTGACTGATTACTTTGCTGATTGTGGATATGTACAGCTCAATTGAAATGCCTCGGAACGCCTTGTAGCTCGTCGTTTCAGCCTGAAGTCGTCCAATGTAACAACATGGGTAACGACGGTCTCGGTGGGATCCAATGGCGTGTGAGCTATCCCCATGTTCCTCGGGTTTCTACTGATCGAGCCGGTAATCAGTGCGACACCGACCTACCCAAAGGACTTAGATTAGGCAAAGTCGAGGTTTCTTGCGAAGGATGGTCCGGTCCAGGTGACAAGAACGTCCTTCAAGGTGCATGTCCCACAAAATTTTCTCAATACGCTTTAATCATTTCGACTGAGAGACTGAGATTGATTTCAGGCTCCTGTGGTCTGGAATATAACCTCCATCGAACGAATCCGAGCCTATACGACGATGGTATCAAGAAACCTTCTTCCTTTGGTACGTTACCCCCATCCAAGACCTTCAAGCGAGTTACTCCTCCGCTGACAAAAGCAGAGACCCTCCTCAACAAAGCGTTCTACTCCATCTTCCTACTCTTCCTAGTCGTGATCTTCTACTCACTCCTCCGTTCCTGCCTCCTTCGGTATGCACCCCGCTTTACCCCGCCACGACCACCATGGACCGACTGGAGTGGCGGAGGTGGTCACGGCGGTGATGGACGAGGAGGAGGAGGCGGACATGGACCGGGACCAGGGTTCAATCCCGGTGCACCACCGCCTTACACCAAGACCGAACCTTCTTCATCGCCTTTAGCAAGAGGAGGTGGCGGAGGAGGAGGCGTGGGAGGTTTCTGGACGGGTTTAGCAGCTGGATCCGCGGCGACTTATCTCGCTACGAACAGAGGTGGGAATCAGGCTAGGGAAAGACCAGTAAGAAGGCAGAGAGTGGATTGGGATGAAGGTGATCAAGGAGTTGGACCATCAACTGGTGGAGGAGGGGGAGGAGGTATGAGAAGGGCTACCGGGTTTGGGGGCACTACCACGAGATGATCTCTGCTATCATCTTTCTATCATCACGGATGGAGCATTACTATAGGATTTATGACGCGGTTCGGGAACATCCTGATGGCAGAGCGAAGTGAAGTCGATCCCGATTCAGCCAGCAGGCCGAACGATACGGTCACTCAGCTTCCCACCGCTCAGAGGCTTGATTGCCGCTGTTTAGGCTGATCGTCCAACTCATCTTCAAGACTGGATCATGCGAGAAAATCGATGCATTATCAATTCCCACCACGACGCATCTTCCTCTTCCTCCCGATCATACTCCCCATCTTCGCCCCAAGCTTCTCAAGGCCAACCTTCTCCCTCTCACCTTCGACCTTACGCGTGGCGGTCTCCTTCATTGGTTCCGGCTTGGTGTTCGGCTCTCCCTTCTGGCCCTTGTCGCGTTTCTCTCTCCTCTGATCACTTTTCTCCTTGCCATTTGAGCCAACTTTCCCGCCTCTACGATCTCCCTTCTCCGCTCCGTTCCGGATCGGCCCATCTTTTCGCATCTTCTTTCCTTGCATTGGTTTCTCGTCCGTATCGACCATCTCGCTAGCCTTCCGTTTGACCGGCATCAACGTATCTCGCGAAGCCGAGATCTTCTCCACTCGTCTCTTCACCACCTAAACCCCGATCAGTTGAAATACTCAAATGGAGAAAGACCGAGCGCACCTGAACATTCTCAATACTAAACTCGATCATCAAGGTTTTCCCACCTCTCATCCCTCCAGCACTCCTATCGTCTCCTTCAGCCACTCTCGCCTCGAGCCGCTTGATCCTCTGCTCAAGCTCCTCCACACTTGCTGTCTCTTTCTCCTTCGCGATCCCATCTGGCCCTCCCCTTCCAGCATCGCCCACTCCAGCATCTCCTTTCCCAGCCTTCCTCTCCTCAGCAGCCTTGAACGTAGTCTTCGTCCTCTCCAACAACTCCCCCATCTCCCCTCTCCACCAACTCCACATCAATCCCCCGACCTCAGGATTATTATTCGCCCATCTAAGCACCTTCAAAGCGTCCTTATGACTCCTCATCTCTAAGAATCCATAACCTCGACTCCGCCCCATCCCAGTGAGCGGATCGACCTTCTCAGCCTGCCTGACGATCTTGGATTGGACCACTGGCGTCTCCCTCTCACCACGTTTCTTCTTCTTCCCTGCGAGAGCAGGAGAGACTGTCTCGTCGGTATCTTCGGCTCGTGAGAGCGCTTCTCGATCAGAAACTTTGACCTCGTCATCGAAGGTCCGAACAGCGTGAATGGCGAGCCGTTTTAATGTACGGTCAGTGACGAAGAGCGGGAGCTGACGGATGGACAGGCGGGTCTTCGAGATGTATAGCGAAGGGTTCGAGCGGAGAAGAGCTTTCCGCGCGTTGAAGGAGGTTTGGCGCTTCTCGACTTCTGCTTCGGGGAGGGATCCAGCCGCAGGCGAATTTGGGAAGATCACTGGGCTATGTCAGCTTGGGATCGAAAACATGGGGAGGGTAAGACGGACCGCCTTCACGCATGAGATAGGTATTCCGCTTGTCCCCAGCAGTCCGAGCTCTCTCGCCATCCTCCCTCATCTGCCCAGCTTCTTCTCTCGTGACAGCGCGAGTGACATCGAGGGTCCGTCCATGCAGCACCAACTTGCTTGTGATGGATGATGAGGGATCCGCAGTCAAGACGGAAGGTAAAGCAAACGGGTTCTTCCCACCAAGCTGGGAGGATCAGCTTGATTCGTACCTGAAGATCAACTCACAGGCATTGCGTTCGCACCGGTCTCTTGTGAGACCCGCTCAGCCTCGGCCATGGCCACATCCGCATGCGAGGTGTTCCAGAAGCATACGAAACCTGATCCGCGCGATCGACCGGTGGATTTATCGATGGTGATACGGGCATAGCGAAGGGGTCCGAAGGAACGGAAGCTGAGACCATCAGCTTCCTTCCTCATAGCTACCGCAAGTATTCGTACAGTGTGTTCAGCTCCTGCTGAGTGGTTTCGAAGGGGAGATTCCTGATGAACAGTGTCGAGCCGACATCGACGGTGGGAAGCTGCGGCTTGACTGGCTCGTCTTCCTCCATAGCGTCATCTCCATCGACCTCATCCTCGTCGTATTCCGCCTCGTCATCTCCGCTGCTACTATCATCGCTCCCTTCGCTGTCTTCCTCCGATGAGCTCGCACTCGATCTCGACCCTGACACCCCCTCCCCGTCGACTCTCTCAACCTTTTGCGTCTCCTGCCACTTCTCCTTGCTCAATGCCCAATCCACCGCGACCGGCCGGCCCTCGGCCTCTCTTTTCGCTTTTCCCCCAGCCTTCTTGATGACCTTCCCATTCACACTCTCCATAGCTTTCTCCGCATCTTTCCTTGCAAGAAACCAGACGAACGCGAAACCTCTCGCTCTTGGGAGAGCTGAAGGTAATTTAGAGGGTAGAGTCGGAAGGTCGATGGAGTGGATTGGGCCAAAGGGTAGGAAGGTCGCACGAAGATCTTGCTCGGCTGTCTACATAGCTCAGCATAGTATCAAAAGTAAAGCTCGGAGGGAGGCTCACATTCCATGACAGGTTCCGGACGATAAGCCGCCCAGCATGACTAGGTGATTTCGCGAGCGTGTCGAGGCGTTTCTTCAATACACATGAGAGCAGCGAGGACTTGTATATATGTCCGTGAAGCTTTGGTAATGCTTGTAGCGCGTCTGAGTGAGCCGGAAAGACGAGGTGAGCTGATCACGATCAGCAGGACGTCCTCATGTAAGGCAGGACTCACCGGTATTGACCTCTCCCTCGACCGGGTAGAGCAGCTCAACTCGGTCATCGATTTTCCGAACCTTCTTCCATAGAACGGCTTTAGTGAGCTCTGCAGGGAGTCCAGAAAGTACAAGTGATCGTATGGCGTTTGGGTCGACAATTGGCTCGATTTCTGTTCTCGTCCGCTTCGGCTTTTTTGTCTTGGTCACTTCATGCTCAACAGTCTCTCCAGGTGCAGGCTATTTTCATCAGCTCGAAATACTTTTGAAGCTCTATGCAAGAATAACGTACCCTCTTATCAGCCCAAGTTACCCTTATCTTCCTCCCCTTCCCCCCAAACTCCCCACCATCAAGCTCAGTGACCGCCCTATCCGCATCCTCCTTCAAAGAGTAGGTCACATACCCTACACCTTTCGATTTCCCGCTCTCCTTGTCGGTTGCGATGAAGCCATGACGAACTGGACCGATATAAGAGAAATGTGTGAGGAGATCGGTGGTGGTCGCTGCGTAGGGAAGGGAGGAGATGAAGACGGTGGTGCTGTAAGAGAAGCGGTCATTGAGCATCAGGGTCCTGGATTAAAAGTGTTTTCGGCTTACTTGACTCGATCTTTTCGGACTCTTGGCTTGGATGAACTTCCCTCTGTCACCTCAAGAGGTATGAAGTCTTCTTGCGCCATTTTGATTCACCGCAGGTCGACCGTCACTACACACCTAGAAGGGAGGATTTTGGGAAATTGCCATCCCAACGGAAATTCTTAGGTGGGGTCGAACTAGATTACGTAAGCGGTTGCTCTGGCAAGTCCCTTGGCATCAGAAGACATCGTATACTTTCCGCTCATATCCGGATTGGTAGGACTCGCTTCCTCACCACGATGAGCACACTACGCTCAGTCTCCTTCCTCGCGTCATCCCTGTCACGCCTCGCATCCCGTGAAACGCTCACTTGTCGATACGCCATCGCCTCGTCTTCTCGATCTCCCCTCAACTCCTTCGTCGCATCAGCACGAAACTTTTCCGCCTCTCCTTCAACGGCCACAACGATCCAACAAGGTGAGTAAGCGCATCTTGAAACAATCTCCTTCCACC
>JAABUH010003634.1_pt1 | contig 13047 bp, 8 predicted proteins | sample 5559121 | NCBI WGS metagenome assembly JAABUH01 (sample SAMN10711871, study PRJNA513364) | rock metagenome | isolation source: Antarctica rocks | place: Antarctica: Victoria Land, Battleship Promontory nord | collected 2015-12-28 | reverse complement strand
TGCTCCGGGGTGGAGGTCGGCGGTGCCTCCGCCTCCTGCGTGCGGTCGGCGAGCTGGGCGATGCCGCCGAGGATGCCGCCGCCGAGGAGTCCGAGCGCGGCGAAGAGGAGGGTCGCCTGGAGCGGCGCTCCGGGTGGGACGGGTAGGAAGTCCGGGCGCGGCACTGCCCCGGCGCTGAGCAACCACCCCGCGATGCCGCCCACGATGGCACCGAGGAAGGCCAATGGCCCGGCCTGCGCGACCGCCGCGATGGCGGCAGGATTCGCCACTCCTGGCTCGGTAGCGGTGTGACGTGCGGGCATCCCGGTCTTCTCCCTATGTGAACCGCCGCGCTTGCTATGGCGTAGAATGTACTGTATCACCGCGTGATCGTGCCCGGCTGCGGGCCAGACAATCGAGACGCCGATCGGCGGCGCAACAGTGGGTAGGGGAGCGGATGGGGATCGATACCACGCGGCGGGTCGGCGCGTCTCGCGCGCAGACGGGTTCGGATGTGCGGGTGCGTTGCTGGCGCAGCGTCGCCGCCTTCCTGCTGACCTTGCTCCTCCTCGGGGCCGTGCCGCTGGCGACGCCGACCGTGCGCGCCGCCGAAGGGCCTGTGCGCGCCGAAGAGTTGGTGGTGCTACCCCGCTCGGTCGCCGGGGCGACTTCGCTGGCGCAGAGCCTGGAAGCGCGCAACGGCGGACAGATCCAGACGCTCGATGTCGGCCTCTCCGGGCGCGTGCTGCTGCTGCACGTCCCTGCGGGGCGTGAGGACGAGTTCCGCGCCCGCCTCGCCGCCGATCCGGGCGTGGCGGCGGTCTCGCGCAACTACGAGGTCCATCTCGATGCCACGGCGCTGACGCCCAATGATCCGAGCTATCCGCAGCAGTGGGGGCTCCCCGCCGTCCACGCGCCGGAAGCGTGGGGCGATGGCGCGCGTGGGACCGGCGTGACGGTGGCGGTGATCGACTCCGGGGCCGACTACGGCCACCCCGATCTCGCCGCCTCCCTGCTACCCGGTTGCACCTTCATTGTCATGCCCGCCACCTGCGGCCCGACCGCCGCCGCCGATGACAACGGGCACGGCACGCACGTTGCCGGGACGATCGCGGCGGTCACGAACAACGGTGTCGGGGTGGCGGGGTTGGCCTGGGGGGCGTCGATCCTGCCGTTGAAGGCGCTCGACTCGACCGGCAGCGGCAGCTGGTACGCGATCGCGGACGCCATCGGCTACGCGACGAATCAGCCCGGCGTGCGGGTGATCAACATGAGCCTCGGCAGCGATCCCGGCTTCCCGCCCGATGCGAGCGAGCAGGCGCTCCTCCAGCAGATGATCGATGGCGCGCGCGCCAAGGGGATCGTGGTCGTCTCGGCGTCCGGCAACAGCGGCGTCAACCTCGACACCACCCCGATCTACCCCGCCTCCCTCGCCGGCGTCGTGGCGGTGACTGCGGTCGATCAGAACGGCGCGCGTCCCTCCTGGGCGAACTATGGTGCCGCCGTGGCGGTGGCCGCGCCGGGGGTCGGCATCCTTTCCACTCTCTGTGCCTACAACGCGCAAGCGCAGAGTTGCACGCATACCTATGGCCTGAAAAGTGGCACATCGATGGCGTCGCCACACGTCGCCGCGCTCGCCGCGTTGATCCTGGCGCGTAGCCCCGGCCTGACGCCCGATGGGGTCGCGGCGGTCCTCAAGTCGACCGCGACCAGGCTGCCCGATACCACGACCGGCGCGGGCCGGATCGATGCCGCCGCCGCGCTAGTGGGGCGCACGTTGGTCCTGAGCGCGACCGGGCCGGGGCGTGTCAGCGCCGATCCGGCACCCGGCGCGATCGCGCCGGGCAGCATCGTGACGCTGATGGCGACACCCCAGGCGGGCGCGATCTTCGCGGGGTGGAGCGTTGATGGTATCTTCCGCAGCTGGGCTTCACCTTTCACCTTGCGGATGGATACCAGCCACACCATCGTCGGCACCTTTCTGCCGCGCGTCAACTTCACCGATCCCACGGGGAACGCCGCGACCGACGAGGCGATCGCCCAACTCGCGGCGCGGGGCATCGCGCGTGGCTATGGTGATGGGCGCTACGGCCCCGCCGATTTCGCCCTGCGCGCGCAGGTGGCGGGGCTGATCATCCGGGCGATGGGCTGGGAAGCGGAAACCCACCCCAATCCCTTCAGCGATCAGGGTGTCGTGGATAACGACCTCTGGGCGACGGTGGGGACGCTGAACTCCTATCAGGTGGCGCGCGGCTACGGCGACAATACCTTCCACCCGACCGATGATCTGCTGCACGCCCAGGCGATCAGCATCATCACGCGGGCGATGGTGGCGCGCGGCTATTGGAGCGAGGGCGCGATCGACGACGGCACCATCTACCCGAACGTGCCGAACGCCTCCGGGCATCGCCTCGATCTGGCGATCTTCGTCCACAATGCCGGGGCGGTCCCCGACCGCCCGACCGCGAACGACGCGGCCTGGGACGACTGGAATACCCCCGCCAGCCGTGGCTGGTTCGCGCTGGTCCTCTGGCAGGCGCTCAATGCGACCTTCGGCGTTAATACGGGGCCGTGAGCACTACCGCTACGGATAGCTTGAGAAGAGGAGGGGGGACGGCCATATATGGCCGTCCCCCTCCGATCCATTGCTCTTAGCGCGCCAGCGGCCAGGGGTAGTAATCGTAGACGCTGGCCTCGCGGAAGCCGCAGGAGGTGTAGAGTCCGAGCGCGTTGTGATTATCGGTGACGACATCGAGCGAGAAGCGGTGGTGCCCCTTCGCGCGCAATTGTGCGATCGTGCCGAGGAGGAGCGCGCGCCCGATCCCGCGCCCGCGATAGCTCGCCAGGACGCTGAAGGCGCGCAGATAGACCTCCCGATCCGAGACGAGCGCGCTGATCCGCCCGACTGGTTTCCCCTCGATCTCGGCGAGGTAGGCGCGTGCCCCGGCGCGGGTCAGGTCGGACTCCGCGATCTGCCGCGCCTCATCCGCGTCGTCCAGTGGGAAGCCGGCCAGCATCAGATCGATCAGGGCGGCCAGATCGTCCGCTGTGGCCTGACGCATGGTGATGTGCTGCGAGGCCGCTGGAAGCGGCGAAGTGGCGTCCAATTCGAGGTGGTACTCGGCGTTGCCGAAGCGGAGGCCGTGCGCGGTGGCGAAGGCAGCGCCGGTCGTGGACGTGCGCTCGACGACGAGCAGGAGTTCGGCCAGGCCACGCCGCTGCGCCTCCGCCACGGCGGCGTCCGCGAGCGCGCCGCCGATTCCCTGGCGGCGCTGCTCGGGCGCGACGAGGATCGTCAGTTCGGCGTCCTGCCCGAACGCATCGAGCGGGGCGTAGCCGACGAGCGCGCCGTCGGCGTACCAGCAGAAGTCGTGGGTCAGTCCCGGTGTGCGACGACCGATCATCTCCCAGTTGAGCTTGACGCCGTGCCCATCGTGGGCGGCGCAGCGTTCCGCGAGAGCCTGGAGCGCGGCGAATTCGTCCGTGCCGAGCTGCTCGCGCCCGAGCAAACCGTTCGCTGTCATCGTTGCTCCTTTCAGGTCGTGGCGCTGAGGCGCGGTCGGCGGTGCGGCGAGCGCGGGGTGGCGAGTCGCCAGACGAGCAGGCCGAGGAGCGTCAGGCTCGTCGCGATCGTGAGGATCAGCCCGACGGTGAACGAGCGCGGCGCGTAGACGAAGCGTACCTCATGCTGCCCCGCCGGGATGGCGACGCCGCGCGCCAGATAATTGGTGCGGAGGATCGGCGCGGCGTGCCCGTCGATCGTCGCGGTCCAGCCGGGTGCCCAGGACTGATTGACGATCAGGAGCCCCGCGCAGGCGCTGTCGGCGCGGATCGTCAGGGTGTTGGCGGTCTGCGCCGCGACCCGTTGCGCGGCACGGCTTTGGCCGTTGCAGTTGTTCCCGGCGGGCAGGGCGGGCAGCATGCTCGTATCCTCGCGCGCCAGGAGATCGTCGGCCTGCATGTCGGGGATGTGCGCGGTCGTCGTGGCGAGCGCCGTCTGCTCGTCGGCGACCAGTCCGACCCGATAGCTGACGTAGGCGACGCCGCGCGAGTCGGGGAGGCGGTAGATCCAGCCGTCCGGCCCCCGGTAGATCGGTTCGACCCGCAGCCCCGGCCAGTTGACGCTCAACCATTCCGGCGTCACATCGGGCACGGCGGCGAGCAGGGTGATCCCGATCTGCGGCAGGAGATCGTGGCGGACGCGGCGCGGGTAGAAGTTGAGGACGACGGCATCCTCGACCGGGTTGGCGGCGACGGAGGTCGGATCCTCACCTTTCACGATCCGCCAGAAATCGGCCTGATGGGCGGGGAGCAGGCTCTCGTAGCCGCCGGTCGTCCGCAGACCCAGGCTCTGCGGGATCGACCCCTGGAACATCGGTGGTGCCCATTGCTCCGGGCCGTTGACCGTCCGTAGCGCCGCGATCCGCGCCTCCGGCCCCGCCGCCAGCAGGCGCTCGACGAGCGGCGTGGGTGGGTAGAGTGCGGCAGCGGTGCGCGGCTGGAAAGGCGGATTGATCGCCCGCCCGTAGCCGATCAGCGGCGCGGCGGTGCCGAGCAGCAGCAGCGTACCGATGACCGGGAGCCAGCGTCGCGCGGCGGGGAGGCGCGCGGGGAGCCAGCGGAGGAGGCGGTCGGTGCCGATCGCCGCGACGAGCGCCCAGAGGAGCGCCCAGACGAAGAGCATCCGCCCGAGGGGTCGGAAGTAGGCGAGGCCGGGGATCAATTGCGTGCCGAGCCAGGTGAGCGGCGTGCCGAGGACGTAAAGGGCGAGCGCCGCCGCCGCTGCGAGCGCGCCGCGACCGTCGCGACGGGTCAGCGCGAGGGGGGCCAGCAGCAGCGGCACCCAGCCGACGAACCAGAGCGCGTGGTTGAGGGTGCGGTCGGTCGCCGGGAGTTCCGGGCGGAGGATCGCGCCCAGGGCGACGAGTGGCACCCGCCAGGAGGTGACATAACGGTCGTATGATGCGCTGGTGCGCGCCATCTGTCCCGCGAGTTCGAGCGTCGGCAGGAGTTGCACCGTGCCGAACCCAAGTCCGACGATCGCGGTGAGGATTGGCAGGGCCAGCAGGGGGGTGAGGTTGCGAGCGCGCAGCTGTGGCGAGGTAGACCCCCGCCAGCCGCGCACGAGCGCCCCGAGGAGCAGCGCGCCGTAGTAGCAGCCGACCGCCAGCCAGGCGACGAGGGCCATCAGGATGTTGCTGCCCAGGAGCATCGCGCCGAGCGCCGCGCCGGTCCAGGCAGCGGCGCTTGCCGAGCGCCGCTCGACCGTCTCGCGCGCGCCGAGGAGCGCCAGCGGCAGCAGCGCCGTGATCGCGGCGATGTGGCCGAGGAGGAGCCAGCCGAGGGTGAAGCTGTTGAACATCCAGACGGTCGCGCCGAGGAGGGCGGCGATCTCGCCGAGGCTGCGGCGGCGCAGGAAGAGGCGCATCGTCAGGCCGCTCGCCCAGACGTGCAGGAGCAGGAAGAGATCCTGCGCCCAGGAGGGGGGGAGGAGCCGGGTCAGGAGCAGGCGCGGGGGATAGAGCAGATTCGTCTCGCCATTGGCGAAGAAGGGGTGCCCGCCGAAGGTGTAGGGATCCCAGAGGGGGAGTTCGCCCGCGCGCAGCGCCGCGCCCGCGAAGACGATCCAGGGGTAGAAGGTGTCGGCCTGATCGGTCTGCGGGAATTGCTGCGGCTGCGGCGCTCCCGGCTCGTACCACGGCTCGACCAGCGCCTGGGTGAGCGACACGGCGGAGAAGGTCTGGCCGCGCAGGAGCGGCGCGAAGAAGACGAGCGTGGCGAACAGGAGCAGGGTCGTGGCGAGGAGATCGGCGCGGTGCGCGCGGATCCAGGCGAGCGGGCGACCGCTGGCGCGTGCGGGACGCAGGGCGGTGCCAGCGACGGGATCGGCCTGCGGACGTGCGACTCTCGTTGCCACCCTCTGCCCTCTGCCCGTTGCGACGCCCGATCGCGCCCCCGGATACCGCTTGTGCCTTTTGTGCTTTCTGAGAGCAGTGTAACAAACCGCACACGACGGTCGCCAGAGCGCCGATCTGCCATCGCGCCTACTCGCTCGGACCGGGGCACTATCCGTTGTCCTTCGCCCCCCCCGGTATGAGTCGGGCGCGCACCCCCGTAAGGGTCTGGCGTGCCGCCATCCGCCACGGCTGTCGTTGCCACGCCGTCAGCGCCGCATCGCGCTCTGCCAATTGCTCACCCTGCGCCGCCCAGGCCGCTTCCACGCGGGCGGCGTAGTCGCGGCGGTCGTCGGCGGCGATGCGGGTATTGGCGAGCTCGGTCCGGGTAGCGGTCAGCGTTTGCACTAAATCAGGCACCAGGGAGCGCGGGCCGAGCGGGCCGGGTTGGCGGCGGGTCGGCGCGGCGCAGAAGGTGGCGAGCGGGGCGATCGTGCGGTCCCAGGTGAGTCGTTCGCGCGCCAGTCGCTGTGCGGCCTGCCCGCGTGCTGCCAGTCCCGCCGGATCGGCGAAGACCGCATCGAGTGCCGCCGCGATCGCCGCGTCGTCGTCGGGTGGCACGACGAAGCCCGCATCGTAGCCGCGGATCAGCGGCGAGAGTTCGGCGTAATCGGCGTAGAGGGGTGGCAACCCGGCGTGGAGGAAATCGACCGTGCGCGTGTTGAACGCCAGCTCCCGTTCGAGGGTATGGGCGTAGAGATCGAGCGCCAGATCGGCCTCGCGGTAGGCCGCGCGCAGCGCGTCGTAGGGGAGGACGCCGCCGAGCGTGACGCGCGGGTGATCGGCGACCAGTGCGCGTAGTTCGGCGAACCACGCCGCGCCCTGCGAGTGGACCGGATGGAAGTCGGCGTGGATGAGCAGTCGCCCGCGTCCGTGGCGCTCGATCGCGGTGAGGGTGGCCCGCAAGGCGCGCAGCGGATCCTGCCAGGCGTAGGTCATCCCGGCGAAGAGGAAGCATGGCTCCGCGTTGGGGGGCGCGTGCGGTTCCTGCGTTGGGTCGCAGCTGATCGGCACCACGCCGAGGCGGGCGAGGCAGTCCGCCGGGGTGAAGCCGCCGAGGAGGAGCCACGGCGCGAAGTACGGGCGCTGGCGCTCCCCGGCGCAGGTGACATAATCGGCTGCCGCGAGCGCCGCCGTCTTCAGGTGGGCGAGCGCCGCGCCCTTCGCCGGGTCTTGCGCCAGGAATTCGAGGAGGAGCGGCCCGGCGAGATCGACGACCAGCGGGGCGGGACAGTCGCGGATCTGCCCGGCCAGGATCCAGCTCGACGCCACCACCACGTCGGGCGCGGCCTGTGCGATCGTCTCGTTGACCGCTTCCCACTCGAAGGTGTGTGGCAATGCGGCCGCGTGGTCCTCGGGAGCGATGGCGACCAGTTGCTCGTCGAGGCTGTGGCGCGGGAAGAGCAAGGTGACCGCGTGTCCTGCCGCCTCCAGGCCGCGCGCGAGGGTCCAGGCGCGCAAGCCGCCGCCATTCGTCGGCAGTCCTGGTAGCGGCACGACCGAGTTGGCGAGGACCAGGACGTTGCTCATCGGCCCCTCGCGCAACGAGACTGCTGGATCGCCAGCCCTTGACTTCCATCACGATAGTATGAGTGATGCAACAGTCGCCGGTTCACGTCGAGTCTCTGCGCCCGCGCAACCCGCCGAGCGTGTGGCGCAGCGCCGCGCGCCAGGGGGCGCGCTGGTAGGTGGCGAGCGCATTTGCGGAGGCTGCCAGCGCCGCGCCGCGCTCCTGCCACGCCGCCTCGACTGTCAGGGCGTAGGCTTCGCGCTCCTCGGCCAGGCGTTGCCAGGAGGCGCTTGTCCCCTGCGCCGTCGCGAGTGCCGCCGTCTCGTCCGCGCGCGCCGGGACCAGCGCCTCGATTGTCAGCGCGTCCGGGCGGCGGACACGACGGGTGGCGTGCGCGCACCACGCCGCGAGCGGCGCGATCGTGCGGTCCCAGGTCAGGCGCTCGTCTACCAGGCGGCGGGCGTTCGCGCGGCGTGCGGCCAACGCGGCTGGATCGTCAAGCGCCGTGCCGACCGCCGCGCCGACCGCATCTGTATCGGCGGGATCGACCACGAAACCGGCGTCGTAGCGCGCGATCGGCCCCGCCAACTCCGCGTAGTCGTTGTAGAGCGGCGGCAAGCCGCAGGCGAGATAATCGACCGTGCGGGTGTTGAAGGCGAGTTCGCGCTCCGGGTTGCGCGCGAAGAGATCGAACGCCAGATCGGCGCGACGGTACTCCGCCAGCAGTTCGGCGTAGGGGCGCTGGCGCTCCGGGTGCAGGCGCAGGCGCGGGCGGCGCGCGGCCTCCTCGCGCACCCACTCGATCCACCGCGCCCCGCGCGAATGCTCGGGGTGGGCGTAGAGGAAGAGATCGAGGGTGCCGCGCTCGCGGCGCTCCAACGTCTCCAGTGTCGCCCGCAGCGGCATCAGCGGGTCTTGCCACGGCAGCACCACGCCCGCGCAGAGGATCGACGGCTCGGCGTTCCCCGGCGCGGCGATGTCCGGTGCCGGATCGGGCGCGACCGAGATCGGCACGACCGCGACGCGCGCTGTCAGGTCGTCCTGGTCGAAGCCCGCCAGCGTGAGCCAGGGGTAGAAGTAGGCGCGCTGCCGCTCGCCCGCGCAGGTGACGAAATCGGCCAGCGCGAGGCCGCGTGGCTTCAGCGCGGCGAACTCCCGCGCCTTGGCGCGGTCCTGATAGAGGAATTCGAGGAGGATCGGCCCGGCGAGATCGACCGCCAGCGGGACCGGGCAAGGACCGAGCCGCGCGGCGAGGAACCAGCTGCAACAAACGACCACGTCGGGCGCGTGCCGACGGATCGCCGCGCCCGGATCGGCCCAGGAGAAGGTCTGTGGCAGCGCCGCCGCCATCGTCGCCGGATCGAGTTCGGGCGCGAGGGCGTCGAGCGGCTCGCGCGGGAAGACGAGGGTCACGTCGAGCCCCGCCGCTGCCAGGCCGCGCGCGAGGGTCCAGCCGCGCAGCCCGCCGCCATTCGTCGGCAGGCCGGGGAGCGGCACGGTCTCCGTCGCCAGTACCAGCACGCGCGGCGGGCGGGCGTTCATCGCGCCGGTTGTCGGCGGAGCGCGGTGGTGAGGGCGCGCGCCAGCCGGGGTGCCCGGTCGCGGAGGCGATTCTTCAGCGGATTGGCCGCGCGCAGCGTGCGGTCGAGCGCGTCGGTGTGCCGCGCTAATGCGCCGTAGGCTCCTTCGAGCTGGGCGACCCGTTCTTCCAGCCGCAACGCATACGCCTCGGCGTCGAAGAACTGGCGCTCGATGCTCTCCCGGTAGGCCGGGGTGGCGGAGAGGATGTCGTCGAGCTTGTCGGCCCATTCGTCGCCGAAGCGCCCCTGCAAGCCCTGCTCCAGCCCCGCGACGAAGTAGTAGTCGAGCGCCGCGCCGTAGAAGCGGCGCGGTACGCCCGGATTCCGCAGCCCGGTGACGCCCGCCTCCACCGCCAGTTCGGGGTGCTTCGACACCGCGTAGGCGGCGGAGCGCCCGTTGACGACCTGGCTGCGGAGCATCCCTGCGAGGCGCATCTCGTGGAGGTGGTAGATGATCGCCTCGCGATCGTAGACAAGTCGGACGCCCGCCTTGTGGAGGCGATAGCCGAGCTCGATGTCCTCGTAGGCGGCGGCGGGGAAGCCCTCGTCGAAGCCGCCGAGCGCCAGCAGATCGGCACGCCAGGCGGAGACGTTGGCGGTGTAGAAGCAGCGGAAGGTTGCACCCTGCGGGTCGGTGATCTGCGCGAAGTTGAAGCGGTAGCCGGGCGAGAGGAAGGCCATGAACGGCGTCACCGTGATGTCGGGGTGCCACGCGATGTAGCCGATCGTCGCGACCCCCTGGCGACTTGAGGCCGCGTGCCGCGCGAGGAGTTGCGCGTCCGGTACGCAGTCGTCGTCGGTCAGGACGACGATCGGCGCGGTCGCCGCGTTGATCCCCAGGTTGCGCGCGGCGGCGGGGCCTTTCTTCTCCTGGCGCAGATAGCGGAGGGTGTAGGGCGCGGTCGCGGCGAAGGAGCGGATCTGCTCCGGCGTGTCGTCATCCGAGGCATCGTCGCAGACGAGTACCTCGAAGGCGTCGCGCGGGAAGGCGACCTCGCGGTAGCCCTCCAGCACCCGCCTGAGTTGTCCCCAACGATTATGCGTCGGCATGACCACGCTGACCCGGAACGCCATCCCCACTCCCCGCTCGTCGCCATTCATACACCGGGTGGCAACTATAGGGAATCGTCCCGACGCACGCAAGCGCGCTCAGACGAACCAGCGCGCCAGCTCGCGCGCCGTACGCCGACGACGCCGCGCCAGGATTTGCGCCCGCTTCGCGCGGAAGCGGGGGAGCAGGCGGACGAAATCGCCGAGCGCGCCGAGCGAACTCGACTCGATCGTTAACAGCCCGGCCAGGATCTTGGCCTGATAGGGGAGGATGAAGGGGAGCGCCCGCAGGAGCGCGCCCCACTCCTCGTGCTTGACGAGCAAGGCCCAGCCGTTCTTGACCGAGTGGCGGCGCAGGAAGGGGGACATTTGGCGGCGGTCGCGCCCCAGGTGGAAGCTGCGGACGTGGCGACCGCGCGCCGCAGGTTCGTACCAGCTGTCCCAGCCGAAGAGCTGCGCGCGCCAGGCGAGATCCACATCCTCGCGGTACATCACGAAGTCGTTGTCGAAATACTCGCGCCCGCCCGGCGTGTCGAGCGCGACATCCTCCAGCATCGCGCGGCGATAGGCCGCGCAGGCCCCATCGACCCCGAAGATCGGCCCCGCTTCCGTGCAATTGTCTCGCGCCGGGCGACGATTGCCGCGCAGCCAGGGGCGGCGACTGCGGAAGATCATCAGCCCCGCGCTGTCGATCAGCGCATCGTCCGGGACTGGCGCGGTGGCGTGGGCCGCCGCGAAGTCCTCCTCAGCGAGGAGCAGCAGCCTGCCATTGACCGAACCGACCGTCGGCGCGCGCGCGAAGACCGCCATGACGGTGGAGACGAAGTCCGGCGCGAGGAGCACATCGGGGTTGACCGTGAAGATGACGTCCGCATCGGACACGGCGATCAGCTCGTTGTGCGCGCGTGCGTAGAAGTGGTTGCGGGCGAAGGCCACGACGCGCACCCCGCGCGCCTGCCAGGGGACCAGCCGCGCCCGCGTATCGTCGGTCGAGGCGTTGTCGATCACCGTCAGGGTGACGTGCGGATAATCTTGCGCCAGCAGACAGGCGAGGCAGGCATCGAGCTGCGCCGCGCTGTTGTGCGTCAGGACGTGCAGGGCCGCGCGCATCATCGCGAGTCCCCATCGCGCGGCGGCGTCGAGACGAACGCGCCGCGCGGCCCCCGATAGCGGATGCGCGCGCGCGGCCCCTCCGGGCGGCGGTAGGGGAGGCCGTCCGCCGTGTCCGGGTCGAAGTTCGGGTTCCAGAAGGGGTCGTCGAAGTCGCGCCAGGGCCAGTCCACGTCCGCCACACTCGGCAAGGCCGGGAGCAGGGCGCGGCGGTCGAAGCGCGCCAGTGGTGTGAAGATGATCGCGTAGCCCGCCCCCTCGCTCGCGCGGAGGCAGAGATCGACCCAGGCCAACTCCGGTGGCAGATCGTCGCGCCAGCCGCCCAGTTCCGCCCAGGTCGCGCGCCGGATCGCGGATGCGCCGAGCGCGGTGGCGCTGACCTCGCGCGCCAGATCTTTCAGGTTGAGATAGAAGTTGCGCGTCGGCAGCGTCGCGATGCCCGCATAGGCGTGGCGCGGCTGCCCGCCCGCCCCGATGACGATGCCTGCCTGCGCCACCGCGCCCGCCGCGAACGTCTCCCCGCCGACCACACCCACGGAGGGGTAGCGCAACTGCGCCAGCAGCGTCTCGATGGCTCGTTTTTCCGGTCGCGCCGCCGCGTCGAGGAAGATCAGGAATTCCCCGCGCAGCGCCGCGACCGAGTCCCGCTGCGGCGGATCGCCGGGGCGCTGCGCGAGGCGATCGGTGGGGGCGAGCGGCAGGTGCGCCAGATCGCGGATGACGATGCCGGGTGTCCGCAGCGCCGCCCGCCACGCGCGTCCCTCGCCCATCACGACGAGCGACACCGCGACCCGGCCCGGAGCGCGATGCCGCGTGACGAAGAGCCCGTTGAGGTGGCTCGGTTCGAGTCGCGCGGCGAGGCGACGGCGCGCGAGCGCATGCCCGAGCGCCCGCTCCGTGGCGATCAGCGTGTAGGGCTTGGCCGAGGCCACACCGGCGGTGGAGCCGGGGACGATCCGCCAGGAGTAGAGCTGGCGCGGCAGATGCGCGACCGCGCGCGCGTGCTCCGCGAGGCGCAGGAAGAGATCGTAGTCCTGGCTCCCGACCGTGGACGAATGGAAGCCGCCGAGCGCCTCCACCAGCGTGCGGCGCGCGGCGGCGAGGTGGGTGACATAGTTGCAGGAGAGGAGCAGGGTCGGGGACCACGCGGGCTTGAAGAAGGGCGCGACGCGGACCCCTTCCTCGCTCAACTTGTCCTCATCGCTGTAGGCCCAATCGACGAGCGGCTCCGCCGCGACGACCGCTGCGATCGCCGCCAGCGCATCCGGCGCGAGTGTGTCGTCGTGGTCGAGGAGGACCACGAACTCCCCCTGTGCGAGCGCCAGCGCGCTATTCGTCGCCGCCGCGATATGCCCCGCAGTCGGGCGGAAGACCACGCGCACGCGCTCATCGCGCGCCACGAAGCGCGCGATCGTCGCGCGCACATGCGGCTGCGTCGAGGCATCGTCCGCGATGCAGAGATCCCAGTGCGGATACGACTGCGCCAGCACGCTCTCCAGCGCCGCCTCGAAAACGTCGGCGGGCGGGTTGTGGACGGGGATCAGGACGCTGAGGAGCGGATTAGCGGCTGTAGCTGTCGAAATCTCTTGCGGCCTCGTCCCTAGCCAGTTGTCGTATGACTCATCCGCGCGCGTCTCACGCTCTCGTGTCGCGATCAGTAGCCTGATAACTCGCGCGCTGCCACGCAGCAGGAAGAGGTAATAGCGCAGATGCACCACGACGCGGACGATGAAGAGGCGCGGGTTGGTGCGGAGGAGAATCCAAGCACGTCGAATCAGGTACAAAATTCTTCCTGGACTCATACGCTCCTAGAGGGTGTTAAGTACTTACTGCTACCAATTGTGTAACGTATGCCGGAAACTGG
>JAABUH010003633.1_pt1 | contig 13051 bp, 14 predicted proteins | sample 5559121 | NCBI WGS metagenome assembly JAABUH01 (sample SAMN10711871, study PRJNA513364) | rock metagenome | isolation source: Antarctica rocks | place: Antarctica: Victoria Land, Battleship Promontory nord | collected 2015-12-28 | reverse complement strand
GGATGCCAAAATCTTCGGCAATTTTGCGCAGGCTTGAGCGGTCTTCTGCGGGGATGTGTTGTTGGGCTTGGTAGCTAGCTACTGCTAGCTCTAGTGGCCTCTCAGTCTGCTGCATGACGAGTAATGCGGATTTGATGGGGAATACAGAGACAAACATGAGACACACATGGATAAGTGGGTGTGTTCAATAAGTGGGTGTGTTCAATAAGTGGGTGTGTTCAATAAGTAAGGGATTGACGTTACATAAGTTAACTTATACAGAGTTAAACGTCCGACCATTATAAAGCTCAGCTTCGACAAAGGGGAGGAGGGAGAAACGTGCGGTCTGTCGGGAACTAGTAACTTATCCCGGCTTCTCGCTGCTCTTTCACCAATCCCTTTTCAATTTTCAAGGGTCAGCCGCGTTCAACGATGGCGGCCGCCTTGCCGGGCAAGAGTCACTGTACCTGGCCCCCGCAAATCGTCTCTCGCACTCGCGACCTCGACCTCACGCAGTGCTTTGAGCGCGCCCTCCTTCTTCCGGTACCTCTCGTCTTCACCATCCTCGTCGGGACGGTGCAGACGTTCAGCATTTCTCGTCGCTTGAAGCGGGGTCCGGCCAATGGAGGTGTCGCCTGGGCCACTCGTAGCGATGCTCAAGAACGAGGATGCAAGATCAAGCTCGTGAGGACGCATTTACTACGGAAAGCAACGTTGCTTTTCGGTTGATCGAGTTGTCAGGTTTTATTAGCAGTCTCCACCGTCCTCGCCCTCGCGTCCCTCTGCTTGTCCTTATCGACCTTTCGCAGCTCCCCCCTTACCTCACTACACTACGTCCTTTACCTCGCAACGCAGCTTAATTTTGTCCGCCTCACAAACCTCAACCACCACACTTCACGCACGTCCGCCAATCTTATCCTCCTCTTCTGGCCCGCCTACGTCCTCGTCTCCGCCGTCCGCATCCGCACTATGATCATCACCGGCGGGTTCCGTTTCAGCCTGACCCACGCCGTTGCTGGGCACCTCCATGCCCGCGAGGCGCTCTGGCTGGGCAGTGCCGGCTTCAGTCTGGTCGACTTTGTGCTCGAGCTCTATTCGCCGGAGAAGCGGTGGAGGAGGATTAGGTGGGCGGTGCCTAGGAGTATAAAACGTGAAATCTCGCTCGAAGAGGACGAAGAGGACGAGTCTCATGATGCCGTCGGCGGGCTGAAAGGAGGCGGCGATGCCGTCGGGAAAAGGGACCACGGCGGACTGGAGAGCCCCGTGTCGACTGCGAACATTTACGAACGGTTAACATTCTCCTGGCTCACTCCGCTGTTGTCGCTTGGCATGCGCAAGTTCCTCGACGAGGAAGACCTCTGGTCCCTTCCACCCGATGATTCCGCCGAGGCGCTCTCGAACCGACTTCAAGCCGAATGGAACCGGCAGCTCGAAGCTGTCAAGCAGAAGCAGAAGTTAAAGCCCTCTCTCAAGATCGCCCTTGCAAAGGCGTACGGGGGTCCTTATCTCATCGCGGGTATGCTCATCGCGATCTACGATTGTCTCAGCTTTCTTCAGCCGCAACTGCTCCGCTTGCTGCTCAGTTATGTCTCGAGCTACCGGACGGACCACTCGATGCCTCCCGTCGCAGGTTACGCCATCAGCATCCTCATGTTTGTGAGCGCCAACGTGGCGACCGCCGTGATGCACCAGTACGTTGACCGATGCTTTTCGACGAGTGAGTATTCCATCGTCCGCATAAAGTGTAGCTGATTTTCATAGTCATGCGTGTCAAGGGCGGCCTCGTCACGCTCATCTACCGTAAGTCGCTTCGGATGAGCAATGGCGAGAAGTTGGGACGAATGACTGGCGACATTGTCAATTTGCAGAGCGTTGACGCCATGCGTATCGCCGAACTCGCGCAGTTCGGGCACATTGCATGGTCAGGGCCGCTCCAGATCATCCTGGCGTTCGTCTCGCTCTACAACCTTGTTGGTTGGCAGGCGTTCATTGGTGTTGCGGTCATGTTCGTCAACGTGAGTTCCGCCTCCACCTCACATTTGTCTCTGTAACGACCGGCGTAGCTTCTCATCAACACCCGTATCTCAAAATATCAAAAGACGCTTCAGCGCCGCCTGATGCAGATCAAGGACGCCCGGACCCGGGTCATGAACGAGATCCTCAACAGCATCAAGTCGATTAAGTTGTATGGCTGGGAAAAGACTTTCACTGCCAAAGTTTTCGCCGTACGAAACGACCAGGAACTCAGTGTGCTCCGTCGCATTGGCATCCTTCAGTCGGCCAATAACTTCTTTTGGACATTGACCCCGTTTTTCGTCGCTTTTGGCACGTTCGCAAGCTTTGTCACGACGAGCGATCGGCCTTTGACCAGTCAAATCATCTTCCCGGCCATCGCCCTCTTCCAGCTGCTCAGCTTTCCCATGGGCCAATTCGCCAACATCATCAACAGCATTATCGAGGCGACCGTCTCGGTTGGCCGTCTTGAGGACTTCCTCGGCGGGGATGAACTTGACCTGAACGCCAGGACGGTCATCGTTCCCAACGAAGACCCCCAGGGCGAGCCTCGTATCGGAAACACGGTTATCACGATCAAGAATGGCGAATTCAGGTGGTTGCCGAACTCGATCAAGCCAATTCTCCAGGATATCGACCTCGAAGTTACCAAGGGTGAGCTCCTCGCTGTCACCGGTCGCGTGGCCTCCGGCAAGTCTTCCCTACTGGCAGCGTTGCTGGGCGAGATGACCCGGTCCGACGGCTCGGTCACCATCCGTGGGGATATTGCCTATTTTAGCCAAAACTCTTGGATCCTCTCGGCGAATGTGAAGGACAATATCGTTTTTGGTCATCGCTTCGACCCCGTCTTCTACGACAAGGTCCTCGACGCTTGTGCTCTCCGCGCCGACCTCGCTGTTCTCCCTCGCGGCCATATGACTGAGGTTGGAGAGAAGGGAGTGTCTCTGTCCGGTGGTCAAAAGGCTCGGATTGCTCTCGCCCGGGCTTGCTACGCTCGCGCCGACGTATATCTCCTTGACGATCCGCTAAGCGCCGTCGACGCACACGTCGGACGGCATATTTTCGATCACGTCATCGGTCCCAACGGTCTTCTCAAGAACAAAGCCCGAATTTTCTGCACCAACGCTGTGCAGTTCCTGCCTCACGCCGACCAGATCGTCATGCTACGTCGTGGCATCATCCTCGAACGGGGCACGTATGCTGAAGCGATGGTCAACTCGACTTCCGAGCTGTACAAGCTCATCACCGGTCCGGGCAAGCAGACTGCCGAAGAAAACGAGAGCGGGTTGGCGACGCCCGCGATTGCTGAGACGGAGACAGAGCTGGGAAAAGACGACAGCGCGAGCGTGGAAGACTCGGAATCCATGCAGAGCCGCGGGGCGATTCGGAGGATGAGCACGTCCACTTTGCGACGGGCTTCGTCTGTTTCCGATCGTCAAGCGAAGCGGGCCGCGCTGCGGGACCTTCGCGAGAGTTCTAAGCCAAAGGAACACTCCGAAAAGGGCGCTGTCAAGAACGACGTCTACAGGCAATACATCTTCGCCGCCTCCAAGGTCGGTGTCGCTCTCTTCCTCCTATTCATATCCCTCGGCCAAGGCTCGTCCATTCTCGCCAGCTATGTCCTCCGTCTCTGGGCACGCAAGAACAGTGAAACAAGCGAGACGTCTCAGATTGGCCTGTACCTTGTCGCTTACGGCATCATTGGCATCTCGTCTTCCGTCCTCAGCTTGGGCAGTCAGATGGTGCTCAAGCTTTACTGCGGCCTGCGATCTAGTCGGAAACTCCACGACGATTCGTTCTCCGCGCTTATGAGGAGCCCGCTGAGCTTCTTCGAGCTTACACCGACCGGGCAAATCCTCAACCGCTTCTCGAGGGATATCTTCGTGATCGACGAGGTCCTCATAGCTGCTCTGTCGTCCTTTGTCCGCACGGTAGGTACCACACCGGCAAAGATTGGCAAACTCTGCTAATCGCGTTCGTAGCTCCTTCAAGTGATCGGTGTCACCGTTGTCATCGCTCTTGGGGCACCGCTTGTCCTGCTCGTGTTCATTCCCCTTGGTCTCATCTACCGCAAGGTCATGAGGTAGGTGCACCGAAGGTCCATCCCCCGAAACCCCTGCTGATGTGTAGGTACTACCTCGCAACTTCTCGGGAACTCAAACGGCTGGACGCGATCTCGAGATCGCCTATCTTCTCGTTCTTCGGCGAAACACTCGCCGGACTGCCTTTAATCCGCGTCAGTAACATGTCGAGTGCGAAATAGTACGGCGGCTAACTCCCTTCAGGGCTTCAACCAGACTCAACGATTCATTGCCCACAATGAGGCCAGTATCGACCGCAACCAGGCATGCTATGTGCCGGCAAGAACGATCAATCGCTGGCTGGCCATCCGCCTCGAATTCCTCGGCAGCTGCCTGATGTTTTCGACAGCACTCGCATCCGTTTCGTTACTCTTCATCTCGAACAGGGTTGACGCCGGTCTGGTCGGTCTGATGTTGACTTACGCCACCTCGGTCACCGAGACTCTGGTGTGTCTTGATAAATGAATGTATAACGTGTGCTAACGGTTGCAGAACTGGCTGGTTCGAGGTGCGTCAGACGTAGAGCAGAACATCGTCTCGGTCGAGCGTGTCCTCGAATATGCCCATTTGCCTTCCGAGGCAGCGATGGAAATTCCTGACAGTCAACCGCCCAAGACTTGGCCTGAGCAGGGCTCGATTGAGTTCGAGTGGGTCGAGCACTGGTGCCTCCGCTCGTCAGTCGCTGATACTCACAGTCACCTCGACATGCGTTACCGCCCCGAGCTCGAGCTAATTCTCAAGGATGTCTGCGTCAAGATCCAAGGCGGCGAGCGTGTCGGTATCTGCGGTCGCACCGGTGCTGGCAAGTCCTCGCTTGCGCACGCGCTGTTCCGCATCATCGAACCTGCTTCGGGCTCGATACTGATCGACGGGATCAACACGACTACCATAGGCTTGCAGGATCTACGCAGCATTTTGTCCATTATTCCGCAGGATCCCCAGCTATTCGAAGGGAGTTTGCGCGCCAACGTCGACCCCACCGACTCGGCTACAGATCAGGATATGTGGCAGGCGCTGTCGCAAGCGTATCTCAAGGATCATATTATGCACTGCATGGACGGCACTCTGAACGCCAAGATTGCGGAAGGCGGCAGCAGTGAGTCCGTCGCCCGGCATGTCCCAGTCCACGCCTCATGCGCTAGCAGACCTCTCGGTCGGCCAGCGTCAGCTGGTTTGTTTCGCCCGTGCTCTCCTGCGCAAAACAAAGATCCTCGTCTTGGACGAAGCGACCAGCTCGATCGATCTCGAAACGGACGAAGCGATGCAGCATATCCTCCGCGGTTCAGGCTTCCGGGGCGTCACCATACTGACGGTGAGCACCGTCACTAGTTGGAGGCGGACTAGTAGGAGGCGGTGCCACGCTGACGGAACAGATTGCGCACCGGATCAGTACCGTCATGGACAGCGACAAGGTGCTGGTCATGTCCCAGGGCGAGATTTCGGAGTACGACACGCCGTCAAACCTTCTCGCGGACCAAGTGAGTTGAGACGGGACCGGACGGACAAGCGTTATGCCCGGCTGACCTGACAGTCGACCCTTTTCTATTCGCTGGTCAACGAAGCAGGTCTCGCCAAGGCTTAGACTCACGCCTTGCTTGTAAACTCCAGTCTGATGCATACGCCTGTGGTATCAGATCGTACGGCTGGCCTGTCGGCGCTACTTTCGGTAGCCGAGGTCATCCGGTTGTCGCTTTGCACCGATGGCTTGCCCAATTGCACTCATGACTGGCCCTGAACGAGAAGTCGATGATGCAATGTCAGCCCTGATCAAGATTCGCATGAGCGACACGTATTGAGAGCGCGCGCAGGATGATAGGCCTGACCTGCCCGTCAAAAACGAGTCCACGCAGCTTCCGTCAAGGCCGCCAGACGTGGGATAGCGCTGCCAAAAAATGACTCCTAGATGTCTACGGGTATAGGTATACATGAGGTGCATACATTGAGAAGAGCAATTGTGTTGCAAAGACTCGGTCACGAGCTCGTTGCGGTTATTGTATCAAGACATTCGTCAAAGTCATCAGACGAAAAAGGTTGAGTGATTAGACGTCACTCGACCCAGTCTCGCTGAGCCATCGCTGCAGTCATCGAGAAGACTTTTCGGTGGACTTCGAGCGCGTCAGAGGATGTATTGTCATGCTAACGTCGTGCATTGCCCGAGCTCTGCTGTCTCGAAATTGCGGAGACGGCATTCAATTGCCTGCCCGCACGTTGTCCGGACGCGATTCATTCCACATTGGCGGTTAGGGGGGGTGGTCTCGCATCTCGCCATTCTGTGAAGCTATGTAGGCGGTACCAAGCGGCTTGGGCTCAAAGGAGACGACCCTAGCTCTTAAAAGGCATAAAGGAAGGAATGTTGAACCCCTTGGATCGTGACCTTCCCCCAGCTCCTGCGGTACCGGGATGTCGGTACTGGACAAAGGATTCAGGACTACAGAAACATGAGATACCAACCAAATGTCCTGCAGTAGCTGGATCATTGAGTATAACCTGCGATGTTTCTGTTTGACAGGCCCTGCACTGAGCGACCAAGTGGATAGACGTAATGACCACTCTCTGGGATCTCTTCCATGTCAACCTTCGAAACGTTGGCGTCTATGAGTATGCTAAGTTGAACACAGGCAAGCAGTAGCTGTAGGGGCCAAAGCGCCACAGGTGGAAGATGGTTATGGTTTACCAGATCAAAGCCTCCACGTAATCTGCTTGTGAAGAGTAGTGGTCTCACTCATCTCATCAGACCCCTCTGCTTGTATTCCTATTCGGTAGACATCCCTCCCGAAAACCTCTGCCTGGCGCCTATACATCCAGGCTACCACAAGACAGGCTCCACCTCTGTATCAATGGCATGATTCACTGCTTGGAACCCTCAACAAGATTGATTTGCCATCATTTGGTTGCCCTTGGGCAGCCGTGCTCCCAAGCTACGCGAATTCGCCATAAGCTGCAATATTTTGAGTAAACAAAGTTGTCATCATCATCAACGCAATGCATTTGGCGCCTGGTTGAACACGTCGCATCAAATCATTGGGCAGGGGGTCCCTGGGCAAAGGAAGTGGGCATGTACAGACCAAAATGACCGCTGGATGAAACGGGAATTCGACGGGTAGGCTGTTGCACACCAGCATCGGAACAAGCTTGGCAGCGCTGCCAGGATATTATTCTCTTACAAGTGGGCTCAGGGAGGCGATGAGACTCATCCCATTGACGGTACTAAGCGATCATGAATCAAGGATTATGGAGATATACTCGTATCAGTCAGCTCTTTGGTCAGCAGCATTATCCTTCCTACCAATTGCATGATGGCTAAGACGTTCACAAACCATGAGTCTGAGACTGTCTCACAGCTGCAGGCCATTCAGGCTGGCCAGTTATGCCTGACCCTCACGTCTTGCTGCCTTCAACGTCCAACATGACTGTTGAGAAGGGATGGAGACAGATGTCCGAAGGAATCAATCCTCGGATCAAAGAGTCTATCTCAAATGCTGTATCCTCTGCACTTTATATTCCATCAAACCAACAACATCAGTGAGTCAATAATAGCAGATGCAGACTGATGTGCAGGATCCTTTATCGTTTCGAGTGCCGCCGTGTCCACAAATGAAAGGTGTGCCATGGGTCAGGATCATCTGGATGCTTTTGAAGTGCACTCTGCCGTTACCATCGCCTTTTTACTTCTTCAGAGACGCATTCGGCGCCAAATCTCTATCTCATAACCCAAGCTCTGACTGATTCCCTCGTCAAGCTCCTTTTCGATCCTCCCCTCCAAACTCTCACAACGATCTTTAGCATCGAAACTCCGTGTCGCAATTCTGTTATTCCGGATAACGCCAACAAAGTGACGTAGCGGAAGTCAGGAGCCTCAGACATGGAAAGTTGCAGCAGTCTTCATTGTATTGGAACATGTCGGTCGAGCGATACGTACACCTGTTCGTGATGCCATGACGGCCCATGCTGCCGCCCGTCTCGGTGGAGCTTGGGCATTTGGTGTGCTAGAAGCTTTGGACGCCGGTACCATTGTCTGGGGACTCGGCATGGGCGCTATACCTTTGCTTTTGCTCACGGCTTGGAGGATGAAGAAGGAGGAGGCGAGGAAGGATCCGAGCTAGACGAGTCGAGTGGATTTTTTGCGGGACGATGCGGAGTGATGGGAGACGATGATGAGTGGGGAGGCTCTTTCCAATTGCTAATGACAGGAGTCGGGGGAAAAGAGGGTTGAGTCGATATATGGCGGTTGGAAACGGAGGGATAGACGGTACATCGAGATACTCTGCAGATGTATGTATCGTGTTCCGTCAAGATCAAAGCCCGACGAGTAATTGCGTGAGGAAACGGAAGCATGGAACCAGACCTTCTCCTGAGGATCCACCACAATACCTCTTTAGCGGCTGACCGGACCCAATCTGAGCCTGATGTTGTTTCTTCGCTCTCGCAGAGTGTGCAAATTCAAAGGAAGGCTCCATAGTGATTGAGACATCGTCAGAGTGCCGGCTGATCGCCTGTTAAAATGCAGTGATTGCCCAGAGGACTGATTTGAAACATATATTGTTCTCTCGATTCGGATCGGGATCATGACATGATTCCCTCAGCGACATGCCAGAAGCCACCTTCGAGCCAGGATTGAGCAATGCTCGCGGTTCCCTCCTTCTTCGTACCCGTGCATTTAAGTTCAAGACTCAATGCGAGACTCGGCCGAGTTCAGAGATGCGAATGAAAGAGTTGAATGAGACGTCCCGTGTTAGGCACGTCAGAAGGCATCAGGTGTAAATCCTGCAGGCCTACCCCTTGACACTTCCCAGACACCTCACATCACGCACGTGCTTAACGCTTCATCCTCCCGCACCGCCCTTCTCCCAACTCCATCTTCCTCCTTTATCTTCTTGTTTCGTCCACATCCAGCTTCAACGACCTTGTCTGAGTCATTTGGACTGGCATAAAACTCCACCATGGGAAAGCTAGTCTCCAGGATCGCCGACGAGCTCGGGCTCAAGATCCTCTTTTCAGCCCCCCGTGATGCCCATCTCCTCATTCTGCAGCGCTTCGCCCGACTCATTGCCTACGGCCAGTCTACCCTCGTTCTCACTGGGTACCTTAGGGCACTCGGCTTCTCCGACTTCCACATGGGCCTGTTCATGACCCTCACCCTCCTGGGCGACGTCGTCGGGTCGAGCGTCTTGACGCTGCTGGCGGATAGGCTGGGGAGGAGGAAGGTGTTGCTGGTGGGGTCGCTCCTCATGGTCATGAGCGGAGGGATCTTTGCCTCATTTGGAAACTACGCCATTTTGCTGGTCGCAGCGATGGTCGGAGTCATCTCGCCCAGGTGAGTCGAGATGGAGCTATCCCGGCGTTAGAGTTCTCGTCCGCTCCGTGCTCACAGCTTAGTGGCAACGAGATCGGCCCCTTTAAAGCTATTGAAGAGTCCACCCTGGCCCAGCTCATCGAGTCCGACCACCGCTCCACTATCTTTGCGTGGTACGCCGTCTTTTCTGGGCTGGCCGGAGCCCTTGGCTCCCTCAGCGGCGGGTGGATCACTCAGGTGCTCCAGCAACAGCACGGGTGGTCCAACATCGAGGCGTACCGGATGATCTTTTGGATGTACACGGTCTGGGGCCTGGTGAAGAGCCTCTTGACGCTGTGTCTGTCCAAGGCGTGTGAGGTGGAGACGAAGCCGAAGCTTGAGGAGGAGCAGAGGTTGCTTCCGGAGCAGGGGTTGCTTCCGGAGCAGCAGCCGCAAGGCCCAGTTGAGTCTGCCAAAGATGGCGCCAAGAGGAGGGGGCTGGGTTTCACCTCGGAGACGAGGAAGAAGGTTTGGTTGCTGTCGGCGCTGTTTGGACTCGACAATATAGCGTCAGGATTGGTACCCCTGTGAGCTTGACTCGTCTTCAATTCGCACCCCGCTGAATTCTCCCAGCTCTTTCATCATCTACTTCTTCTCGACCAAATTCGATCTCGACGAGGCTGTCCTAGGCCAGACCTTCTTCACAACCTCCTTTGTCGCCGCGTGCTCCAATCTCGTCGCCGCCTCCCTCGCTCGTCGGATTGGCAATATCAAGACCATGGCCTTCACCCACCTCCCCTCGGCCATCTTCCTCGCCCTGGTCCCCCTGCCGGCCAGCTTCCATGTCGCTCGAGTCCTTCTCATCGCGCGATTCTGCACCGCCCAGATGGATGGCGCGCCACGGACGGCTTTCCTTTCTTCATACGTTCCAGGGGACGAGCGTACCGCCGTCATGGGCGTCATCAACATCGTCAAGACGATCGGGCAAAGTGTCGGTCCGACCGTCACGGGCTGGCTGGCGGGGCGCGGCAACATATGGATAAGTTTTCTGGCGGCTGGTTGCCTCAAGGGGATATACGATATCGCCATCCTCTATTTCTTCACGCGTGCAGCGATCCAATCATAACAAGTCTCGATTGCTAGCAAGGGGAGGGGTGGGTATTGGGCGAGCCATCTTTCAGCCACGCCACGAACAATCTTCAAATCGACCTGTACACGACTGGCGGACACGACGCAGTAGAGAACAACGATGCGCGCGTGCATTCCTGCAAAGAGCATGCGCGCTAGTAGACCAACTGTCCTAGCCCGATGCAAAAAGGTCACGCATACGCCTCGCTTCGTCCCGCTTCCTGACCACCGCTTGATTGTTGCATCAGACTGCTCAGCACGACGAAATCGCCATTTTTAGCTCCGCCGTCGGCGACCGCCAACACGTCCTACTTTGTCTCCACTAGTCCCTTCTAAAGCCTGAACCAACGCGCCGCGCTGGCCCTGCGTCCAAAATGTCCGTGTCGTAGTCTTAGTTTTGATCATTAAGCCAGCCACGCTTTCGAGGCATCACGACAAATGGCGGTTGCCTGCTTCGGGGAGCCACGTAAGCCCTCAAAGAACGCTCGCACCAGCCTACTCGAGTACTGTACTCGTAGTAGATTTGTTGGATTTCCGAATCGGTGAGGGTCGTTGGTGAGACCCTCGCTGCGGTGCGAGGCGAGCTAATTGACTTGACCCATCGCCGCGTCGATCCCATAGGTCGTCAGAGTACCCAAGCACGCGTCCATGATGGAACAAAAGACCACTCTAGCCGTGCCCCGAGCCCGTCAAATTACCTAACTGGCACTGTGTTGGGGCGACGGGCTAAATTTCCGTCCCTCTGATGAACAACAGCGTAAGTCTCCTGGGCGAGTAGGCGAGCATTCCATTTACGTTTACTGTAGGAAAAGATGAATGTCCCTGAACAAGCTGGCGTCGATCGTTGCTGGGACAGACTAAGTTATAAATGTCGGGATCACTGCCCTGAGCTTGCTCACCTTATCCGACCGAAAAGAGTGGTCACAAGCACAGGCAAGTCAGACTCAACTGCGCCCAGCGTCAGTCCTATCTATACCTGTCTATCTGGCTGAAAATCGTCTCTTGGTCTGACATGGGTCAACTACATAGCTTGACAATCATCCTTAGGTCGAAATCGTTAACGACTACGCGTCGCATGCGATGACGCCGACCTCATTCTTTTCTCTACACCCAGAAAATAGGCTGCGAAAGACACTCAGGACCCCGTGAGAAAATGACATCACTATCTTTGCCTGGAGCATGCATAAGTTTCATGAGCATAGGACGCTCGCCTCGCCAATGATCACAGTTATCGCTGACACCTGCTTTTCCAAATTGAGCCTACCCCGAAAGCTTTTGTTCTGTTGCTAGCCTGTGGAATCCGCCGACTAGCTTCGCCTGATGATGTGGAGCCATGATTGCAAAGGTTCTGGTCAAAGGGATGATCGTCAGCACCGCATCGGAGATCCGAAAGGTCAGTCCCTGTTATTTGCCTGTCTGCATTGCCTGACGCCCGTGAAAAACAGCGTTCAGTACAGTTGAGGGCAGGAGGATACTCTGCTCAATGAGATGCGCAGGCTGGGCACCGTGAGGTAGCTTGAGTATGAACCTTTCGCTTCTTCTTGCGGGGGAGATTTATACCATGGTTGCCAGTCGATCATAAGCCAAGGCCGTCGAGGAGCTCAAAAAACAGTTGGTTTCGATGGCCGATGGGGAGACGGGCGGATATGTTGGTGGGGATGACGACTTGTTCGGGATCTGGGAAGGCTGTTGCTTCCATGGAGAGTAGAGCGAGCGAAATGAACTAATCACATTGTGAACGTACGCGACGCGCTACGCGAGCTTATCCGAAGCCGTCCAACAATACTGATGTCGAAGGTGTTACCGCAAGCCCACTCTGAATACCGTCGATGAGCTGGACGAGACCCTCGTAGCCATGAGCCATGCCGAGGATGACGTTGGACGTGGTGATACCTCTGGCCTGGACGTTGAATATTGAGAGAAGGAAGGTGGTGACGACGAACCTGTTGCTCACGTCGTTTGAATCTCCTAGAGAGGTGAGCCCGTGTGCTATTCACCCCATGAAACCGGGCTTGGCAAACCTGACGAGCAGACGTCTCAGCCTAATTTCGTGATCTGGTTCGCGCTCACCCTCTCAAACCGCCTAAGAGGGGTTACTCAGTCCCGTTCTCGAGCTTTTACCCACCGCCAAGCCCTCTCACACGATGAAGAAGCATCCCTGGTCGAGTACATACGCCGTTTCTCCCTCCTTGGCCACCCACCGCCGCCATACATGGTGTACGAAGTGGCTGATGAGATACGCCAAAATCGACTTCTCATGGCATCATCCCTCTCCCTTCCTCCCCCTCCGCTTGGTCATACATGGCTCGACAAGTTCCGCAAGCGTCACCCACAGGTTGCCAGCGTTTGGTCCCGCCAGCTCGATACGTCTCGGCTCGATGCAGCAACTGCGGAGAACTTAGCTCCTTGGTTTGCGGAGATGGGAACAATCCTTGACCGACACCATTATATGCCCGAGAACATCTTCAACATGGATGAGACGGGGCATGGGATCGGTACCACACAGTCTACTCGATGTTTGGTCATCAGGGAACCGGGGAAGGGGAAGGGGAAGAAGGCTACTAAAGGAACAACGGGG
>JAABUH010003631.1_pt1 | contig 13053 bp, 15 predicted proteins | sample 5559121 | NCBI WGS metagenome assembly JAABUH01 (sample SAMN10711871, study PRJNA513364) | rock metagenome | isolation source: Antarctica rocks | place: Antarctica: Victoria Land, Battleship Promontory nord | collected 2015-12-28 | reverse complement strand
ACTCAACTCGCGATCCCGCAGAGTCGGATGATTCCCCCATCCGACTCTCATCGCGATTTGAGTTACTCGACGACGTCTCGCTCGATCGACCCCCACCCTCCCGACCCGATCGTGAACGAAGAGACCCATCGGTATGGACTGTATGTAGGATTGCGCTTCCCTACCGTCGTGTTTTCCCATTGGGTTTTACGACGGAGGGTTTAGGCGGATCAGGTATTTAGAATCGTGTAGCTAGCATCCCGCCCCCCCGAGCGGGCTCGACGATGCAGGCTGCGGACCGGCCTTTGGCCGGATCCAGGCATTGACTTGGAAAACGGGACAGAGACGTCAGCGAGTGAGAAGGACGTTTATGTATTGATGCATGCAGAATGCCAAAACAAGTACATGGAGTCAAAAAATGCAGTCCAGCATGAGAATGATACGACTTACTAATTCCACAACTCCAATCCCGATGTTGGGTGATTCTGCAGCCAACAAATTTGATACTATTCAAAAGTACTGTCATAGTATCAATTGAAAGCCACTCTCAAAAGGTAATGCATGGGTGGTACCACATCCATATGCGTGATAAGGTTCTGCCCTCTTCTTTCAAAACTGAAGCGAAAGAAAAAAACTTTAGTTCTTGAGGATCTGATTGAGACATGGATAGGATCATTGTCTCATACCGGACCTCAGTTGGAAACCACCTCTCCTTGTCTGAACGGTTTCCTTCAAAGGCTCAAAAAGGCTTTTGTGCCTGCAGATGACAAACATAACCACCAGAGGATAGATATCTTATGGAGTGTATAGCCCCTAGAGGATTTCTCCAGGTATGCTGTCCTAACGGACGTCCGTTGTGACCACAATAACCGCCACGTCATTAACCGCCACATCAACTCCCACCTCCACATCGATACGCCACATCTTATCAACGACTCGCTATCGCTCCGCGATCCGGGCGCATCAAGTATTCAGTTGAACGATTCGACTATGCGTTGAGAGATCGTCTACTCGTTGGATGATGGTCTACAGAGATTACAGAATATATCAGATGAATACTCCGTAGGAAGATCCTTAGCGATCCTCGATTGTATGTCTTAACCCATTACACTCGTTATCCATTCATTACCTTGATCTTCGACCGAGCCTTCAGCTACGAGAGCGTACCTCAAGAAAGTCAAGTCAAGTCAAGCCAAGTTGTCGACTCTAGTAGTCGACTCATAGCCATGTAACGTACCAGCTGCGGGAACTTGGGCCGTCAGGTCGGAGACTATGGCAACGGTCGTGACATATGCTTTGTCAATCAGATGCGTCTGGAGCTGTCAAAACATTTCTCACATACAGGCCACATCATATACCATTTAGGAATACCGAAAGGCAATAGGGGGCTTGGAGTGTCTGGACCGTGACCAAACTAAGTCTATGGCTTGTTGTAAAGGAGTAGAGATTTGGGTTAGGACCAAAGCTTCAACGAACCCAGACTTGAGGAAATCTGCACAGCAAAGTACCCATTCATGTATGTCTAGCTAAAAGAGACTCAGGGTGCAAGACTGATGGCTAAGCAACGAAAACAACTGACCTGGTTCTGCCCAATATGGTGTGTCTGTTTCTGCCAAATACGAATTTGCCACTGGGTTCTGCTACTTATTCCTCAATGGAGAAGCAGACAACAATAACATCCAGATCAAGAGGAGTGCGTATGCATGAGTAGTTGGCCTTGAAGAGAAATACGTCTTGTATGAATTGGTAAGGAGATATTTAAATTAACGATCGTTGCCGTAGAGCTTTGGTTCAAAATCGTCACTACCGGTCTATGGGAGTTATTTGAGAAGTCTCATGGAGGTACCACTCCCCCAAAGGGCTCTGCAGTAGATGTTAATCAGAGGAAGGGTTTGGTAATTATGACACTTTACTTAACACGGCTTTCTTTCTTGAGGAGAACAAAAAGAGGCCATTTGTCCACAAGTGAAAGGTGGCAAGTAGTAGACAGACGCTTTATCTATGCTTCTTTCCATCTTTTTCCAATACAGAATATGTCTGAAGAATAGTCAGAGAGGTAGCAATGGGAGGAGCTGCCTTTTGAACAGGCCTTCTTCAGTTGACAACTGATGATTTGATCCTTCCAAAGGGAGCACAATAGTAATGACTGATAGACATCTTATGTACCTCTTCACAGCTTCTTTGCAGGTGTCTCTGTCTGCCAATCCATATACCGGGCAGGCTGCCGCATGGCTTCTGTATGGTACTGTATAGCATATGCGTTGCTTGTTCTATGTGTCTATGTCAGTCTCATATGGTTCCAATACGGTACCAGTATGGTTCATGATGGATTCAGTGCGGAATAGAGTATGGAAAGTGTATGGTCCCTACATGGTTGGGATCATCTGCATATGATGACTGGATGATGACAATGCGTCACAGTACAGAGGTGTTGCGGTCCTGCCAGAGCTTAGTGCTGATCACCGCAGGTCGGGTGAAAGAGCGAGCAGAGTGATTATGGAAAGAATGGGCAGTGCTGGTTGTGGATAAACGATCGTTTGGTGTCGTCGACGATCACGTGGGGTCGGTCAACGGGTGGAGATCACAATGAAGCTGGCCCTAGTCGGTATTGACTAGCCTACAACATACATTGATAGTGACCCAAAGGTCGTACAAACATAACTGGTTCGCTATATATATCAATCACGGGGAAACATCGCGTCCTGGGTGTTTGGAACACAGAAGGGAAAAGGGGCGTCCCGCTAGGAGTGATCACGTGGTCTGTCGGATCGTCTCGATTCATGACAAGAGGCAAGCTTTTATTCTTCCAAGACTTCTGCCTCCTAATCCAACATATCCCACTCTTTGATAACCAAGGGGTCTTGCTGAAGAGGTATAATCGGTTTGAGCAGAGATGGTGGTAGTGATTCTTTTGGGCGCATTGTTACTCTATCTGACTAAAAGAGCCTTGGGTCACAAATGATCAGCTGTGGAGAGCAGTGTGTGCAAATATAATCTGGTAGGAAAGAGGCTGTCTTGGGCTGTGAGGTGAGGAAGGGAGGTGTCATGATCTAGCGTAAACACCCGCTAAGTTATTCCTGACGTGAAAGGTACAATAATTGATGAAGGAGAACTGAGTTGGTTTTGCTTGTGAGCTGGATCCTGACAGGAAGCTCTTTGAGGGGCTTTCACCTTATAAGTTGCCTTAAAATCAATCAGGTGCGAGGATACTGGTTGTCTTACTGTATCTGCTAACCATTCTGCACTTATATCATCCAGTCATCAAACATAGAATACAATCATCAATCCATGAGCTTCAGCAATATAGCTCTCATTTCCCCCAGCTCACTCATCCTTCAGTTGCCTCCTCAAGCTCAACATGCATCTCATAGCACACCCTAGAGTTGGGACCCTCCATATCCACATCTATGGCCTTTAGACAAGTGAATTTCCTCCAGACCGGATTGCCGGATTGGAGGAAGCACACTTGACCTTTGGTGGGATTCTCGCTGCCGATTCTAATCACATTCCTCTTGCATTGCAGCAGGGATCTGTCTGAAGCTGAACAGTTGGCCGGTACAGACTCAAATCTTGACTTTGGAAACACGGTGGACTGTCCAGACTCTGGGAGAGAGATACCCTCCACGCCAGTGAAAAAGGTCGTCTTCATGGACACAAGCTTGGTTGAATTTGATGACATGATCTGGGGATAAAAACTGGTGTGGAATATGTCAAGGTGATCTGTGTTGTGAAGCGGAATTGTTCTTAATGGGCGAGCAAATCTCTTGTATTTATACATGATCCCAGTGTCTTCCAAAAGGAGGAGGTATATCAGACCGATGACATCGCTGGCTTGCATAAATGAAATAGTCATCATGGCCTTCCTGGACTGATAAGAGAGTTTGATTAAAAACTGTTGCTTTTGAAGACTTATGATGATAGCTCTGAAAGATTTTGATTTTGGGAAATGCTGAATAACAACATGAGGAGAAAGGAACAGAGACTGATGATATGTGAACACGACACAATGGAAGAAAAAGGGTATTCAGACTATTGAGCCCATGAGATTATACTATGACTCACCCAGGAGTGTTATGGCTTGGGGTGAGCAATGATAGAAAAGTAGTGAGGGCATGAGATTTGTTGCGGAGGTGGGCCATCGAAGAGAACATATTCAACTGCAGTGGTGAAAGGTCGATCAGTTGAAGAAGATGACTAGTCTTAGCATATTTTGTGAATCCATCCATCCCACAAATTGAAACTCCCTTGCGGTGTCTATCAAAATTCAACTGCACAGAGAGAGACAAGGTTCACTGGAGCTTTGGGAGAGAGCCATTAGGAGGGAGGATGAGTCCTGGAGGTTTTGAACAGTTCCAAGAGGATATGCATTGCGCTTGAAGATCATTCCGAATAGCTTGAGTACATATAGTGGGAATCAAAATTATAGTCATTCTCCATGAAGACGCTGCAGGGCGTTTCATGCGACCGGCTGATCCTGACTACTGCGAGCTGTTAATCAATACAATTGACGATTAGTTAGGAGGTGCGAGCAGACATTGCATTCGAGCCGGCTCATAAACAGGTCATTGTCCAATCATGGTCATTCTTCCCCTTCGCAGATCCGCTTAGACTCGCTTAAAAGCCTAGTCCAGCACCGAGCACCGTCCCGACCACACCCAATCCACCAACGATCACTGCCCATCTGAAACTCTCGCTCCGAACGGCAGCGCCTTTGCTTGAAGTAGCCGCGGCCGCTGCGCTGGTACCACTAGCTGTCGCGGAAGCGGACTTGCCCGCTGAGCCAGAAGCGGATCTGGAAGTGGTTGCGGCTCCTGAACCGGAAGTGATTGCAGCGGCTCCTGCGAGAGTCGCGGAGTTGACCGTGGACGTTGCAGAAGGCTGTGAAACGAATTAGCATGGATCACACCGGGTCTAGGATTGAGAGGTAACTTACTGTAGCGGTAGCGACCCCAACCTCAACTTGGAAGTAGTTCGCCGCTACTGCGGGACCAAGACCAGAACTAGAGACGTAATCGGTGAAGTTAAAGGTGCCGAGAGGGGTATTGGCTGTGTTTAGATCTGCCGGAGCATTGAAGGTGGATGGCTGGGAGTAGAGAAGGAGGACATATCTGGATGTACGATGTCAGTGGCGGTAGTCAAGGCTCCCCAAAGGAGGCAAAAGTAGCTTGTTCAAGCTGTACGACTCCTGAAGAAGCAAGACTCACCGGTGAGCACCGCTGCCCGCAAAGGGTCCCGGACCGGCGTAGTTGGTACTGCAGAGCTCGTCAGCTCAACCTTCTCCTGGTAGCTGGCTTTCCCAGCCTAGGGATCTCCGACGGACTCACATAGTAGTCGCTCCGTTGTAGTCAACAGCGTAAGGAGGGCTCCCGCCAAGGGTCACGCCGTTAACGAGCCAGTGACGGGTTTGATTGACAGCCAACTCGTCCGTCCCAACAACGTCGGCATCGACCATCATGACGGTGTATTGCTGCTCAGTGGGGTTGAGTCAGCACTTTGACTATAGTGGGAGAGGCAGGGGAGACGGACAGAGGCGGTGTCGAGGCCGGTAGCATTGGAAGCGGGCGACACAGTGAGAGAAGGATAGGAAGCGACATCTGGGTTGATGTCAGTTTTAGGAGCTCGGTGACCGGAGGGAGATGGAGAGAGAGAGCGAGAAACGACGAACCGGTTTGAGTGAGGTTCTGGCCGATGGTGATGGCTGTACCGCTGAAGATCACGTCGAGGGTTCCTTGCGGTGAGAACGTTGAAAGCAGTTCCGGGACGAGCTCGGCAGCTGGGAGCGATCAACACGAGGTAAGGGAGAGAGCTGCATCCAAAGGGATGTCGATGACTACAGCTGTACGAGTCTCACCTTTGAAGTTTGCCTCTACGTATTCGACATCGGTGGTCGAGGCGTTACCGCTAGACTGAGCCGAAACGAGGGCGAGTAAGGGGAGCGCAGCAAGAGCGAACATCTTGACGAGTGGATTTATTGAAGTCTGGTCTCGTAGGCTTCCAATCGTAACTGCGATCGTAGATGTCAACGATGGAGATCTTCGTGGTTGAAAAGCGGGGTCGAAAATGAAAGGTGGTTATCAACCCAGAAAGGAGGGCATGTCCCCGTGATGAGCTCAGCGCTCGATTCGAGGGGTAAGGCTTGGAGGCGAAGGGTTTTTTGAAATGAATGTACGCCACTCACCTATGCAGTCGTAAAGAACGTATGGATTTCCGAAATCAAGCAAGAAAAGACAGTATGTAGGTAACGATTGATGGAAGAAATGCAGTGCAAGATCAGACCCGAGCGATCACAAAGAAAGCAAAAACAGAGAAAAACAGCGCCAAAGCCCCGGACGCGTCGACACGTGCACAACACGTTCCGTGAGAAGTTCCGCGGGAATGTCATCGAGGCGGGCGGGAAAGGCCTATCGGAAAAAGTTGGGAGAAGAGGGACCGTCAATGAGTTTCGTCAGTGGAGTGAGTCGTAGTCTTCACAAAAGAAGCATCTCCCTTGTGAGTTCTGCGTTTGATTAGACGGGGAGCACTATCTGATCGTTGTTCCCCCTAGCACCATGTCCGCCACCTCGACCCCTTCCTCCTCGAGCTCAGGGTCGGGACCCGAGCTTGAGTATCTCAAATCGCTCGTCTCGCAGGTGAGTTCGGCATGTTCAAGCCCCTTCACCTCCGCTCTTCCTACTTTCATTGAAAGATCTATGCTCACCGGAATCCAATAGCTACAAGAGAAGATCAATCAGCTCGAGAAATCCACTTCATCGACCGTGTCTTCCGCCCTTCAGACCGCCAAGAGTGCAGTCGGTATGGGAGGTGGTAATCAGCAGGGTCAAGCACCGAGGATGGTATTGATCGGACCGCCGGGCGCTGGTACGTGGCTACAGGATTGTACGGACAGCGCTGATATAATACGTCCCCTTCTCCGCTATCCGTTGATGACAACCCATCTCCTCGTTCCCTACGCCAATCAACATCGATTCCGCCACGATCCTCGTCACCTCATGTTTCATATCTCTCTCACTCCCTCCGCTGATCCATTATCATCATCTTGACCTCCGCTCTTCTCGCGCCGATACCCCACCTCGCTACGCTCGTCAAACAGGCAAAGGCACCCAAGCGCCCAAGATCTCCGAGAAATACTGCGTCTGTCACCTAGCCACGGGAGACATGCTCCGAACCCAGGTATCACGACAGACCGAGCTTGGGAAAGCTGCGAAGAAGATCATGGACCAGGGAGGGTTGGTCTCGGATGAGATCATGGTTGGGATGATAAAGGATGAGTTGCATAAGAACATGGAGTGCAAGAATGGGTGAGTAGGGAGTCGAGCGGCTCGACCTATGCTGACGAATGAATCCCACCTATTATGCACCTCGATCCTCTCCCTGTAACCCGTTGTCTCTTGCTTCCCATCGCTCGCTATGCTCGCTTAAATAGCTTCATCCTCGATGGCTTCCCACGTACCGTCACTCAAGCGTCAAAACTCGACAACATGCTGGCCGATGACAAGCAGGCGCTCGATCATGCGGTCGAGCTGAAAGTACCCGACGCACTCCTCATCTCGCGGATTACTGGTCGACTGGTTCACCCTGCTAGCGGAAGGAGTTATCACAAGGAGTGTGAGTGGTTCGCAACCTTCCGAAGATCTCGGCATAAGCCCCGAAAATCTCTCTTCGTTGCGTCTCAACCTACCAAGTCGAGGCTATCCTCCACCGGCCTCGCTCATCTCCCGCTCCCACCCCTCCCTTTCCCATCCTTCACCTCTTTCATTCCGCCTAACCGCTCGCTATCGCTCATGTTCGCCTTTAGTTAACCCTCCCAAAAAACCCATGACCGATGACAAAACCGGTGAACCCCTCATCCAGAGATCCGACGACAATGCCGAAACACTCAAGAAACGACTCTCGACCTATCACGTCCAGACCGACCCCGTCATAGATTATTACAAAGATAAAGGAATCTGGACACCGGTGGACGCCGCTCAGAGCCCGAAGTTGGTTTGGGGGAGTATTGGGGAGATTCTGATAGCTCCGCCTACTCAGGGGAGTGCGAAGATGGCTAGTGAGGGTCAAGGGGTTTATAGGTAATGTGTCAGAGATTGAGAAACGAATGATTTTATGCATTGGTATATCATGCGTAATGACGGTCGATGTGCCTCGAGCGGGTGACCACTGTGCGACTGGTATTAATGTACTGAAATATTGGAGAGAGACCAGTGAGGGGTGAGTTTGTTCTCATTCGGCATGGACGCTCTCGCCTGCATCATGATAACATACACAAAGACACGGGCCGCCTACTTTCTCCCCTTCCACATAAGGCATTGATGGCACGGAACAGAGCGACAATGGTTACGCAAGGTACAAGGTGCTTAAGGCTAGGTATGACTAGGTCAGGGCAAAGGACACTAGACTTGAACTAGGGTCATGACTCTGCCCTCGTCTTCGACCTAAAGGCCCGATCATAACAACGACTAGACGTGAGACAACTAAAGGCTTTGGATAGACGAGATAGAGATCACTCAACGTAGATTCTCCTTCTCGACAACTATAGGGAGTCAACTGTTGGAGACGACTTGACTTGGCTTGGCTTGGCTTGACTCCTTGAGGTACACTTGGGTAGCTGAAGGCTCGGTCGAAGATCAAGGGTGATCGTTGAACGATAAGTATGCAATGACATTTGACATAGAATCGAAGATCACTAAAGATCCTCCTACGCAATATTCATCTAATACACCTAATCCGTAATCTCCGTAGTCGATCATCCAACGTAGACGATCTCTCAACGCATAGTCGATGTCACGATCGTGAATCGAAGCTTGGATAGCATCGCCGCGAATATCGCACATCATGCAACCAGTGCTTCACCCCGAGCTTGTACTCTGAAACGAGGTTTGACCATGTTCTTTGTTTGCCAAAACAAGGCCACGTCTCGCTCCATTGTCCTCAACACGCTTCCCCTCGCCTTTTCCGATCGATTCGTTGTACTCAACACGGTTCCCCTCGCCTGCTCCAATCAATCCATTGTACTCGACACGCTTCCCGTCGCTTTACGACGAAACAAACGAGGTTCGACCAGGTTCTTTGTTCGCCGAAACGAGGTTACCTTTCGCCTCTTTGTCTCCGACGCGATCCATTTGTCACGGTTGTGAATCGTTGGTACAGTTACCTCACATTGGGTCGCCTATATAACCGGGATTGGGTTAGGCACCTTGGTAAGACCTAAGGATTACCTAAATTGGCCGGTTACCATTTAGTAGTATGACATACTCAACACCCTTCCCCCTTGCCTACGACGAAACACCATTGATATCGAAACAAGACGAGCCGAAGCTAGGCCAGGAGAAGAAGGTATAAGAGAGATGAGTCGTGTCACGATCGTAAATCGGAAGTCGGTAACCCACATTGGGGCATGTCTATATAACCGGGATGAGGGGCCTTAATCAAGCTCTTAGTTATTGCTACCTTTTGCTTGAAGGGTTAGGCGTGTTCCTTGTAAGACCTAAGGATTACCTAAATTGGCCGGTTACAGATAAAGGTTGTGTGGTACCATTACACTAAGCTGAACGCAAAAGGATACATTGGGAAATCATCCATCCGGTATTCTCACCATATATGAGCCATGCCCGTCATGACACGTACTGAGGAGGCTGCAAAAATCATGAGGCAGCCTTGCAAGGCTCAAGAGGTATACCAGCCCGCAATGGCTAGAATATCTTGACTGACTGGCATAATGGTGGTTGCCACAGTTTTCTCATCGACCTTCTTTGTGGTGACTGCAAAACCAGCTTCGAAAAATTCTGCACTTTCTGCATTTTCCCAAATCACCTTGCGTGCAGAGTTGCAGACAGCACCAGAGAGATCCCTAAGGCTCCTGTGGGACAGCGCAGCCAAGGAGGCAGTGCGGAAGGCTTTAACAGAGGGAAATGCATCAGCCGGCTCGAAACGCTTGTTGAGGTTCACAAAGTTCGAGGGATTGGAAGTTCTGGTCTTGTCAATTGTAATGGTGAGCTTCAGTCCTGTAACTGGCTTGGACAGGTCAGGGATGTTGTTGGACTGTGCGACCGAATATTCAAAGTCGGGACACTGGGTCGAGAATTGGACCAAAGTGCGTTGAAGGAAAGATCGGTCAGAAAGTGACATTGTTGCAGGGGATTGACTTGGACTGTGTGTGTGTGTTCAGAGAAAGAGGTTTGGGAAGGAGAGTTGCATTGTATAGCCTGGGTTCCATCATTTGTCATTGAGAGTACAACCATGAATAAGCAAATTTAGTCAAGCTCTCCATTGAGATTGCACAGCTTTGACCCTTTCAAACGAGCTCAGATTACTTAGATTGCCATATTTTAATTCATTCTATTCTTTGTCTATTTAGAAGTACTGGCTAAAATGATTCACGCAATCAGTTGGTTAGATTGCGATTTCCTGAACCGCAATGAGTCTCTCCTACCTCGGTCAACTTTAGATTACTATAACTTAAATGAAAACAGTCGGATTGATGACAGATATGTTTACCTGGCAGTGGTGGCTGATTGGCTCCCGCAAGATTGCCTGATGTTTAACTTTCCACAGAACAGTACTCTCCTAACACGGATATTGTTCCGCTGATGAGTCAAGTAAAATGAGAGTGTCCAAGCTCATTGTTATGCTTATCTTCACAGGAGAGGGATGGGTTGGTTACTCTCTTAGTCCACTGACGGACCACCTGTGTCTGGATGTCCTGTCATCCAAATCCTTGCAAGACAATTCTGTGGAACGCGGAACGGGACTCCACCCCGTTCAAGCGTCATACCCAGTGGTATGCTTACGTCAAAAGGCTCAAGCGTAATGTCATGTCGGTCATGACAACCGACTCCTCGATCACGTGCGCCAAAGATACTTCCGGATACCCGGTCGACTATTTGACTCCGTTCGACGTATTCCGCTCGGCGACTCGGCGAGTCCTTATGGTTCGAATCCACGAGGCTTTCACCGTTCTGCAAATGTTTACAGTTGGGGAATGGATATGTAGGTAGCCACACGTTCATAGAAGGATCCCTAGTGATTCTCGATTGATGTCTTTTGTCTATCGAACCACTTAGTCGTCGCATACGAGTCTCCTTCGTTCTTCGACCGCACCTAAAGCTTGAGCACCGGCATGTTCCGACTTGCTCCAATCTCTGCCTGAACGGGCTGAGGTAGTCATGAACAAGCGTCCCATAGCGTGCCAACTCTGGATCTTTCTTGGTGGAAGGTGTGCTGGCGAAGTTGACCACCTTACGTGTCACGAACCTTGCCTCCGTCTTCGACCGGGGCCCGTTCGCTCAACTACTCGGATGATGACTTGACGATTGAGACGCGACTCGACTACTGGGAACGATTCGGACTACCGCCTAAAGGGACACTTGTAGACTCATACAGCAATAACGGCACATGATCATCCCCGATCCGATCAAAACCGTTACACAGGCCGACTCGTCCGACAAGTACGCCTGTACTTCACCCGGCTCATCTGCCTCCTTTTGCGATTGACGTCCGGCGTCTTAGCGGCCTATCAAATTCGTACTCAGTGGCAAGCAGAAGGATTGGTGCGCTCAACTGCTTCACCTCCTCCGGACAAGGCGTACCTTGGTTAAGTTCACCGAGATCCTTCACCCTCTCGGCCACTGCTGCTGACTCGCACCAGCCCGGAGGCGGTCCTCAACCCATGGGTCTACCCTGTTAACTGCTTCTTGGCCGTCAGCCACATCAAGCTCACCGGGATTTAGAAACGCTGGTCGACATCACTCCAAACCTGGCAAGCTCCATCGGATGTTCAGGGCGATCGTCTCCAGACATATCCCAAGTCACCGTCGTCAAGGATCCGAACCATTACCCGACTAGCCTTGAACGTGCGATCAAGCTGGAGTGTGAGGTCCTTTAGACGGTCACATCACACCCTACCCCTCTTTGCTTCACATCAAGCACCTTGTCAACCCGATCGCCTTCCGGTCAAAATCCCTGCCAAATGTCTTCTAGCAGAACCAGACCAAGACATGTCTCCTGGTGAGCGGTGCTAGCTTCACATCGGAGCGGTCCATGACCTGATACACCGGTTGGAGGCGAAGACGTCCGAGCACTTGAAATAGAGATGCTGTTGGGCAAGGATGTTGACATGTTGCCGGTCGTTAACTCGGATGGCTCGGTAATGGATGACTTACCGGAGGATGCGGTGAACTACAGCTTTTTGGTGTTGGGACGAAAGTGTTTCAGCAAGGGACAGTGCCTCATGCTGCTTTACCTGCTGGAGGACGAGACTCGCAGCGCAGAGTTTTATGAGGGTGGCTACGGCAACTCAATCATCTGGCACCATACCCGCCTTGATCGTTGCACCCACGTCGGGGCGGGCTTCATGGACATGATCGGTCCTTTGATCCACCTCACCTACGGTAGACCTGCACGACGACCTGAATTGGTGGTCAGCCGGATCGTCACACGGCCGACAGCTTAAGATACGTTTATCACACCACCCTGGACCGGCTCGTCTTCATTTCACGCTATCCCATGGGTAGCAGTCAGATGGGTATGGATAAGGCGATCCAACGCTTCCTCCCGGCCATTCCCAGCCGGATCGTCATGAACTGCTTCTTTGTGGATAAAGCTGGTTGACTGGTCATGATTTTGGGCAAGGAGGAAGTAATCTTATGAAGGATCTTGGTCACATCATTTTCGCGTCCCTACGATACTCCTTCTATGCCTCTTTCTGGACTCCCTGGACCCATGCTTACCTTGCCATAGCCCACTCGCTTTCTTAATGGGTCCCCACAGAGTCTACTAATGGTGCTGCTCTCCACTTTGTAGCCCGCATATCCACGCTATCCGTTCCGGAAGCACTTGCAGAACTTACGTGTGCCGGTGGAGTTAACATCTCAAAAATCTATCTTGCCTTCTGTCACTGGGTTTGACCATACCGTGCTTGACCGCAATGTGGTACCAAAAGACAGACATCTGACTTGAATCACGTTAGATGCACATCCGTCTGGCCAGCCTTTCGGGCAGTCAGCACACCGTCAAAAAGTTCCATTGGGGTAAGGTCCAGTCCCAGAAAGTTCCATTGGGGGTTGAGTTGGCGTGGAG
>JAABUH010003630.1_pt1 | contig 13055 bp, 11 predicted proteins | sample 5559121 | NCBI WGS metagenome assembly JAABUH01 (sample SAMN10711871, study PRJNA513364) | rock metagenome | isolation source: Antarctica rocks | place: Antarctica: Victoria Land, Battleship Promontory nord | collected 2015-12-28 | reverse complement strand
GGGCAGACGGTGGGCCAGCCACCGACACCGGAGGCGGCGGGCTGAGTGGCGCACTTTTATTTCGCCAACGCGACTACCCCTGGTGCGCTTGCAAATCGCCGCCTACAAGTCGGTCTCCGCGCGGGTCTATAGCCGCTAGGTGCGCACGGTCGCCGATGTGGCGTGGGGCGGCGTGCCCGTGACCCTCCGAGCGCCGGTGCGCCGCTTCTGCTGCGGGGGCGCGGCCTGCTTGCGACGCATCTTCGCCGCGCGACTCCCGCGCCTCGTCGAGCGCTACGCGCGGCGGACCTGCGCCCTCCGCCTGGCGCTGCGACGCATCGGGCGCGCGCTGGGCGGGGCTACGGGCGCGGGTTTCGACCTGTTGCGGCAACGGCTACGCTGCGCGGCGTGAGCGCTCAGGGTCGTCTCAGCGCCTCAACGATTTGCGCCCGCAACGCTTGTCTGGGCCATCGCCCCATGAGGGCTGCCCCCGGCGCGTAACCGGCGGTGTCGCCAAGCCAGCGCGGGAAGATGTGCAGGTGGAAATGGAAAACCTCCTGGTCGGCGGCCGGCTCGTTCGCCTGCGCGAGATACACCCCGTCGCAGCGCAGGCCGATCTTGACCGCCTTGGCAACCCGGATCGTCTGCCGCATGACGGCCGCGCCCAGGGCGTCGCTCAGTGCGTAAATATTCGGCACATGCGGCTTCGGTACCACCAGGGGATGACCTTCCAGGGCGAGGAACACGATGACATCGTCATCCTCGGCAAGCACCTCCGCCGGGGCCAGCCCGGCGACGATTCGACAGAAAATGCAGTCCTCCAATGCGCCTTCCTCCCGGTACAGCGTAGAGCAAGCTGTCGAAACCACACCCCCTCACGGCCTCCTAAACCGAAGCGCCGATGAAATCTACATGGTTTGGCCTGACTGGCACGGCCCAGAGCGATCAATCGCTGCGAGGTATGTAGATTTCATCGGCGCTTCGGTTTAGTACACCTGCCGTACCGGTCGATGGCGGAGGGTGGGCCTTGTGTCACGCGTGGAGGTGTGCCAGGACTTCCGCGATAAGCTCGACTTGCGGCCGCGTTGTATCGACCTGCACGGTGTCCGCTGGTAGATGGCCAAAGTGCTCCTGCCCGTCGCCCGCCACATCGCTCGGTCGGCGGCGTGCAGGATGGCGCCAGGCCCGCGACGAGGGTGGCATCGTGCGCGCCATGCGCTCGTTTCGCACCGCTTGACTGGCGTAACAGAGGATGATCCCGAAGCGCGCACCGGCCTGTTGCGCGAGTTGTGCCCCGCGCTCCACCAGGTCGGGCAGCACCGCCGGACAATCGAGGATGACGGATAACCGCTGTTCGACGAGCATATCCTTGAGCAGCGCGAAGGCGAGGTCGTAGGCGAGGGCGACCGGGCTGACCTGCGTAACCCCCGCAGTTCGCGCCACTGCGTCGAAGATGTCTTTGTCCACGACCGGCCAACCCAAAGCGCGGCCGAGGGCGAGGGCGAGCGTACTCTTGCCCGCGCCGGGCAACCCCGCCATGAGCACGAGCGTGGGTACATCCGACGACATTGCTGCTACCCCATACCGTCATCAGCAGTGATTCTACTATCGCTCCCACCGGAGGCGCAAGGTATTCTGCCATGGCGCCGGGCCCTCGGTGTAGAGGAGGCCCGTGGGGAGGCGTGGTCGAAGCTTCACTATACCGTCATCGAATGTCGGCAAGACCCCATGGCGTGCGGCGATCCGCCGCGCGGTCTCCGTCGTTACCGGCGGGGACGCGGGCATCGTCATCGTCTGCTCCTTCGCGTGGCCTTGCCCGTGCGGGCCGTTGCGACACGTTCCCTGCCGCGTGGGCGGCCTGCCGACGTCCACGAGATTGCGGCGAGGGATCGCCGTGCGGTCGTCCGGCACGTCGCCGCCGAGCACGCGTCGGGGTCCGCGTTCGTATCCCGAGCCCGGTAGCCCGGACCCTGCAAACGACACCCGACCGTCAGCACCGGTGTTCGCGCAGCGCTTCGTAGCGGGCATAGCGCAGGATCCCCGCCGCGTCGCGCTCCGGGGTGGTCCGGTAGACGCGGTAGACGATACCGGGCCGGGTGTCCGCCGCCAACGCATCCCGCAGCTTCGCCGCCTGCGCCGGGTGCGCGACCAGGGCGAGCGCCTCCTCACGGGTGAACCAGCCCGCGTCCTCGCACTCGTCGCCCCCGCGGGGCTCGTCGGCGACATGCGCGCACAGGAAGGTGAACATGACGATGTCGAGGCCGCCGACATTGGAGTAGACCCCGACCAGGCGCCCCACCGTCACGGCGCAGCCGCTCTCCTCGGCGATCTCCCGCTCGAGTGCCGCGATGAGGTCCTCGCCGCGCTCGACCTGCCCGCCGGGCGGCTCCCAGCCGCGGCGCGCGGTCCGGACCAGCAGGAGGCGACCGCGATGGTCGCTGACCACCCCCATGACCGCCACGATATGCCGCGGATGCTCATCCATCGTCCCCCCTTGGTGTTCCCGTGCGGCAGCAGGGTCGACCCTCGCCAAACACGGTGATGCGCGACGCGGCAAGCACGTCGCGGGCGGTGGTGATCGCTCACGTGGTGAACCGTTGCACGGCGCGGAGCGCCTGCTCCACCGCCCGCACCGAGCGCACGACGTCGCCCGGGACTTCCAGCGCGTGCTCCGCGTCGGGGATCACGAGCACCGCGCACCCATCGACCGCACGCAGCGCCTCAACCCGCGCCGCATCGTAGGCGGGATCGGCCGTGCCGATGACCACGAGGGCCGGGTGCGTCCCGCCGCGGAGGTGCTCGAACACCGCTTCCTCGTGCCAGACGGGGGTGAACCAGATGGTCTGCGCGTCCCGCAGGCGCGGTTCGGTCGCCAGGAGACCGGGCAGCGCGCGCGTCCCGAGCGACTTCCCGACCGCGGTGAAACGCCGGTACGGGCGTTGGGCCACCGCAGCCTGCCAGGCTGCGGCGACATCGGCGCGGAGCCACCGCAGCCGCGCGTCGGCGTCGAGCGCCCGGTAGTCCGGCTGGCGGCCGTAGTCGTACTCGACTTGCAGGACATCGGCGCCGCGATCGAGCAGGTGACTGACGGTGAAGTAGAGCAGCGGCATGTCGCAGCTGTAGCCGAACCCCGGCAGCACGAGCGCCAGGTGGTCGGTTTCCGTGTCCTGCCGGTGGAAACGGTTGGGCACCCCCTCGTCGCGGTACCCGCGGATCGGGAGCGTCGTCGTCTGCATCCGGCCTCCTCGGCATATACGTCGTCGCGCGGGAAGCGGGGTGCTGACCGTCGGGGCCATCCGCCGTCACCGGACCACGCCGGGCATACTATGGGCGTACCGCGAGCCGTGCAAATAGGCGTCCGGCCTCATGCGGTCGCCTGTGCTTGCTCATGCCCCGAGCGGGCGGCGTGCTCCGCGACCGACAAGCCAACGCCAGCCTGCCACGCCGGGTCCCGAACTGGTGGTGCCCGGATGCTGCGCTCGTCGCCTCCGTGCCAGCGCCCCGCCCCGACAAGGCGGGGCGCGCTGTCGCCCCCGCCCTTTTTTATCCCTTCCATAGTAGCCCTCTCCATGCGCTACCAGCGCATAGGCCCGTTCTCCTTATCCCGATCAGGAAAATAAGGGTGGACAAATTGTCACGGACGGGGTAGACTCCATGTACGTACTAGAACATGCGTGCTAGTACTGATGGAGGGTGCGATGGCGACGGGGACGGGGCGGTATCGGTTCGTGGCACGCTCGGCGGAGGCGCAAGCCCGCCATGGGCATCCCTTCATCGTGTACGACACCGCCGCCCGTCTCCATCTCCCGCTGACCGCCTATGCGCGCGAGGTGGCGACGAGCACGTCGCCGCAGACCGCGCGCGTCTACCTGTATCCGCTCTGTGCGTACTGCACCTTCCTCGAGACCGACGCCTGGCAGGTGCGCGCCGGGCGGCGCTGGGATGACACGCCCGAGGCCATGCGCGCCGCCCTGCGCGACTACCTCGTCCAGCGGCTGGCCTGTGTGGTGCGCGAGCACAAGGAGGGCTTCCGCGTGGTCGGCGCGACCGCCGGCACGCCGAAATCGGTCGGCATCCTGCTGACGGCCCTCAAAAGCTTCTACCACATCCAGCGTCGGCTCGGTGCCTACCCGCACGAGAACCCGCTCGTGGACGCGACCGCCGCCGCGACGCTGGCGGTCGCGGCGCTCGTCCTCGCGGAGGAGGAGGACGACTACCCGCGCATGCCGGCGATCAGCGGGATCCCGGCGCCGCGACCGCGCGAGGAGGGCCGACCGCCGTGGCGGCTCTCGGATAACTACTATCGCCTTGAGGGGGCCGCATGGGTGCCGCAACTCGTCAACGATCCGTCTTTGCGCGCGCGGGTGCTCCGCGCGGGCGAGGCGCGGGGCTGGTCCCTGCGCGAGCAGGTCGTCTGTCGCCTGCTGTTCGACAGCGGGGCCCGCCTCTCCGAGGTCGCCGGGCTCACCTTCGGCGACTGGCTCGCCCTGGGGCTGCAGAACACCACCCGCGCGTTCGACAAGGGGAGCCGGGGCCGTCGGGTCAAGCGCCTGCGCTTCTCCCACGAGACGGCCAAGCTGCTGCGCCGGTACGTCGACACCGAGCGGGCCGCGCGGGACCCGGAGGGGCGGGGCATGGCGCGACTCGAGGCGCTCGCCCGGCGCGGGACCGTCGACCCGGACGCGCTCCCGCTGTTCCTCAACCAGCGGGGCGACCCGCTCACGGCGCGCGCCTTCCGCGAGCACCACTGGAACCCCGCCATGGCGGCGGCCGGCCTCGCGGTCGGCCCCCACCAGGCCCGCCACTGGTACGTGACCCAAAGCGTGCGCCACATCCACGAGACGGCCCGCGACCAGGTGGCCGTCGCCGCCGAGCTCAAGAAGCTGGTCGCCTACATGGCCTGGCGCAGCGGCGAGGCCATGCTCGAGGTCTACGAGCACGCCTTCGCCGCCGAGGACCACGCCCGGGTCCAGGACGACCTGCACGCGCGCTGGGACGCGGATCTCGCCGCCACGCTGGCCGGTCGCGCCCTCCCGCCGCCCGCGCCGCGCGCTGGCGCGGCGGCGGCGTTAGCACCCCCCGCCGCGCCCGATGGCGCGGACGACGACGACTTCGCGTTCCTCACCCGACTTGGAGGTGCCCATGGCCCGCGCGACCGCGCCTGATTCCACGCCACTCGCCACCTGGTCCGACCTAGCCGGGCTGTTCGACGCCGCCGTGTTGGCCGCGCCGAAGACACCGGGCGACCCGGCCATCGGGGGCGACTACCCCGCCGTGGGCCGCCGACCCGTCGGCTACCTGCGCCGGTGGGTCACGGGGGCGCTCTGGGCCGACCATCTCGCCCTGATCGCGGCGGTGCTGACGGCCGAGCGGTGCGACCCCAGCACGGTGTACAACACCATCATGATGCTCCACAACCGCCTTGACGCCATTTTCGCCGCCTTGGGACTGACGGAGCTGACCGCGTGGGATCCGGAGGGGATGCTGCGTCGCTACCTGCGCGGCGAACTGGTGCCGGGCGAGGGACCCGCCACGCGGCTCAACTTCCTGCTCGACTACTGCAACGCCACGCGCACCGCGCGACGCTGGCTATGGAACCTGCCGACGGCCGAGCAGGGACGTTATGCCCGCTTCCTCCTCCCCACCGTCGACCCCGCGATGTTCGCGGATGTGCTCGACCGCGGCGAGATCGCGCGCGAGCAGAAGCGCCACCGCAAGGAGGAGACCGACGCCGTCGTCCCCCACTTCGCCGCGCTCCGCTCGCTGGCCCACCGACGCTTCAACAGCCTGACGCGCCTACGGCACCAGTTCAGCGAGGCGGTGCGGCGCGCCGAGGATGGGGCCGAACTCCCGTTCGAGTTCGCCTACGAGGAGGGCACGCCGGATCCCGAGGGCGCTGCGCCGGAGGCCACGGGGGTGCGGGAGTTGCTCCACTTCCGGCTCTGGGATCGCTCGAGTTTCACCCTCGCGCATCAGGATCGCTACACCAAGAACCCGATTTTCGACGCCCGCCATCGCCTGGGAAGTTGCAGCCCCGAACGGAATACGCACTTCCTGGAGTTCGTCCGGGCCGAGCGCGTCGGCGACGACGCCCCGCCGGAGGGGCTGTGGTTCATCGATCTGCTCCAATCGGGCGTGTTGGGGAGCGCGCACGAAGGGTCCTCGGCGGGGGACCTGGCCGCGCGCCGGGCATGGCTCCTCCGGTGGGGGTATAGCAACGACGGCCCCACCCCGCCCGCCCCGTTCCACACGGGCACCTCGGGCGTGCTGCTCCCCTTGCAGGCGAGCGGGGACAGCTCCTTCCTGCGCGTCGCGCGTCGCTACGCGGCCGGCCCCCTGCTGTCCGTCGAGTCGCTCTACATCGGGGGGCTCTTCGGGCTGCTGGCGGTCGACTGCTTCACGACCACCGGCATGCGGGTGAACGAACTGCTGCAGATCAGCTTCGACCCCGATTGCTTCGTCCGGCTGACCATCCCCGCACCCGCGGGGGCGGCCGATCCCGCCCTGCGGGCGCGCTATCTGTTCCGCCTGCTGCCGAAGGGCGAGCGAACGGAGCGGCGTCACGACTACTTCATCGGCCGGGAGACGGCGCGACTCCTGGCGACGGCGGGGCGCGTGCTAGCGGCCCATTACGGACTCGCCGACGGCGGAGTCCTGCCCCACGTCCCGTTCAACCCCGGTCACGAGCGCGCCCACCGCTTCTCGGCGCGCCCCTACGTCTTCCAGTACGGTCGGCGCCACATGGGCGGCGACGGGATCAGCGCCTGCCTGCGCTTCTTGTTGCACGGGCTGTCCTTCCGCACCGCCGAGGGTCGCTTGGTGGTACTGAAGGCGCACCTGCTGCGCCACGCGTTCGCGACGCACGCCGTCCATGTCGAGGGACTCCCGGTCGACATCGTGGGCGCGTTCCTGAAGCAGAAGGACCTGGACGTGACCGAGTACTACAGCGCCGCGACGCCGACGATGATCGCCGAGGCCGCCGACCGGTTCCTGGCGAGTTTCGCCGCGCGCCTCGACGTCGGCGAGGCGGTCCTGCGCGCCCCGGAGGAGCTGCGGCGGCAGTACGAGGAGGCCGCGCGGGCGGTCGGCACGCTCGCGAACGTCGCGGGCGGGCAGTGCACGATGCACGGCTTCTGCCCCGCCCAGTTCGCCTGCGTGGGGTGCAGCATGAAGGTGCCGGACCCGGCCCAGCGACGCCAGGTGGAGGAGAAGCGTGCGTGGGCCCGCGCGCAACTGGATTGGGCGACCCGCGAGGGGCTCGCGCCCGAGGCGGGGCGCATGGAGCAACTCCTGCGCGACTGCGCGGCGGAACTCAAGGAGATGGACATGATCGAGGCGTACCGGCTCGACGAGCGGCACGCACCCCCGCTCCGGCTGATCCAGCCCGCACGGCGGCGACCGGTCGGCTGAGATGCCGCCGCGCGGCGGGGGGTCGGCATCGCAGCCGCCCCCCCGATCCACCAGCATACCGTCCGCCGCGCCCTCCCGCCACTCCGCACGCGACTGGCTGGAGGCCGCGGTCTACGACAAGAAGCGGCGGCGGACCAGCGATCTGGTCCGGCTGACCATCGAGACCATCACCATGGGGAAGGAGGGCATGCGGGTGTCGCTGACGACGATCGCCACGGTGTCGAAGGAGATCGATCCCGAGAGCCGTGGCGTGTCGGAGAGCGCCATCCTGAACAATCCCGCCGCCCATGCCCTCTGGGTGGCGGCGCGCACGGCACCCGCCAAACGGATCGTGCGACGCGCGGTGGCCCCGCCCGACGCCGCACCGGCCGATCCCCGCATCAAGGTCGACCGCGACCCGGAGCGTGCCCGTCGCCGCTACCGCGGGCTGACGAAGGAGGGGCTCATCGACCGGCTGCTCGCGGTGGAGGCCGCCTACGCCACGCGCGAGGACCGCTGGCAACGGGCCGGCGATGACGTGCTGGAATGGCGCCTCCGTGCCGAGGCGGCGGAAGCCAGGCTGCGCAAGCTCGGGCTCCTCGACGACACCGCCGCCTGAACGCCGAGCGCCGATCGGCGCGGGCCCCGACCAGGGCCCGCGCCCCACCCCATCGTCACCACGCCAGGAGGGATCCCATGACCGACGCACGCCCGGCGGGGCGCCCCGCCGCCCCGCCGCCCCTCTTCACCCCCTCGCGCCTCGCCCTGTACCGCGATTGCCCGGAGGCATACCGCCTCCGCGTGCTCGCCCGCCACCCCGAGCCCGCCACCTTCAGCGCCGCGCTCGAGCGCGGGAAGGCCGTCCACGCCGCCCTGGCCGCCTGCGCGGACGCGGTCCGGCGAGGCCGGGAGTTGCCGACGGATCTGGCCGGGCGCGTCGCGGCCGCCCTGCCGCGCGAGTGTTTCCCCGACGAGCGCGCGTGGCGCGCCGAGACGACCGCCGCACTGTCGCAGATCGCGGCGGGGGCGGGCTACCTGCCGGGCGACGCGCGCATCCTCGGCGTCGAGGCGTTCCACCGCTTCCCGTACGGGGGCGACGCCCTCACCCCGCCGTTCGTCCTGGGCGCGATCGCTGACCTGATCGTGGCCGCGCGGGACGCGGACGGCGTCGCCTACCTCAACGTCATCGACTGGAAGACGGGGGGGCGCAAGGCCGTGGACCTGCTGCAGGAGGTCTGCCTGCGGATCGCCGCCCGGCACGCCTTCCGGGCGGGCGACTATGGCTACCTCGTCAGCACGACCGTCTTCCTCGTCGACGGGACCGCGAGCGCGGTCGTTCGCGACGACGTCACCTGTCGGCAGATCTGGCGCGAGATCAAGGGGCTCGTCACCGCCGCCGCCGCCGATCGCCTCTTCGCGCCGTCGCCGAGTAACCGCTGCCAGTGGTGCGCCTACTTCGGGAACGGATGCATCCTAGACCGCCCGGGCGCGGCGGGCGACGGCGAGACGGCCATGTGGCTGGAGGACGAGGCGGGCGGCGACGGTGGGTCCGTGGCCCGCTGACGCGGAGGGGGGCGTGGCGTTCCCGGTCACGATCGAGGCTCTCGATCGTGCACAGCGTCCGCCCCCGCCTGTAGACAGCCCCCCACTTGTCGAGATCCGCCGTGCGCTGAGGGAAGGGGGGCAACTCCTGGCCGGCCACACCTCGCATGGATGACAGACTGCGCGGCTACGGCTCCTCTGTCCCGAGGTGAGTATGAACGAATGCCGCCGCCGCCTCGGGCGGCACGTTGCTTTGGTGTCGGGCGGCGCAGCGCGGATGCATGCGCGGGTACTGATTCCGGATCTGTAACGCGAGATATGCTAACAGTTTGAGGTCCCGGCGGGAGCGATGTACGAGGAATCGTACGTTGCCGCCCTTGAACCAACACGACCAGGGTACTGGAAGCGGAACGTTTTCGGGCGGAATGCCTTTCACCTCCTGGCGGATATCCTCCGCCGCCCGAAGATCAAGCACCTCCCACTTCTGCCCAGCGCTGTCGGCTAGGCGCACAGGGGCGTACAAGCCGGGCTCAGCGGGAAGTGTGCGCATGTCCGAGAGGAAAAAATAGCACGAGCCGAAGAAAATACGTTGCTCATCGGATGGTTCGTCAATCCACAAAGACACCACAGCCTCCTCGTCGAAGTCACCCCGCCGGGCATTATCGTTAACGGGATCCCCTGATATCCGGCGGGTGATCCTAGCATAGCGTCGGTCGAGTGTGTTGGTACCCTTATACCCTCGCGTTGCGCCTGCCCCTCCGCTTCTCGTCCACCCGCTTGCCGCCACCAAATGCGCTTCTATGTCGACACAATTGACAGTGCTGGTTGCCTCCCTGATACTCCGCAGGGCGTAGTCGGCATTGTTGCGACCATCGCCAGAGCGCCAATGCGGGACGGATAGGGGATGGCAGTTTTGTCGAGCCTTTGCTACTTTACTTGGGGCGTGACAACACCAATAAGGATGCAACATGATAGAACGAACTGAGCAGGAAACGTTGGCGATCAACAGTTTCCTCACACCTTACTTTGGAGAAGGCTTCGTTCCTGAAGAAGTGTCGGACGAAGAGGTGGCCATCATGGCGCAGGTGCTCGCCTTTGTTGAGGCGAGGTTCGACCAGGCGAAGTATCCGTTGGGCATGATGATGGATTTTGCGCTCTTGGCGCAAGGTCTCTCGCAGGTGGATGCGGAGGCCAAGTCATTCCGGGACGAGCTTGATGGGAGCAAGTTGTTCGAGCGATACGAGCGTATCACCAAGCGCGGCGAGCGTATCGCGAACACGTTAACGCTACGCTTTAACGGCAGTGAGGTTGGCATCCGCAAGACCGAGGAGGAAGTTGTCAACCTGTTCCATGCGCTGAACCGGACCGGCTACCCGAGCTCGTATGTGTACATGACCGGGGTTTGGGATAACTATCAAAACCTGCTCGTCCAATGCTTCCAGTTGTCCGAGTCTGGTCGTTTTACGCTCGTGCAGAGGCTTATCGACTTCGGTCTTGCCAAGATGCCTGTCAACGAACTCCGCTCGCGGGCCGTCAATCACCCGCGTCTCTTCGAGTCACTCATCACCACGTATCGCCGTGGGGTGCCGCCCGAGAATGGGGGCGTGGTGTTTCAGGCCATCGCCTTCGGGTTCTTCCATGCCGATCGGCCGCACCTCAGCCTGGTGACAGACAAGGTTCGGTCGGGGTCTGCCCGGCAGCGGCGTATCGGCGATGTCGACGGCTACCGCGGACTGGATCTCGAGATAACGGTCGAGGTGAAGGATCTCGTGATCACTGGACGCAACGTTGAACGCCAGTGCGGAAAATTCCTGGCGAGCGTGAAAGCCGAACAACTGCCGGGGATGGTGCTCGCACTGACCTTCGATGACGAGGCGCGCAAGATTCTCGCCGACACCAAGGTACGCCCCGTTACCGAGGATGATCTCATCGGGACGATCGGCCTATGGGACTGGCCGAAGCAAAATGAAGCGCTCAACGGGGTGCTGCACTATCTCGCCCACATCGAGCAGGATCCGGTGGCGGTTGAACGGCTCCTCGGCTTTATCCGTGAACGCGACCCGCGACACGAATCGCTGCCTCCCGATCAGGAGGGTAGTGTAGCACTCCCGTAAAATGATTGATCGGGGAGGACAAGGGCCGCCGGATCTTCCGGCGGCCCTTGTCCTCCCCGATACCCGGGCGGCATGCTACAAGGCTTCGCCCTCACCAGTGTCATCCATTTCAGCGGCAAAAAGTGCTTGCTGCTGGGGGTGGAACGTGACGGGGAGAGCTGCCAAGCGGGGGATCGCTTCGCAGGCCATGGTGTAATAGTCAGCGTAGCGTTCCGCCCCGATCGCCCGGACTCCAATCGCCTCAGCAGCGGCTAGGGTCGCACCGGAGCCCGCAAACGGATCCGCCACGAGTCCGTAACCAAGCGGCAACGCGCAGTGAACGATCTGGCGCATGAACGACTGTGGCTTCAGGCTTGGGTGATCCGCTATCGCCCGCTCACGCTTCGGGGTTCGCTCGCTCATGATCACGTCACTGAACGGCCTACCATCCGGGAGGCGGCGAAGTCCTCCCGTCTGCCACGTGCGCAGACACTCCGCGACGGTCATCCGCGGCGGGAGTGGTTTCCGCAGAAGCCCCCACGGCTCGTAGCGGCCACGAGGCAGCGAACACACATCCGGGAACTCCTCCTCCGCCCCTTTGGGTTTGTCGCCTCCTCGCAGGGTTCCCACCAGCCGGATGATCTCGCCACGAAATTCCAGCCCCCCCTCGACCAAGGCGGCGAAGACGAATTGGGAGAGAAAGCTGTTGCTCGCGATGCAAACGTGCCCGCCCGGTCGCAGTGATCGCACGGCGAGACGGGCCCAGCGAACGAAGAAGTCACGCAGTGTCGCGCGCTCCTTCGCGTTCAGCGCGGTGAAACGCGGCAATGGCGCGCGGGGGTGACCGTCGAACGACGGGGGGATACGCCACACGCCGCCGATACCGCTCGCTCGTTTCTCGATCTGCAACAGGTCGTATTCCTTCACCCCGTATGGCGGATCGGTAACGATCGCGTGCAGGCTATCCTCGGGTATCCGGCTGAGCCATTCGAAGCAATCGGCATGCAGGATCACCGCGTTGCCGATATTGCTGTGCTGATAGTCGTAGGTAAGCGCCGGTGGCGCGAGAGTTTGTACTATTCCGGTACCTTCTCGGAGCTGCGCGGGTATCGGCATGCTTACTTTGCTCACACCAGCACGATGGTCGGCAGGCTGTCCCTCTCGCGGGGAAGGCAGCGATGCACCCATGCTACTATCACGAGCGCGTTCCCGCTGCACTTCCTCCTTCCCGAGTACTCGCATCCGCCCCCCTATGAGTTCCACTCGCGTATCGTCCCGCAGTACAGCGTTCTGTACGTTCAGAACGACGGCATTGTAGCACTACTGCCATCGCTCCGGCGGGGACCCGCCGGGCGTTCGGTTCCTCATGGTCCGCTCTCACCCTCGGCATCCGTGAGCAAGCCCAGGGTCTTGACATACGCAAAGGCCCGGGCCGCAATACGGCCCGGGATGGACGTCGCCCGCTGCTTGGCCGGTCGCCGTCTCGGGCGAGGTTGGTGTTGGTTGACAGCCTCCCGGTCGGCCCCGCCGTTCACGCGCAGCCGGGCAGTCGCCCTTGCTGCGGCGTGCCGCGTGGTGGAGAAGAAAGGGAGCGAGCCGGCGCGCCCGGTCTATCGATCACGATGGTGCTGATCCCGGCGCGCCAGGCACGCGCGAGCATGTCGTTCGTCCCCCGGGATGCGCGATTTGAGCGGAACCCGATGACGAGATCGGGATGTGCCTCCTTGAGCATCTCGCCATTCCTGATAACCTGCCCTCAGCTGTTGTGTCGCGTCTGCTTCCGGGCCACACTGTCAACGATCCTCTTCAAGTGATCCTCAACCGTGCTGATTTGTCGTTCGTCGCCTACTCCCGCATATGGCATGTGTTATGCTGCAACCGGCGGCGGCCCTGCATTTCACGTGTACTGTGGGGGCCGACGAGCCAATCTCCTTACGTTTGTCGAAGTAGCAATCGCTAGTACAGTGCGGCGTGAGTAAGCCGATGGTATAATCGACGGCTTGTGCTGTCTGCAGGATAGCGGGAGTCTGAGAGGGGGCGGGATGCGCGGGC
>JAABUH010003629.1_pt1 | contig 13058 bp, 14 predicted proteins | sample 5559121 | NCBI WGS metagenome assembly JAABUH01 (sample SAMN10711871, study PRJNA513364) | rock metagenome | isolation source: Antarctica rocks | place: Antarctica: Victoria Land, Battleship Promontory nord | collected 2015-12-28 | reverse complement strand
GGCAGGGCCGGCGGGCGGGGGCGCGCACTTGCAGAAGCAGCACATGAGCTCCCAGCGGTCGCGCACGATGGAGCGCACGTGCAGCACGGGCTCCATGGTGCCCGTGTCGCCCACGGTCACCTCGGGCACCCACTGCATGCATGTCACGTGGCACCACAGGCCGTCGCCCTCGGCCGGCTTCAGCGCGCCGCCGCTCACCGGGCACAGGCAGCACTGCGGCGGCGGCGCGCCCTCCTCCTGCGCGCGCAAATCATTAAAGGGCGCAGCTTGCCCCTGCTGCACGTGCGAGGGGCAAGCCTATCCTCCCTGCGCACGCCCGGCACACTACAGCCTGCTCCTGGGCTGCTGCACGTGCATGTCTGCCCTCCCCGGGCAACCCGCGCCAGCCTTACTGCCACACTCGACCGCTCGCGCCAGCCCGCCTCCACGCAGGGCTGCGCGCCGCTGTGAGCATCAATGAAGAGCGGAGCGGAGCAGGCTGATCCTAAAAGCCACGAAGCCGCGGGAGGAGGGCCCGCGGGGCGCGCCTTGAGCTCGCAGGCGCGGCAGAGCCACATGTCGTCCACGCCGGGCAGCTCGGCCACGCCGTAGCAGCTCTGGTGCACGGTCACGCCGCACGCGTCGCAGCTGACCAGCTGGTCGGTGTCAAAGTCCACGTCGCTGTCGCACACGCTGCAGCGGTCGCCCGCCCAGCGCACCTGCTGCCCCCGCCGCGGTCACCGCAGAGCGGCCGCGCTGTGCCGACGCATGTGCACAGCACCCAGCCCAGTCAGACGCCGTGCGGCCTGCCGGACTCACGCCAAGCGGGCCGGAGGCGACACACGCGCGGACCAGGCGCACGCTGCAAGCAGCATGCCTGCGTGCAGCAGCAGGCGGCAGGCTGCCGCCACCCGCAGACGCCTGCTTCCGATGGGCCGCACTCGTGCACCCGGGCTCGATCAACGGCTCCCCTGACTGAGCTTGAGCGGGTGGCGCCCGCCAACGTGTAGCCTGCAAGCGCGGCCGCGCGCCGCTGGCGCGCGCGGGGCGGCGGGCGCGCCTTCACGGGCGCGAAGTCCCCGCGCGCCATGTTCAGCCACGGCTCGTACGGCACGCCGCCGTTGGCCACCGCCGCCGCCGCCGCCGCCTTCTCCTCGCGCGCCGCGCGCGCGACGGCCGCGGCGGCGGCCGCCGCCGGCGGCCGCGGCGCGCCCGTCGCCACCACGCCCGCGCCCGCGCCGCTGCCGGGCCCGCGCGCGCCGCGCACGTCCAGCCCGCGCATGTCCAGCCACTTGCCGATGGGCATGCCCGAGCCGCCTGCCGCCGCCCACGCCCTCACCGCTCGCCCTCACACTCGTCTCGCGCCCCAGCAGGCCAAGCTGCCCCTGCGGCGGCCCGCCCCACCCAGCCCCGGCAGCGCTCGCCAGGCAGGGCGGCGGCGCCAGAGCGGCCGCGGCCGGACCGCGCGGGCGCAGCGCGCAGGCGCGCGCGTCGGCGGGCGCGTCGGGCGCGCGCCTGCGGGCACCTCGGGCGCGCCGCCGGGGCGGATGCGCATGGACGACTTCCACTTCTTGGCCGCGCCGGCGCCCGCGTGCGCCTCGAACTGCGTGCACGTCAGCTCGCGCCCGCCCGGCGGCCGCGCCGCGCACTCGGCGCAGGCGCACAGCACGCGCTGGCGGCCCAGCAGGAAGGTGCCGCGCTTGGCGCCGCACACCACGGGCAGCTGCGCGTGCGCTTGCGCGCCTCAGGGTGCGGCCGCGACGCGCTGCCCAGGAGAGAGGGGACGACGCCTGGGACGTGCCACGTCCTGTTTGTAGCTGGCACTTTCGTGCGGGCGGGCGGACGCCTCGCTGCCTGGCTGGCATGAGCTCCACGCGCACAAGGTGTGCGCTGTGCTGGATTCGGGGCAGTCTCTGCCGCTGTGGAGCACGGCGCCTGTGATCCAGCAGGCAAGCATCCGGCATCGGGCCTGGGCGCCCGCCCGCCCTCGGCTGCACGCCGCAAGCCCTGGCGCCCCGCCCCTTCGCGCACCTCCACGCCATCCTCGTCAAAGTCCTCGCCGGACAGCGCCGCTGCACGCGCGCCCCCGCCGCCGCCGCCGCTGCCGCCGCCGCCGCGCTTGGCTTTGGCGTGATTCCTGCGGACGGGCGGCGGCGGGCTGTCATCGTCGTCGGAGGACCAGTCGGACGCGGCGGCGCGCTTGCGGCCGCTCAGGCGGCCGCGGGAGCCTGCCGCGCAGCGCAGGGAGCTCAGCCTGCGCGCGCCTGCGCCCACGCCGCCACGCTGCGAGCCGGCGCGGCTGGCCCTGCCGGGGCGCGGAGGCGGGCGCACCCCGCGCCTGCTATAGCACACAATGCAGGCTTCCAGAGCGGTCACCTGCCGCTCAGCAGCGCCCGCTCCCTAAGCGGGGCGCAGCCTCCATCGCTCGCTCGACCCCTCAGGCTGGCTGAATGGCCAACAAGCACAGGCCGCCAACGCAATGATAGCGAGCAGCATCCCCCTGTCCTCACGCTTGCCGCAGCGCAGGCGGGCGCTGCCGGCATGGGCCGCGCACCCACGCGGCAGCCGCCGGAGTAGCCGCGCCCCTCCTCGCTCGTGGCGGCGCTGCGCCCGCGGCTGCCGCCGTCGCTGCCCGCCGCGCTGCGCGGCGGCAGCGGCGGCGGCGCGCGCCTCTGCGGTGGCGGCGGCGGCTGGATCACGCCCTCCGCGTCTATGAGGCCTGCCGCACACCCAGGGCGCCCGCGTCGCTCCCTCGCGCTCCGCATGTGCGATTTGCACCCAGCATCAGGCCTGTCCCAGACCCATCCCTCCCTGCCTGGCGCTTCACTGTGACAGCTTCATGCATGCTTGCATACCTCTGCGCTTGTGCACGTGGACAAATACCATACGCATCTGCACGGCAGCGCAGCTGCTGCCAGCCGGCGCGTCCGCCCGAACACACCGGCCGCACTCCGAAGCCGGGGGCTCGCGCGCACGCGCGCACGCACCCGACTGCTGCGCGCCCATGTGCAGCTGCTGGTAGGTCTGCTGCAGGCCCGCGTACGCACGCCGCGCGGCCTCCCACGCGTCGCGCTCCTTGGCGGCGGCGGCCTCGTAGGGCGCCGCGCGCTCGGGCGCCATCGCGCGCCACGCCTCGCGCACCTTGTGCGCCACCTCGTCCGGCGTGTACTGCGCCATGCGCGCGCCGTGCACCCTGCGCGCGCGCCCGGCCGCCTGACCGCCACCCTAAACCCTACCCATAACCCAACCCTACCCTCGAGGCGACCTCATCGCCGCGCCTGCACACCCGCCTCCTCTGGGCTACGCACGCTCCGCCCCTATGCTGGCGCGCGTGTAAACGCCTGTGCGCGTGCTGCAAATGCCTGTCTCCAGCAGCGGGCTCTGGAGGCCAGGCCAGCCACGGCGAGCGCTGCTCCAGGGCGCAGCGGGCAGCCGCAGCCTGGCCCACCTTCACCGCAGACCGACAGCGGTGCACACCCATCTGTCACTCCGAGGCTGCTGCTGCCAAAATAAAATAAGCAACCTGCACGAGCCCGGCGCTCCCCGCACGCGCCCCGGCCGCCGGGCGGCGCGCGCGCACCGGTGCACGTCCATGACGAACAGCTGGAAGCTGGTGCGCGGCCGCCGCGGCTCCGCCTCGCGCAGCGCCTGGCGCACCTCGCGCAGCTTGGCCAGCTGCGCCTGCGCGCCCGGGCCCCACTCGCCGCGCGGCGCGTCGCCGGCGCCCCACGGCTCGCCGGCCGCGCCCGCGCAGCGCGGGCACTGGTACGGCACGTCCTCCGAGCCGGCCGCGAGCGCGAGCGCGGCGCGCGGGTCGCAGTGGTCGTGCACCCAGAAGTCGCACGAGTCGCAGCCGACCATGTTGCGGTCGCTCATCTGCCAGACCTGCGCCCCCGCCCAGGCGGCCCGTCACCCGCTGCTGCTTCGCCCGTGGGCCCAGCAGGCACGCATGGCCGCACGGCTTCGACGAGCATGACGAGGGGCAAAGCCTGAGCTTGCCCGTCGATGCGGTGCTGTGGCAGGCTGACCAGTGGGCGCTCAGTGCAGATCAGTGCAACTCGCTGCTGCCAGCGCTGCAGCAGCCACGGCCCCGGACAGCATCGCAGCGCGCCTGGTCGCAGACGGGGCAGTAGTTGCCCTTCTCATACAGCCGCTGGCACCGCGTGCAGCGCCCGGCAAAGGCATCGCTGTGGCGGATCTCCCAGTCGCTGCGCGCCGCGTCGCAAGACGTGCACGGCGCCGGCGCCTGCGCGCCAGCAGGCGCCATCAGCCACGATCGTTCCTTGGCGAAGTCATGCGCATACGAGTCCTCAGCCCCATGCGCGAGCAAGTCTGTTTATCGCGACACGACAGTACACTGTAGTGACGCACACTCCCTGGCGCCGCAGCAGCCCCGCGCGCCTGCCCAGCGCCATGCGCCTGGGCGGGTGCGAGACGAAGCGCACGCGCCGGCGCGCCGCTGCCCGGCCGCACAAGCGTGCAGCGCCCAGCCGCGTGACCGCAACCAGAGCTGCGCAGAACTGCGCACAAGGCCGGCCCGCATGCAGCTCGCTGGGGTGCGGGTGGGGCGCCGGGACGGCCGCCCACCTCCTCCTCGTCCTCCTCCTCATCCTCCATGTCCGCGCCCATGTCCGCATCCTCGGCGGGCGCGCCCTCCAGTGGGTGCGCCCGCCCGCGCTCCACCAGCAGCGCCTGCGGGCCGCCCGCCGCACCGCTCACAGGCGCGCACTCCAGGACGTTGAGTCACACGCCAAGGGAGGTGCACTGATCAGCTGCGCGCGACGCACGGCGTGCGGCCGAGCAAAAGGGTGTCGCAGGCGCCGGGTATGCAGGCTGTTCACGTGCGCCAGTTCGGGTGCGAAACCCACGCGAGCCGCCCGCGCTCGCACAGCCACAGCTCGCGCGGGGGCGGCGCGCCTCACGCACAGCATCCTCGAACGCCGGGTCGCACGGCCGCCTCCGGTGACTCTGCCCCCGCAGCGAGATATGGGTAACGCTGCGGGCTCCAGAGGCAGGGGCTGCGCGCTGCCGCGGTGCAGGCCGTGTGCAGGTGCCGCGAGAGGCCACCGCTGCTCCAGCCCCGGTCAGCGGCGCGCCGCCTGTCGAGCCAGCTCGGAGAGCGAGGCAGGGCTGCACCGGGCGGGCCGTTCGCGCGGCAGCAGGGCCGGGGCCAGGCGCCCCGCCCTGCTGCCCTGCGCTGGCCAGGCGAGTGGGGCGCGCACCCGCAGCTCCTCCAGCTGCTCCCGCAGCGGCAGCACGTCGCCCGCCCAGCAGAAGTCCCGCCGGCCCAGCTGCGCGCCGCGGCCCCTGCGGTCAGCACGCAGCACCGCGCGCGCGAGGGCCCACATGGAGCAGCCGCCTTGCCGGAGGAGCGAGGGGCAGGGCACAGCTGCCCCACCCGCGACGGAGCGAGCCAGACAGGCAGATCCGCAGCGGTAAGCAGACGCCTAGTGCAAGCAGATGTTGGCAGCGTCTTTAGTGCACAAGTGGGCCGCCTGGCTTCTAGTCAGGCTGGCTTCCCACCCGGGCGGCCAGCCGGGCAAAATGAGAGCGTGCTTGCAGCACGCAGCGTCCAGCGCGCCTTATTTGCTGCCGGTCCGTAGAACATGACGCAGAGCCTGCCCGGCTGGCTGATACGGCGGACACGCTCCGGCGCATCCCGGGCAGGGTCCACAGCGACCGCCTTCGTTCGGCGCACTCCACAGTGAGCACAGCACGCCGGACAGCGCCAGCTGCACTGAAACAGAGGTGTACACGTTGCACCGTTGCGGCGCACCGGCCAGTACCGCTCAGCACGGTTCACATTACGTGCGAGGAGCAAGTCGCCGCGCTGGAAAGTGTGCAGAGGGTACTGCGCTCCCTGGCCCAGCGCATGGCTGTACTGCGCCCCGGCACCATGGGCCGCCCCGTCCACATGCTGCGCGTCCCGACCGCCCCTGCGATCGCGCTCGCCGCCGCGCAGCATCGCGGGCGCAGCGCAGCAAGCCCAGGCTGCAGTCACCTGCGCCCTCCCATACTCTCCCTGCCTGGTCCCGAGTCTGCAGGCGCGCAACCGCAGCCCGGCCCTACCCTAGGCCTGCTCCCCCACAAGCTTTCCTCCTGCTAAGCAGTGTCGCTGTACACCCAGGAGCTTCAGCAAAGAGTAAGGCAATTTCCAGCGAACGCGTTACGTGAGCCCCTGCGTCGGAGCAGCAAGCAGCAGAAAGCGCAGCACGCCTGCGTACTTGCTCTGCCCCTGAGACAGGCGTCTGCGACCCGCAAGAGCAGCACTGCGGGCGAGTGAGCTGCGCAGTAGCGCTTGCGCTGCCGCTGTAGAAAGGGGACCGGCCTCTCCCGGGCGGGCTGCCCGTCATGGGCAACTCGATGCGCAAACTGATGGACAAGCTCTTTGGCAACAGGGAAATGCGGGTGCGCCGCTGCTGCCGACGCCCACCTGCGGCCCCCCGGCAGCTCCGCCGCGCACTTGGCAGCTGCCGAGTGCGGCCGGTGTCGTGCAGGTGGTTATGCTTGGCCTGGACGCTGCGGGGAAGACGACCATCCTTTACAAACTGCACATAGGCGAGATCTTGAGCACCGTGCCCACCATCGGTGCGCCAATGCGCCCCGCACGCGGGCCCCAGCTGAGATCACTGGCTGCGCCAGCCCTGCTGCCCCTGCCCCGCACGGCGCCAGCCCAGCGGCGCGCCGGCCGCGCAGGCTTCAACGTGGAGAAGGTGCAGTACAAGAACGTGCTCTTCACCGTCTGGGACGTGGGCGGCCAGGAGAAGCTGCGGCCGCTGTGGCGCCACTACTTCAACAACACAGACGGCCTGATCTATGTCGTTGACAGCCAGGACCGCGAGCGCGTGAGCAAAGCCGCGAGCGAGTTCAAGGCGCGGGGCCGGCGCTGGCCTGGACATGTGGCCGCCCCTCGACATACACCACACTCTGCTGCATCAGGAGGCGGGTGTTGTGGCCGCGACACACAGTGACGCACCCCTTGCATATTCTTTGGCGACCTTGAGATAGCTACGTGTGTCGCAAAGCACCGCACAGTGCACACGCTGCACTGCACGCTGCACTGCGTCGCACGCTTCGCCTGAGTACGCTTGCTCCGGAATGCAGGCTATTGTTGACGACCCGCTCATGCGGCACAGCGCTGTCCTCGTCTTTGCTAACAAGCAGGACATGGTGCGCTGCTCTTGCCTTACGCGCGTGCGGTGTCGTTTCAGCTTGCCAGGGATATGACAGCAGCCGCGCGATGACACTGCTTGTGAGCGCGCAGAAGGGCGCGCTGTCGGCAGCAGAGGTGTGCGAGGCGTTAGGCATGTCGCAGTTGAAGGGTCGGAAGTGGCATGTGCAGTCGGCCGTGGCCATCCGTGGCGAAGGCCTGTATGAGGGGCTGGACTGGTGCGCTCCTTCGTGCAGATGTGTCTGACATTGCCTGCCGGCCAGCGCGTAGGCGTGTCGCGCTATGCTGAGACGCCAATGCAAGCCCATGTGCAGCACGGTGGCTGACATGTGCGTGGGTGGTGCTGCAGGCTGGCCGGCACCTTGAAACGCATGCAGGGCTCGGGACAGGTCACTAGTGTGTCAGCGGCAGGCCGATGAGAGCAGAACAGCCAGAATACCGTTTAACCCGTAATGTTTGCACTGACTCCGTAAGGCTGAACGGCTTTGAGCTGAGGCATTGTTGCCGGGTACTGGCCAAGTGACAAATTGTGCGCATGGAGGGTGTGCCCTATGCACCGCTAAGCTGACTGTGGGACTATGTTTCATGCTGGCTTGCGTGACAGCTGCTCCAACAATGTAATGCTTTGGTGTGAAATGCGCATGCCATAAGCCTTGCAGCTATGCTTCCTGACTCAAGTGCACTGTCATCCACTGTCATGTCCGGCTCCACTTTACAAGCTCTATATGACACCATGTGCCGCACACAGCGATCTAGCACTGCTGTGCAGACAGCTCGCATTGTACATGCGTCCCTGAAACATCACACGATGCCGCCTGCACTTCAGGTGTGTGGGATACAAGCTGGCGGACATCACACGTTGACCGTGTACATGATAACTGACCATTAGCAAGGCGTGCAGAATGTTTTTCAGATAACAGCCAGCATCATTCCCACTGGGCATGCCCCGCATACCCAGTCACTACAGCGTCATGAGCTGGTCTCTGCGCAGCCCGTACTGACATGGTCATATGCTACACCTGCCTGCAGCTACACCTCAGGAAGGACGGCTCGCGTCTTGGCTGCTATGTCGTCAAGCGCTTTGCTGGCCATGGGGCTGTCCAGGCGCGCAAGGCGGTTGCCCGAGATCGCCATGGCCACACGCAGCGCCAAAGCCTCGTCGTTGCATTGCTGCATGCTCAGCAGCATCTGCGCACACCAGTGAGGATGAGCTGTGAGTTCTGGTGGGTCAGGCAGTATTCCTCTTACAGGCTCATGCAACAGACATGGACGTCAAGAGCTGCTTGCTGTCATCATGGCACATATGCACAAACATGCAAGGTACATGCAGAACGAATGAATGGTGCAGGCATGCAGAGAGCAGGAGAGCTGGGGTGCACCTCCTGGAGCCGTTTGTTGCATGACACCAGGTCCCTGGCATGTGAGGTGGCCAGCGAGGCAGGACAGCCTCCTCCGTTGATGTCAGGTGCGACTCCGCTGCTGCGCAGGACTGTGGCCTGGGACCCGGCGCTCTCGCTGCGCGTCGTAGCCGCGGGCCCTGCAGCATACCCCTGCTCGGATGCACGCTCGCGCGTCGGCGGCGGCGGCATGCTGCCCTGCGGCCGACCACCTGGCGGTGCTGTGCTGGCCGCTGCCGCGGGCAGCTTCCCCAGCCGGTCTGCTGATGGCGGCCCCATGTGCGTCTGCGGCTTGGCGGCCGGCAGCGCAGGCGGGGCCATGGTGCTGCGCGCAAGGCGGCTGCCTCCTCCGCCCATGCTGTGGGCCGCTGCTCGCTTGGCTGGCGGTGGCATGCTGCCCGGCGTGTCGGACTGGCGAGCCACAGCAGGCACAGGTGCTGCGCCCAGGCGCGCACCAAGGCTCGCTTGTGCAGGCGTGCGAAGAGCAGGAGATGCCGTGCCGGACCGCGAGTGAGCCGCGCAAGCTGCTGCAGGCGTGCTTTGCTGCAGTAGCGGAACCACCCGGCTGGTGGGGCGAGACGTCGCTGCCCTCGCAGGCTGAGCAGCGGCGCTCTTGAAGGCGCTGCCGCCAAACCATCCGCCAGCGGGTCGGGAGCTGACTACTGCGTCCGGCTTCAGGGCAGCACGCCCTGGCTCAGGCAGGGTCTCGGCAGCCCGCTTGTCGGCCGACGCCAGGCCGCCGGTGTGCTGCGCGGGGTACGCCTTGGGTGTGTGCATATGCGCAGGCGTGCGCATGACTGCACCCTGGATGCCTTGCCCGCCATGCAGCACCACCTGCGGGCTGCCGCCTGCCCAGGGTGACTTCGCTGCAGGCGCATGCATGGGCTTGGGCACTGTCGCGGCATCGAGCTGCATGTGCTCGGGGCATGGGTCGTCCGCATGCAAGGCCTCCTCAGCGCTTGCAGGGCGCATGTCCACGTCTGCTTGTGGTGCCTCTGCCTGTGCGCCAGAGCTCTGCGCGCCTGCAGTCGCTGCTGCAGCTGCTTCTGCTGCTTCCTCGCCAGGCGCTGCCTTGTCTGCGATCGCCGCGGCCCCAGCTTGCGTGACAGCCGTTGTGATCATGTGCGCTGCTGCTGCTGACATGTCATGCGGCGCCGTTCTGTGGGTTGCTGCAGGTGCGTCTGTGCCCCTGCTGGTCCATGATGCAGGCTCCTGCACTTGTGCGTCCTTGTTTCCACCATCTGCCAGCACCTCATGCTGCTGCTCGGCGTTTACAGCCGCCATGCTGACATCACTAGGCTCTGGGTCTGCATGCTGCGGGGCGCCTGCTGGCGCCTGCTCCCCTCCCTCACCAAGCACACCATGGTCGGTTAGCTGGTCCTCGGCGCACGTTGCAGTGGCATGCAGGGTCAAGATGACCTCTGGCACGGCTGCGTCGCTAGCATCCTGCAGCATTCCCTGGCAGCTGCTGGCACCAGGTGCGCAGTCATTTGCAGGGGACCCCGCTGCATCATCTGGCACTGTGCTCGGCACGCCAGCCATCGCATTACCTCTAGCCAGGCTTGCAGTGCCTCCTACGCTGTCTGCTTGGTCAGCTGGCTCACTGTCTGCGCTGTGCATGGGTGATGAGTTTGCTGTCCCAGGCAGATGCAGCGACTGCTGGCATGCAGGGCTACCCGCCAGACTTGGCAGCAAGGCTGTCCCAGTCAGGTGTGGCGACTGCTGGCATGCGGGGCTACCTGCCAGGTTTGGCAGCGAGGCTGTCCCATGCAGGTGCGGCGACTGCTGGCATGCGGGGCTGCCTGCCAGCTCTGGTAGCAAGGCTGTCCCAGGCAGGTGCGGCGACAGCTGGCATGCAGCGCTACCCGCCAGCTCTGGCAGTGGTGCCAGTGCCATCAAGCCATCCACTGGCTCGCTCGTGTCTTGTGCTGCCTCGCTTGTGTCCTGAGACCCTGTGCATGCAAACGATAGAGAGCTGCATGGATGTTTTGCTCCTCCTGCTGCATATGCCACTGCTGAACATCCAATGGAACATCAGTGATGTTCCACCTGGCTCGAAATGCGCTCACCTGCGCTCGTGGCTGGCTTGGCTAGCTTCTTGGTGGCGACAGGGGACTGGTGTTCGTCGTCATCCTTAGTAACAGTAAACTGAGCGAAGATGTCCTCCTCTTGGCCATCATCTGCAAGCAAGCAGTGTTCTATACTTAGTTGTGACAGACAGCACAGCTAGTATGAAAGTGCTTCACAGTGCACAAGCGTGTGCAAGACCTGCAGGCATGGTGGGGTGCTTCTCCTTCACTGGAGCAAGCGCAACACTGGCATCGTGCGGCAAGTTTCCCATGCTCCTTTGTTCTGCCATCAAAGCCTTGCAGAAGTCGAGGTTGGTGTCCTCCTTGTCATCTGCGCAAACCATCTTGGACTGTAGTTGAGCCAGCGCAGAAAGCAGACCGTCACCTCGTTCGAGCAGCAGCCAGGGGAGACGCAACATGCTTACCTACACCTAGGAAGGACAAGTTCGCCATTGTGCTGCCTGTCCACGTCTAGCACGTACTCGTTCAAGCCATAGGATAGGGCAGCCTGACTTGAGAAGGGTGTTAATTGGCCTCACAAAGGTACTCCTCACCTGCTACTGTGATTGCAACTGTGATGCAGTCAGGTACTGTGGCTGATGCATGCCTTCTCTTCTAACACTGCTCTCATGCTTTCACCATGACTTGCAATGTGTAGACCCTAGCTCGGGCAAGGGCAGCCCTCCCCCTCATCATGGCACTGCATGAAGGGAGGCAAATGTTCGTGACACTGGTGCAGCACCCGAGACACACGTTAACACAACTGACAAGCGGCACACTCGCTGTCTTTCCTCGAGCACCACATGCAGGGGAGGCCGCAGTGCAACAGGCTATAAGCAACCTTCACTCAGCTATCGCCAGCTAACGCTGGAAGCCCTACCAAACGAGCAGCGCCCCAGCCGCAGCAGTCCTGCCTACCAAAAGCAATACACGCATGCATTTCTTGGCTGGCATGCAGCCGTCAGCCACTCTCCGCAGGCGCGCTTCCTACTGCTCCATTGGCTCCTCGACAGACGTCGGCTGCGGCCCTGCACCCGCCGCATGCTCCTCGCCTGCCTCCATCGGCTCTGGCGCTGCCGCACCCGCTTCTGTGTCCATGGCTTCTCCCGCCTCCTCCGGCTTCGCCTCCGCCTTCTTCTCCTCCTGCAGCACCTTCCTCAGTCAGGAGCAGAACACAAGAAGTGCTGCTCCTTATACACGTCACCACCTCCGCAAGACGTGGCATGCAAGCAGACAGGTAGCGCACAGTGACAGACAGACAACTGTGCGTTGCTCTCCAGCACATGGTACAGTGAGGCACAGGATGCAGACAGACAGGGGCGCGCCTTGGGCGGCGGCGGCGGCTTTGACAGCAGCGGCTCGCAGAAGCGCAGCACGGTGCTCTCGCGCTTGCGGATGTCCTCCGCCGTCAGCAAGGGGTCGTCTGTCTGCCGCAGGCTGGCCTGCGCCTGCGACTTCTCCGCAAGCCAGTGGCTTGCCTTGTCGCACTCCGCCACCACCTGTGCTCGGCATGCAGCGCTCTGTCAGGACTTGTCGACTTCTTCAGCACTACTGATATCTAATATCAGGCCGTCCCTGGCCTTGAGCACTGTCAAATACGAGCAGCGGGATGCGACCAGCGCTCCCAAATAGAGCACATGCAACGCAAAGTAAGCGCCATGTAGTAAAACGCACGCGCCGCCCCAGTCACAAGCCACCTGGCGCGGCTCAGAGGTGCACGCCTGGTCCTTGTCGGCCTGTGGGATATGCGCCAGCTTGGCATCACTGCTGGTCGCTGCGGCCTTCAGGCGCCCTGTCGTTGACGCGAGCGAGGCCGCCGCGGCTGGCCGCGCGGCAGCCTCCAGCGCGCGCCGCGCGACCGGCTCGCCGGCGCCGCGCAGCTGCTCGAGCTTGGCCGCGTACACGCCCTTGCTCTCGTCCTCGCCTTCGTCGTACAGCCAGTTCTGCGTCCATGAGCCACCGCCTCAGCGATTGCTCCAGCCAGCTGCAGATGGCCGGCCGCAGGCCTGGCCTGTGCTCGGCCGCCTGCTCAGGCATGCAGCGGCACCAGGTCGCAAAGGCACACACCTCAGTTGCTGTGAGAAGGCCTGGTGGGTGTACCAAGCACAAACAACCTACAGAAACGCAAACACTGCAGTCCGGAGGTGAGCATCAGGCTGCGTGAGCCAAGCTTGCAGAAGCCCGCAGCACCAACCCAGGAATTAAGATGCACACAAGTACAGGCCGGTCCGCGCCTCCAGGTTGTCGAGCAGCTCGCTCAGGCTGCTACGCTCGGACTCGCTCGCAAAGGGCGCCAGCTGCTCAGCCAGCTTCCCACGCAGCGAGTAGATGTATGCCTCCAGCGCGTTCTTCTTCTCGTTGGTCTCCTCCTGCACGCGGTCCTGGAGCGCCATCTGGCACTCCTTCTCGTGCAGCTCCTGCCGCGCGCGCAGCCGCGCGCCC